>Ga0209099_1003514_pt1 | contig 12644 bp, 8 predicted proteins | sample AD_JPNHW2_MetaG_FD_184430 | JGI IMG/M metagenome (GOLD analysis project Ga0209099, IMG submission 184430) | Active sludge microbial communities of municipal wastewater-treating anaerobic digesters from Japan - AD_JPNHW2_MetaG (SPAdes) (version 2) | ecosystem: Engineered > Bioreactor > Anaerobic >...
CAGCGTACTGCAGCCATTCATCGAAACCAACCAGACCTATTTCGGGGCATCGGTCACCCCGCTTGACTTTAAAGATCCGGCTTCGGTCACCACCATCAACAACTGGGTTTCGGATAAAACCAACCAACTGATCCCGACCATCATTGAAGAAATACCGGATGGCATAGTGATGTACCTGATTGATGCCGTGTACTTCAAAGGGCAATGGCGCTACAAGTTCGAAAAGGATAAAACCGAAGCCAAAACATTTTACCTCTCCGACGGCAGTGAGGTTCAGGCAGAAAGCATGCTGCAACGGGCCAACCTTCAATATTTTGCCGGTACCGGTTTTAAAGCCGTGGAACTGCCTTACAACCAGGGCAACTACAACATGAATATTCTGCTGCCTGAGGCCTCCTCTTCGATCAGCGAGATCATTTCACAGCTTACACAGGATAACTGGAACAACTGGCAGAAAAACTATACCGAAGCCGATGTTCAGGTACAGTTGCCGAAATTTAAGTATGACTACGACGAAAAGAACATGATCCCTGTTTTAAAAGCGCTGGGAATGGAGATAGCTATTGATCCCAACTATGCCGATTTCACACGAATGAACGGTCTCGGCGGATTGTTCATCTCGGAGGTAAAACACAAAACCTACATCGAAACCAATGAAGAAGGCACAGAGGCTGCAGCAGTAACTTCTGTCGGCATGTCAAACACATCTGTCGGAAACGATCCGCAACCGGTATATTTTACTGCTGACCATCCTTTTGTCTATATCATTACCGAGAAATCAACCGGAACAATACTTTTCATCGGTACGGTAATGAACCCGATAGACTGATGTAACTTTACGGTGATCTGAAGGATGTTAAACAACTGAGGATAAAAAGCGCCCTAATACTACCATTCTTGCAGCAGTCAGCACAGCTTAACCGGCGGAAAGCGCAAAGTGAAAAGGACCTGATACAGGGCTGTTCACGGAATGAACGCTTTGCCCAGCACGAACTGTACAACCGATATTGCGATGCCATGTTTACCACTGCATACAGGATACTGAACGACCGCGACGACGCCCGCGACGCCCTGCAGGAGGGATTCATACAGGTATTCCGCGACATTGATCAGTTCCGTATGGAATCAACCCTCGGGGCATGGATTAAAACAATCGTTGTAAGGTCAGCTTTGCGGATACTGCGAAAAAAAAGATCCCTGGAACTTACTTCCCTCAATGAAGTCGGCGATGAGGAAACCCTGCGCATACCCGAAACGATGAGCGGGGAATACCTGGAAAAGGCAATTCTGTCGTTGCCGGATGGATACAGGGCCGTTTTTCTGCTTACCGAAGTTGAAGGCTACAGCCACGCGGAAACCGCCCGGATGCTTGGCATAGCGGAAGGAACCTCCAAATCGCAGCTTCATCATGCAAAGAACCTGCTGAGAAGAAGAATTTCGGCCATCATCGGATGAAAATGAAAGAAACCAGGAACATATCACGAAACAAAGCATACGACAGGTTGCCGGTTCACCGTCCTGATGATGATCTGTGGGACCAGATCGGGCATAAGCTCGATTCAGGAGAAATGGCTGCTTACCGGGATGCACTATCGAAGTTGCCTGTCCATAAAGTTCCTTCAGGATTATGGGATAGTATTGAAGGACACCTTTCCGGCCGCAGGCGCCGTCGCGCCTTGTTATGGCTCGGCATGGCGGCGGCAGCTTCGCTGGCGCTCTTTACCGTTCTCAGATTGCCCGAAATCCGGCCAAACCATTCAGGAAAAGCTGTTTCCCCTATTTCGGAAAATATACCCGGAGTAATCAATCCTGCTGATAAAGCTGTTAATGGAAACCGGCAGGCCCGGCAGGTTCAGGGATCTTCTTTCCCGGCAATCACAGGCCATCCATATATCCGGCAACATGAAATGCTGTCAACTTCCGGACCGGCAAATGACGGCGTTTCATGTCAGATGCCGGGCTTGGCAACAAGAGCCTCTCTGGCCTCATTTGCCCCGCCCTCCGAAATTAAAGTTTATTATCATCCCGGATTGGTGGCTATTTCCGAAAAAAGACGGATGGCAGATGCCAACCGTATCACACTGTCTCCTTTTCCGGTTGCTGATGATCTGCCTCCAAACCGGAACCAGACGCCTGAAAGCACTCCGAAACAATGGGCCCTTGCACTGGGCTATCTGCCCGAAGCCCTTGATAACGGTTATAATCCTGCTTTGTTTCACAACGTGGATTTAACGGCAAGCCTCGACATGAAGAAGTATAGGCTCAGCAGCAGTCTGGGAATGGCCTATATCTCGGAACGGTTAAATTATGATGTTACCGTAACGATGGTTGATAACCATTCTGCGAATACTTATGGCGATACTGCCAATACCGTATGTAAAACTATCTCCGGATTTGAAGGAACCGAAAGCCATGAATTTATATCATGGGACATTGGCGGGGGACGTAAACTTTTTACCGCCGGGAAATTAACCACCTGGCTGAATGCAGGCGCCGGGTTTGCTGTAAGGCTCGACAACACAAGCCTCAGGAATGAAACGGTTCAAATGCTTGAGACAAATTACACCTCTGATATAAAATCAATTGAAATGGAAGTTCCGGACTACAACAGGCTGAACATGAGCCTGGCCACCGGCATTCAATTTGATTACAGGTTATTGAAGCGCATTAGCATCACCCTTCAGCCGCAGGCAAAGTATTATTTCCGCCCGATTTTCAGCAATTCCGGTACCTCCCCCGATTCCTTCAGCCTGGGATTCCATACTGGCATGAAATTTGATTTTTAAGCCTGCAAAAACCGCCCTCAGTCTTTAACCGGCTTTCCCTGTTATTACCAATAAACAGCTTGTTATGAAAAAATATTACTCCCTGATATTTGTATTATTCATCGTTCTTCCTGCCTTTGCTCAGCAACAACACCGTGAAGTCGGCGTCAGGCCGGTCATTGTTGTTCCAACCCCCATCGAACGGGACCTTGAAGCGCAGTTCACTGCTGATGTCACGTCAGGTCCTGTGCCGCTTACGGTGCATTTTACCGATCAGTCGACCGGAGGCCCTACAAGCTGGAACTGGGATTTTGGAGACGGCGCTTCCGATACGCTGCAAAACCCGGTCCATGCTTACACCCAAAACGGAGTTTATACTGTGAAACTGACCATTTCGAACGGAAGCCAGTTTTATGCGCTTGAAAAAAAGAATTTTATCACCGTTACTATAAATTATACCGGTTGTGACACATTACACTGCCCGCTTCCCGAGCCGCTTACCTATTACCTGCTGACAAAAAATAATGTTCCTCTGGGATATGTCTCCGGAAATAACACTTTCGGGGATAAAGCCATAGCTGACTTCATCGATAATACCTCTGCAGATATGCTGATCAAGGGGGCAATGATCGAATTCAGCTATGCTAAACAGGCCGCGCTAAATGATGAGAACATTATTATCAAAGCATGGAAATATGACAACGTTCATAACCAACCGGGAAGTCTTCTCGGATCTGCTTCCGTTTCCTTGTCCTCGGTTATTTCTGATGTTGCAGCCCTGAGGCCGACACAGGTGCTGTTTGACCCCCCTTTGCAGGTTGACGGCCCGTTTTTCCTGGGCGTTTCCCTGCCTTCTCAAACAGGCGATACTTTGGTTTTATGGACAACCCAGTCCGGGGCAATAACACCCAATACAGGATGGGTGCTTCAGTCGGACAACAAATGGTCCGCGTATGACAGCCTGTATACAAATCCAACTATGCTGGTGCTTACCGATGCAATCTACCCGATCCTGTGTAACAACGGCAACGGATCGGAAGACCATATTTCATCCAGAAACATCAGCATAACGCCTAATCCGGCTACTGATTTCCTGAGGGTTGAATCCAAAACGACTTCTCTAAAAAATGCCGCGTATGACCTTATCGCTGTAACCGGTGAAAAAATCAAAACCGGCACCTTTACTTCCTGGCCGGGCGCCGAAGTCCTTGATATCAGCTCCTGTAAACCGGGATTATATTTCCTGCGCATTTCCGCCTCCTCCGGAATATTGGTGAAACGAGTGGTTATCAGGTAATTGCACTAATCCGGTAATAGATTTCGATACTGATAACAACGCCATCAAATAAACTTGTTTAACTTATTGATATTTAATCCGTTCACATTTCAACCTGTATATCAAATATTTGCTTGCCTTTTCCATATTTATTCATTATATTTGTATCATTAATCTGATTTGAGCCATGAAACAGATTCTGGTACCGGTTGATTATTCCGATCTCGCCGCTGCGGTGATTCAGTATACAGCCAGGATGGCGATACAATTTCAAAGCCGCGTGCATATTGTTCATATTGAAACGCCTGTTCCTGCTTTTGTTGGAAATGAGATTGGCCCTCAGGTGCTTTCTCAGGAACAAAGGGCTGAAGAAACCATACAACAACAAGCCGACCTGAAAGCTATGGCTACGCACCTTCAGGAAAAAGGCATCGAAACAACCTGGGAGTTACTCCAGGGCGCCATAACAGATACTATCATCGAAAAAGCCATTGAAATTAAAGCCGAACTGATCATTGTGGGAGCCCACAGCCACGGCATCATTTACAGGGCATTTATCGGAAGCGTCAGCAGTGGCGTGCTGAAACATGCGCCTTGCCCGGTTCTGGTAATCCCGGAAAAGCCTTCATCCGCTTTCGCTGAATAGGTATCATCGTTCATCGTCGGGAAATCAGGCGCCAGCGTTCTTAGTCCGGTTGGCAGTTTCGGGGACTCATGACATTTCTCAATCATGCCGGGGAATGTTGAGGCTTTTGCCAGAAAGATGTCAGCGTTTCTTATTCTTAACAGCGATTCTTACATTTCTTGGCCCGAGCAGGGAGTCGGCCAGTTTGTTCTCGCCAAGTTTAACAAGGGTTTTCCTGATTGAGTCCTTATTTTCCGGTTTATACCAGAAAAAGAACTGTCGCTGGGCCAGTTTTTCCTCCTTAGTACGGGGCGTATAGACCGGTTCGCCTGTAAACGGGTGTATTCCTGACCAATATATAACGCTCGACAGCGTCATGGGAGTAGGCGTGAAATCCTGGACCTGCTCCAACTGAAATCCCATTTCCCTGGTTTCAATGGCCAGTTGGGCCATGTCCTGCAGCCGGCTTCCCGGATGGCTCGAAATAAAATAAGGGATGAGCTGCTGATTTAATCCTTCATCCCGGTTAATATTCTCAAAAACCTTTTTAAAATCATGGAACATCTTGAACGGAGGCTTTCTCATGATTTTCAGCACGGCATCGCTGGTGTGTTCCGGCGCCACTTTCAGCCGGCCCGAAACATGATGCTTCACCAATTGCTGTGTATAGGCTGTCAGGCTGAAGCGCCTGTCATCCTCTTTCGATCTGCCAACCAGCATATCATATCTGATCCCGCTGCCGATGGTTACTTTCTTAACCCCTTTTACAGAATCAGCTCTCTGATACAACTGTATCAGCGGCTTATGATCGGTGTTCAGGTTATTGCAGATCTTCGGAAAGAGACATGACGGACGGCTGCATTTGGCACAGAGGTCCTGGTCGAAGCCCTGCATGCGGTACATATTGGCCGACGGCGCTCCCAGGTCGGTAATATATCCTTTAAAGTCAGGCATACCGGTGATTTTTTCCACTTCCGCCATGATAGAATGTTCGGAACGGCTGGCGATAAATTTCCCCTGATGCATGGCAAGGGTGCAAAAGGAACAACCTCCGAAACACCCCCGGTGAATGTTCACTGAGTGACGGATCATCTCATAGGCCGGAATCACCCCGCGCTTTTTGTACCTGGGATGCGGCAACCTTGTATAAGGCAGGTCGTAGGCTGCATCAATTTCGGCGGTGGTCATGACAGGATAAGGCGGATTTACCACTACTGCCTTTGTTCCTGAACATTGGATAAGCCGCTTTGCAATCTTCTTATTCGATTCGTTCTCTATTTCACGAAATGCCCGGGCAAAGGCTGCTTTATCCCTGAGGCATTGATCGAACGACGGCAACACAAGTGCAGGCATTTCCTTTGCCATCGCATCAACAGCAGCTTCATCCACTATAAAAGCCGTCTGTGGAATATCCGTCAGCCAGGCTGTATCCTTCTGTTTTTCGAAACGTTGCAGCACCTCCACAATTCCTTTTTCTGCCATTCCGTAAACCAGTATATCGGCCCCGCTATCGATGAGGATTGACGGTTTGAGCGTATCGCTCCAGTAGTCGTAGTGAGCCAGCCGGCGCATGGAGGCCTCTATCCCGCCAATCACGACAGGAACATCCGGAAAAAGTTGTTTGAGGACTTTTGTATAGACCGTTGTGGCATAATCGGGACGAAACCCGGCCACGCCGCCGGGAGTATAGGCATCGTCGCTGCGCAGCCGTTTATTGGCGGTGTAATGGTTTACCATCGAATCCATGTTGCCGGCCGATACGGCAAAACACAGCCTGGGTTTCCCGAATTTTTTGAAATCCCTGAGATCGTCGCGCCAGTTTGGCTGCGCAACTATGGCAACCCTGTACCCGGCAGCTTCGATTATTCTGGCGATCAGGGCACTGCCAAACGCCGGGTGATCCACGTAAGCGTCGCCTGAAATGATGACTACGTCAACCTCTTCCCAGCCGCGTTTCAACATTTCATCGCGGGTAACCGGAAGCCAGGCTGTGATGGGAAATTCTTTCAAGACGGCGGTTTTAATATCAGATGACTGCAAAGATAGGCCAAAAGACGGCTATGAGAGTGCAGCCGGAACAACGTATTCAATGCCTGATTTTGTTAATGAACTGATATCGGATGGATTGTCAGGTGAAGTGAACCGGAATAATTCAAATTTAGCGCCAGGCCGACAGGACGTCCGGAGAACCGGGCTGGGATATTTATGCATCTTAAATCCGGCCTTTCGGAAAAGGAAGATCTTCCTGTTTACAGAAATTTACAAGAATCTGTCCGCAAGACATTAACAGGCACGATACCTGAAACATACGGTGAGATGGTCGTTTACCATTCCGGCAGCCTGCATGAAAGCATAACAAATGGTAGAACCCACAAATTTGAATCCCCGCTTTTTCAGGTCTTTGCTCATGGCATCCGATTCAGGCGATGAAACCGGCATTTGCGAAAGCGAAGCCAGCTCGTTGATCAGGGTTCTTCCTCCCGTAAACTGCCAAATGTATTTGTCGAAAGTGCCGAATTCCCCCTTCACCGTCAGGAATGCCTTTGCATTTCCGACGGTTGCCCGTATTTTCGCCTGGTTGCGGATAATTCCGGTATCCCTGAGCAATTGCTGAATCTTCTCTTCGGAATACCCGGCAATCACTTCCGGATTAAAATTATCGAAAGCTTGCCTGAAATTTTCCCGTTTATGGAGGATGGTCTTCCAGCTCAACCCGGCCTGAAAGGCATCGAGCACCATAAATTCGAACAGTTTTTGATCGTCATGCAATGGAACGCCCCATTCCGTATCGTGGTATTTGATCATAAGGGAATCGTTGGTAGGCCAGGGACAGGTATCGGTTCGCATAGATTGTTACTTTTTCGAAACTATTTCAGGAATACAATGATACAGGTCATCAGAATTGGTGGAAACTTTGTCCGATGAATTTTAAGCCCTCCGGTAGTCCCTCCCGCCAGTAAGTCCAGTTATGGGCGCCGTTTCGCATACGAAACTCGTGTTTTATCCCGAGTTTATTCAGGTGAATATGCAGCCTGCAATTGTCATTGGCGAGGAAATCATCGTCGCCGCAATCGATCATGATACGCAGGTTGTTGTATGCATTCTTCCCTTTTGTTGTCGTTACATCGAAAGGATTGTTATGCCTGTAATGATCCGTAAGGCGGGCTTCCCCTTCCTTATATGGCCCGTAAACCGGCCTTTCCATAGACTCCCATTCCTCACGGGTGGTTTCCATTATACTCTCTTCCGAGAACAGCGCCGGGCTGAAAGCAACACAGGCAGCAAACATTTCAGGATATTTAAAGGCAAAATTCAGCGTCCCGAAACCGCCCATGGACAGGCCGGCAATACCCCGGTAGCGCTTCTCGGCCCTGATGCGGTATGTCTTTTCGATATACGGAATAAACTCCCTGATAAAGAAATCCTCGTAACACACCGAGTTGTCGTAATTGTTGATATAGAACGAAACACCGCCATCGGGCATTACCAGGATCATAGGCGGAATTTCGCGTTTTGCGGCGCCTTCATCGGCAATCAGGTTGGCCTCGCCGAACTGAACCCAGGCCATATCGGTGTCGGACAATCCATGCAGCAAATAGGTCACCGGGTAATAACGGTCCGAGGTTTCATAATCAAACGGCAGATAAATGGTATAGTTTACTTTTTTACCCAGGATTTTACTGTCCAGGGTGAGGCTTTCTTTCACGGTTCCCCTGGGGTACTGGGCAAAGGCAGTAATGCCGAATAGTGACATGAAAATCAGCAATGTAATTTTTTTCATCAGGGATTTTAGTAAGAAACCGTTGTTTGTTGGAATTAAAACAATCCGATCAGGTCACCGCTGAGTTGCATCAGTTCGATTTCAGCATTTTTTGCATCAAACTGGGCCTGCAACATCAGGTACTGCGCATCCAGCAGTTTCTTCTGCACTTCACGCAATTCTATGTCGGTAATAGTTCCCAGTTTGTACTTCGCAAAAGCCATATCCACGTTTTGTTGTGCAGCATTGATATTCCCGGCTTCAAGCCTGACCAGTTCCAGCGAGGTAGTATAAGAATTGTAGAGTTTCAGGATGCTGGTCCTGATATCGAGAGAGGCCTGTCGGACAGTGATCTCGCTGTTGTTGAGCATGATCCTGGCATTGCGGATTTCGCGGCTCGTATTTGAACCGTTGAAAATGTTACAGGATGCCGTAAGCCCGAAATAAGGCCCGTAACTTTGGTTGAATTTCGCGAACCCGGTTTGGGATTTCTGGAGGATAAAATTATAACCCGACTGCAGGTTCAGTTTCGGATATCTTTCCGATTGTGCGCTTTTCACATCAAGTTCCGAAAGGTGCTGATCCATTTTTGCCGCCAGGAGTTCCGAATTCTGGGTCATTGCTTTGGCTACGATATCCTCGCAGGAAGCCAGGTTCATCAAATGGATGGAATCTATAATATCAAAAGGGGTAGCAGCATCCCGGGCTAGCAGGTAGTTCAGATCACTCTTGGCGTTCTGCAGTAACAACAACTGCAGTTTGAGCTGGCTGCTGTCGGCATTCAGGTCCACCGTTGACTGAAGCAGTTGCTGCCTGTCTCCTGAGCCCAGCGCCAGTTGAGCCTCAGCGATCTTTTTTCGCTCCAGCGAAAGGTTTACAGCATCCTGGTCCACTTCAATTACCTTCTTCAACTGGATAATATTATAATAGAGTCTGGCAATCTGAACGATGGAGTTCTCAACGACAATCCTCGACTGGTTTTCCCCAATTTGTTGCATCATACCGAGGGTTTGCCGGTTTACGAACATGTTCATCCCGTCGAAAAGGGTCCAGTTGAGCTGAAGCCCTGAATTCAACGATGTATTCATTTTGCTCCTGACATCTTTTACGGTGCCGCTGAATGATTCCTGGTGCGTGGTATAAACCGTATTGTTCTGCGCGGCCGTCCAGCCCAGGGAAGGCAGCATGCCCGCATTGCCTGCGGTGTTGTTATTTTTAAGCACCTGAACGTTATTGTTCTGCAGTACGATTGAAAAATTATTCTGCAGTCCCGTTTGCAGGGCCGATCCAAGGGTAAGAATTTCCTGTGCACCGGCAGATAAGGAAAGGGCAACAAGCAGGAGTACGAATTTAGATTTCATTGGCAACGGCAGGTTTTTGTTCGACATTTTTCAGGTTTCGGGACAGGTAAGTATACAAGGCCGGAATGACGAACAGGGTGAGTATCAGTGCAAAGATCAGTCCGCCGATGATAGTAATTCCCATGGGGACACGGCTTCGCGAGGAAGCGCCAAGCGCCAGTGCGATGGGGAGTGCGCCAAGCGCCGTGGCAATACTTGTCATCAGGATCGGTCTCAAACGGCGGGTTGCAGCATTGACTACGGCTTCACGGATCGGCAGTCCGGCAGCTTTACGCTGGTTAGCAAACTCAACGATCAGGATACCGTTTTTGGTGACGATGCCGATAAGCACGATCATACCTATTTCGCTGAAAATATTCAGTGTTTGCCCGAACAGGGTAAGTGACAGCAACGCCCCGGCAATTGCCAGCGGTACCGTGAACATGATGATGAGCGGATCGCGGTAACTTTCAAACTGCGCTGCCAGGATGAGAAAGATGAGGATCAGCGCCAAAGCCAGGGCAAAGGCAATATTGCTGGTACTATCGGTATAATCTTTTGAAACGCCTGACAGGTCGGTTGAAAAAGACGGATCCAGCGTTTCGGATGCAATCCGTTTCATTTCGTCGATGCCTTCGCCCAAGGTCACCCCTTTTTCCGGCTGGGCCGAAACAGTGGCCGAAACATACCGGTTGTAACGGTATAGCTGTGGCGGATTACTTTGCTCTTTCGTCCTGATAAGGTTATCGAGCTGGATCAGTTCATCAGCATTGTTCCTCACATATACCGAACCAAGATCCAGCGGCTTGTTACGGTTTTCACGGTTTGCCTGTCCTATGATCTGGTACTGTTTCGAATTCATGACGAAATAGTCGTAGCGCTGTCCGCTCATCAGCAATTGCAGGGTTTCGGCAATATCGCGCACGCTGACGCCCAGGGCGCGGGCACGTTCACGGTCAATTTCCACAGAAAGTTCAGGCTTGTTGAATTTCAGGTTCAGGTCAACCGTCTCGAATTTGGGACTGGCCTGGGCTTTTTCCATAAATAGCGGAAGTACCTTCTTAAGTTTCTCCAGGTTAGGCGCCTGTATCACAAACTTGACCGGCATACCGCCTCCGCGGCTACTCCCGATGGTTTGTTCCTGCGTTACATAAGCTTTGGCAAAATTGTATCTGCGGCTCATAGCCGTTAGTTCGTCAACAATATCCTGCTGGCTGCGTTCCCTTTCCGATGGCGGTATCAGCGAAAGCTGTATAAACCCGCTGTTGGTCGCTGACCCCCCGAAACCGGGTGAAGTAAGGGCATTCATCGCCATTTTTTCGGGGATGGTATCCACTACGGCAATAAACTGCCTCATGTACTCATCCATTTTTTCGAATGAAGTCCCCTCGGGAGCCGTTGCCTGTATTGTGAGCCGGCTCTTATCCTCCATCGGCGCCAGTTCCGATTTGATCCGCAACCCGAAAAACAGGATCATCCCCAGAGATAGTACGATGATCACCAGCGCCCAGCGCCTGTGGGCAACAAAGCGGATAAGCATCCTGTTGTACCAGTCAGTCAGGTTGTTCAGGAACTTCTCGCTAACCCGGTAAAGTTTGTTGTGACTTTCCACTTTTCGTAGGAGGTGCGAGCTCATCATAGGTGTAAGCGTGAGCGAAACAATAGCTGAAACGATAACCGTACCGGCCACCACGACGGCAAATTCGCGGAACAGCCTGCCGGTAACCCCTTTCATAAAAATAATCGGCAGGAACACGGCCGCCAGGGTGATCGTTGTGGACAGAATGGCAAAAATAATCTCTTTGGAACCTTTGTGCCCGGCTTCAATCGGATTCATGCCCCCTTCTATCTTGTGCCAGATGTTTTCCAGTACAACAATGGCATCATCAACCACCAGTCCTGTGGCAAGTACAATGGCCAGCAACGTGAGGATGTTGATGGAAAAACCGGCGATATACATGATAAAAAACCCGCTGATCAGCGAAATCGGGATGGCAATAATGGGGATAACCGTTGTACGCCAGCTTCGCAGGAAAAGGAATATTACCATCAGCACCAGCAGGAAAGCGATCAGTATGGTTTCCTCCACCTCGGTGATGGCCTTGCGGATGGTCAGCGTGGTATCCATCATTTTGCCGGTTTGAATATCCGGAGGAAGGTCGAGAGCGATCTGCTCCATTTTTTTATAGACATCGTCGGCAATTTCTATCTGGTTGGCTCCCGGTTGTGGTGTGATGGCTACTGCAACCATCGGGATGCCCCTGTTGCCGCGCATGATGGTCCGCTCATTTTCGGGAAGGAGCTTTGCCTCCCCTATTTCCTTCAGCCGGATAGTGGTACCGTTCTCTTCTTTAATAATCAGGTTGTTGAACTGTTCCGGCGTGGTAAGCCTGCCCTGGGTGCGAAGGGTCAATTCGGTATTATATCCTTCGATGCGGCCGGCTGGCAAGTCCACGTTTTCGCGTGTAACGGCGCTCTGGACATCGGAAGGCGCCAGCCGGTATGCAGCCAGTTTTGCCGGATCGAGAAGCAGTTTGATGGAATATTTTTTCTCACCATAGATCCGGACCTCACTGACGCCCTGGACAGTCTGCAGCCGTTCCTTGAACACATCGTTCGCCACCTGCGAGAGGTTCATCAGGTCGCGGGTATTGCTTTGAATGGTATAAATCAGGATGGGGCTGGCATCGGCATCCGACTTGGATACCACCGGCGGAATGATGTCAGCGGGCAGGCTTCGCGTCACGCGCGAAACACGGTCGCGGACGTCGTTGGCGGCTGCTTCCATATCCACGCCGAGTTCAAATTCCACCGTAATGCTGCTGCGCCCGTCGCTGCTTGAGGAAGTAAGGGAACGGATACCGGCAATGCCATTTAT
>Ga0209099_1003515_pt1 | contig 12640 bp, 7 predicted proteins | sample AD_JPNHW2_MetaG_FD_184430 | JGI IMG/M metagenome (GOLD analysis project Ga0209099, IMG submission 184430) | Active sludge microbial communities of municipal wastewater-treating anaerobic digesters from Japan - AD_JPNHW2_MetaG (SPAdes) (version 2) | ecosystem: Engineered > Bioreactor > Anaerobic >...
GCATGCGCCAATAGTAATGTTTCCCGTAATATAACGTTCTACCTGTTATATAATATCCTGTCGTTGTGTTGCTTACAAAATATGGAGAATCAAAATTTTCGGTCGTGTCGCATTGGTATTCATAGCGGGTTGTACCGGAAATCGTACTCCACTCAAAGTAGGGAGTAACAGCAACGTCAGTGGCGTGATTCGACGGCGAAATGAGTGTCAGGGTCGCCTTAGTGGTAAAAACGCGAACCGTACTCCATGCAGAAGTATCACTTGCGTTACACGCACGCACGCGCCAATAGTACGTTTTACCATAATAGAGAGCCGGACAAGTCGCGTAATAACTTGTTGATGTGCCGGTTACAAAATACGGTGTATTAAAAGTGTTTTCCAAGTCGCATTGATATTCGTAGCGATTTGCACCGGAAACCGTGTTCCATTCCAAACTTGGTCTTACTGCAACATTGGTGGCATTATTGACGGGACTTGATTGCGTTGGGGTTGATAATTGTGCCTGGGAGGTGAGCCAACAGAAGAACAACCCTAAAAAAAGTTGATACTTTTTCATAATATAATGATTTACAATAATCTAAAAAAATTAATCTAATTTAAGGACAGCTAAGAAAGCGGACTGGGGAACTTCGACATTTCCGATTTGTCGCATCCTTTTTTTACCTTGTTTTTGTTTTTCCAACAATTTCCGTTTACGGCTAATGTCGCCGCCGTAGCATTTGGCAGTCACATCTTTTCGGACGGCTTTAACGGTTTCGCGGGCTATAATTTTGGTGCCGATAGCAGCTTGTATGGCAATATCAAATTGCTGTCTTGGAATGAGTTCCTTCAGTTTTTCGCAAATTTTTCTTCCAAAAGGATATGCATTATCAACGTGCGTAAGCGATGAAAGCGCATCAACAGAATCGCCGTTAAGCAGAATATCCAATTTGACGAGTTTTGCCGGTTGATAATCGGAAATATGGTAATCGAAGGAGGCATAACCTTTGGAAATACTTTTTAATTTATCATAAAAGTCGAAGACAATTTCGCCAAGTGGCAGGTTAAAAGTCATTTCCACACGGTTTGAGGCAATATAGACTTGGTTGAGCAATACACCTCGTTTGTCCAAGCAAAGTTTGATAATGGGACCGATGAAGTCGGCTTTGCTAATAATTTGAGCGCGGATGAAGGGTTCTTCAACGTGGTCAATCAGGTTAGGGGAAGGCATACCGGAAGGGTTGTGCACTTCTATCAGCTCATTTTTAGTAGTATATAAATTGTATGAAACATTTGGAACTGTGGCAATTACATCCATATCAAATTCGCGGTCGAGGCGTTCCTGCACAATCTCCATGTGCAGCAAGCCGAGGAACCCGCAGCGAAAGCCGAAGCCAAGCGCAGCAGAGGATTCGGGTACAAAAGAGAGGGAAGCATCGTTAAGTTGCAGTTTTTCGAGGGAAGCGCGGAGTTCTTCGTATTGGTCGGCATCGGTGGGATAAATTCCGGCAAAGAGCATAGGCTTTACTTCTTGAAAACCGGCGACTGCCTTTTGGCAGGGATTTTCCACATGGGTAAAGGTATCGCCGACGTGCACTTCTTTCGAAGTCTTAATACCGGAAATAATATAACCTACATCGCCCGCACTCATGACATTTCGAGGTTCTTGGTGCAAGCGCAGTACGCCGATTTCGTCGGCGTTGTACTCTTTTCCGGTGGACAAAAATTTGACAAAATCGTTTGTATGGATCGTTCCGTTGAAGATTCTGAAATAAGAGATGATTCCGCGATAGGAGTTAAAGATGGAGTCAAAGATAAGTGCTTGCAATGGCGCGTTGGTGTCGCCTTTCGGGGCGGGAATTTTCTCAATGATAGCCTGAAGGAGTTCTTCAACGCCGAGTCCTGTTTTTCCGCTGGTCTCAATAATATCGGATTCATCGCAGCCGATTAAATCTATAATTTGGTCTTTCACTTCGGCAGGCATGGCGGCAGACATGTCCATTTTATTAAGGACGGGAATAATTTCCAAGTCATTGTCTATGGCTAAATAGAGGTTGGAAATAGTCTGAGCCTGAACACCTTGCGTTGCATCTACTAACAATAGAGCCCCTTCGCAGGCGGTGATGGAGCGGGACACTTCGTAAGAGAAATCGACGTGTCCGGGGGTATCAATCAAATTCAGCACATATTCTTCGCCTTTGTAGCGATAATTCATTTGTATGGCGTGACTTTTGATAGTGATACCTCTTTCTCTTTCGAGAGCCATGTCATCTAACACCTGATCTTGGAAATCTCTATCGTTTACCGTACCGGTAAATTGCAGCAGTCTGTCTGCTAACGTGCTCTTACCGTGGTCGATATGAGCGATTATGCAAAAGTTTCTTATATTCTTCATCGTCTGCAAAAGTACGACTTTTTTTATAAAAAAGAGGAGATTTCTTGATGAAATCTCCTCCGGTTATGAAAAAAATTGTTGTTGAATTAAAATTCCCAAAGGTCGTGCTCGAACTTACGGATTTTCTCAGTAATTTTATCGGATTCGATGCGTTGGTCGCGTGCGTTGGCGATATATTCATCGATTTGACGGTCGTTATAGACGTTTTGTTCCTGATAAATATAGCTTGAAAATTCGCGTTTCCATGTCAAAATATCGTCTAATGACAATCTTTGAGCATTGTTCTTAGGGTTGTAAACTTCTTGTTGAGCCAAATAGGGTCTTAACTCATCAAAGAGAATATAACCGACGCGTTTTTTGCTTTTGATGGCACCAACAGATTCTTCTTCTTGTCCGGGTTGAGGTTCGCCGGCATTGGTTACTTTTTCGTATTCAATCATGGGTTCAATTTCCAAAATTCTGACTTCCAAGAGAGAGCGTTGCTTGTCAAAGAACCAAATTTCTTTCACACGATAAAGGGTCACTTGACGTGGAGTAAATTCTTCTTCGTATTCCAATTCGCCAATGACTTCAAAAGTTTCAGGGTCAATTTGTTCGGTTCTTTTCAATTCAACCAAATTGGCTCTAACTTCTGCGCGGCTTGAGGGAGTAGTGCAATACTCATCGGAATAAATGGGAAGAAAATCGGTAGCATCGGATTCTTTGAATTTTAAAGCGTCAAAGATAACCTTTGCTAAGCTTCTCCAAGTACCTCTTTGGTCTTGAGGAAAATAGAGCGGGTGGTTCATTTTTTCTTTCAAATCTATCGTTCTCCAAATGGTGTGATAATACATCACATCATTATTACGTTGGTGGACGTAAGAAATGGGTTTAGAAAAATCACCTACTTCAGTTTGTTCCCAGAAGGTTTCAACCGGTTTACGGACAGGTTGTTGCATGGTGCTACCTGTTGTATCGGTTTCTTGCGCAAAAGCGAAAGAGGCGATACATAAAGCAAAGACGGACAAAACAATTTTTTTCATAACAAATTTATTTTGAATTATTTAATTCTGATAGTAATATCGCGGAGTGTACGTTGACCAGCGATGGAAGAGACTTTGATATCGGAGAAAATGATAATGGTACCGGTAGTTGCGCTATTGATCGCTGATTTCACGTCACCACTAAATGCACCACCTGAGCAAACTTTAGGTGCGCCTTCGATACCTTTGGTAATGAAAGTAACACGGTAAGATTGAACAGTCCATTTCAAGTTATAGACGAAATCGTCGCCCATACGAGCAGTAATGAACGGGTTGGCATTTAATTCGCTCTTGGTTCTTTTGCCGCCCCAGATATTAGCACCCAAATAAGATGTTGGATCCGGAACTTTCTTAACGCGGAATACCGTATTTCCCATATTCTTGGCACCCCCATCACTTTTGGCGGATACCGTAGCGGTTATAGTTTTACCGATTAAGTTGGTCGGAATAGTTACGTCATATTTACCTGCTCCGGTAGGTTTTAATTGACAACCCGGGATAGAAACAGATAATCTCTTAACATCAACGGAACCGGATACAGAAACCGGGTTTGGAATACCTGCGTATAAAACGTTCATGTTATCGGCAGCAATAGTAGCTGACGGTTGAATGACTTGATAAGTATCGTGGAATGGGAAATACTTATCTTCGCCGTCGGTACCTTTTACTTTAATCAAACCGGCAAATTTTTGTTCGCCTGTTCCGCCTGCGCTAAGTTCCAATTTTGCGGTACCCACACCGGTAATATGTTGAGCACTGCCAATTTCTGCAGGGGTCATGGTATCTCTGCCCATCATGTAATAAACATCAATAGGTTCGGTGGAGTTAAAAGCGGCCACAACGATATCGGATTCATATTTTCCGCCGGTGAATACAATTTGAGATTTTGGAATAGCACGACCTTCGGCTTTATCAAATGATAATTCTTTAGCGTCAATACCGTTTAAGATTTCTTGAAGAATAGCAGATTCTGCATTTCTGACTTCTCCTGACATTTTAGCGAAAATAATAACGGTACCGGCAGTAATCAAATGATTAAATGTATGATTTTCCCAGTCTTCAACGGTACCATCCTTTTTTCTAAAATTTTCCATGCTTAAACCAATGGCGGCAGTAGCTTTTTTGTAAACCTCAGGATCTACTTGACCGGTATCTTTGCCATTTTTTTTCTTAGTAGGAAGGAGTTTAAGAATATTAGCCTTATATTCTTCCACTTTTTCTTTTAAAGCGGTTGCGCGCGTTTTACCACCTATTTTTTCTTCCAATAGAAAAAAGGTTGATTTATCGAAGTTATCTTTTCCTTCAATTTTTTCAACCGGAAGAATATCAGATTTTGTTTCGCTTAGTACTTTTTCTACTTTATCAGCTCCATCCACATATTTTACCAAATCCATTCTCAGGTTATCAATATAGAGAACCATATCATTGGTGAGTTTCTGTAATTGTTTAGCTTTTGCTTGCGCCGCTTTTCCATTGGCGGTGGTATCACTTTCAATAGCATTATATTTAACTGTGTTGGCTTGTGCCAAACTGATATTGGATTTTGTCATTGTTTCATCAACAACATTGAAAGCATCTAGTATATCTTTTGACACATTCAGTGCCAACATAGCGGTCAGCACCAAGTACATCATACCTATCATTCGCTGCCTCGGGGTTTCCGGACAATTTGTTGCACCCATACTATATATATTTTAAGTTATTAATAATTTGTGTAAGTAGTTTTAAATTAGCCTTTTGTTACGTTCATGGCAGCCAACATATTTCCATATACGTTGCTCAACATAGCTACATTCTTAGTCAATTTATCAATTTCTTCTTTGTATTGTTTAGTATTGGCGAGAGATGCATTCAAATTTTCGGCATAAGATTGAATATTGGCTTCCACTGATTTGTAACTGTCAAGCATACCTTGTGAATTTTTAAGTTGCATTTCATACATCGTATTGATGGAAGACATATTTTGGTTTAATTTATTTAATTGTTCATTATAGCTACCTGTATCGGTTTGCAATGATTTGGTGGTATTTTCGTAAATAGTTGCCAAATTTGACACTGCAGAAGCGGCTTTTTGAACGTTTGCCAAATATTCACCAGAAACATTAGAATCTTTTTGCAATGAGGTTGCTGTTTTATCATATTGCAATGAAAGATTTCTTACGGATTCAGCGGCTTTGGTTAAGCTACCAACATAATTATCAGTTACCATGGCGGCATCCGAAACGCCGGATAGTTTATTAGCATTGTCACTAAGATTTTTCATTCCTTTTGCCAAGCTGTCGATCAATTCCGGTCCGATTTTGGCTTCAGAGAGCATTTTATCAAGTTGTTGAGTAGGAGTTCCGGTAGGTAATTGTTTTTTTTCTTTTGGGGAAGCGAATTCATCTCCCAAAGCCAATTCAGGATATACTAAAGCCCAATTGTACTCAACGTGAAGCGGTTCGAAAGCCGAAAAGAAAAAGATAAGAGATTCTGTTCCCATACCGGCCATCAACATATAATTTGCACCTTCTAAGTGAAGAATTTTGAATAACGCACCTAAGATAACAACGGCAGCACCGATTCCATACAATTTAGCCATAAAATTCTTATAGCCCTTACTTCTAACTAATTTGTCTAATCCCATGATAAATAATTTTTTAATTGGTTAATGATTTTGTTTATAATATTTTGGGTTTTTTCTTTTTAAAATATATGTAATTATTAATATATATTTGATGCAGTTGTAATATTATCACCTCTTTGACGACCCATGTAACTTTGTACGCAACGGAAGCCCACGTATGATTTACAAGTATCTTGGTATTCGAATGTTTTGGTAAACACGGTAGTGTAGTAGCTAACATCTTTCCAAGAACCGCCGCGGGTTACTTTTCTTTTCTTTTCGCGAGAATCGGTTTTCTTGGCATAATATGTATATTGCGGGTTCAAGTCGTGAGTAAAGTTGGTAGAAGATTTGTCAAAAGCGTCTTCACACCATTCAGCAACATTTCCGCTCATATCAAACAGACCGAAGTCATTGGGATGGTAGTGAGCAACGATACCCGGATAGATATTACCATCGGCGATATAATTACCTCTTTGTGGTTTGAAGTTGCTCAAATAGCAGCCGTTAAGGTTTTGTGTATAAGGACCGCCCCACGGGTATTTTTGCATGTCAAAGTCACCACGTGCTGCCCATTCCCATTCTGCTTCATTCGGCAAACGAAATTCATGTTCACGGGCATATTCATTGGCTGATAACCAGCAGTTTCTCATATGAGTTCTCCAATAACAGAATGCCTTGGCTTGTCTCCATGAAATACCGACAACCGGATAATTATCAAATTGCGGGTGATAAAAATAGTTTAAGGTCATTGGTTCGTTATAAGAATAAGCGAAGTCGTGTACCCAGCAAAGAGTATCAGGATAAATATTAACGACTTCATTTCTCATAAATCTCTCTCTATTTTTGTTATAACTACTTGGACGATTGGCAAATAATCCGCCATAATCATTACCTTCTTTATCGTTTTCTTTATAAGATGCACCATATACTTCCGGATCTTCCGGATCAATATAATTGCGATAATCAGTCCACCAATATTCATAATTCAGTTTACTAACATTCAACATCACCGGAGTATAGTGATAAAAACGGGAATTAGCGGTAAGGAAAAGCGGGCTTAAGGCTGATTTAACTTCTTCGTTTTCAGAGTTCCAATCAATTTCCTCTTTCCAGTTGATTAATTTAGGTTCTACTAATTCGCCTTCCATCTCGCCGGTTTGATATTTTACATAGTGACCGCCATTTTCCTCAGCGTCTTCGATCTCGGCTTCACCCAACAAAACATGAGCAACAGAATCGCGAACCCAATAAACAAATTGACGATACTCGTTATTTGTTATTTCAGTTTCGTCCATATAAAATGCTGAAATAGAAACATTTTTTGATTGATGGGTAAAAGCAAAAGGAACATCTTGATCCCCGGTGCCCATTAAATAATGTCCTGCGGGAATGTAAGCCATTCCATAAGGCATTAGATCCAAGAAATCGGGTCGGTCTTTAACTCCCACTAACTGTCCGTCACCATCATTCTTACAAGAAGTAAGAAGAATAATGATTGCTGAGAATAATAATGCTGTCTTTTTCATATTAATTGGATTTGTATTATTTTAAAAACGATGTTACTAACAAATTATTGTTTAATATTGATTCTTGTAAATGGAGCGAGTTGAGCCGTAGCCGGAGAATACAGGTTCTTTATAGATGTCAAAGCAGTAGCGAAGCATAATTTCGATATCGCCATAACTTCTATTCGGCGCATAACCTAACTTACTGGTTGTGAAGCTGTAGCCTAATCCCATTTCTAAACCTTTCAAATAATTGTTGGAAGAATTATAAAAGGGTCTGGCTCCGAAAAGAACGGAAACGGCATCTTGAATACGGTAAGAAAGTCCCCCCCACAAAATTCCATTATAACGGGCTAACAACATTAAGTCAAATTGCGCGGTAGCCAAATCGGTTTTAATAAGAGCTTGCGGTAAAACTTCCCAACTGGGATTCCACGGCAAAACCCAAGTATAGCCACCATGTATATATAAGTTTCGACTCATTTTAAATGATTGTTTATCACCAGAAAGACGCAATTTTTCAGCTATTTGGGTCATACTAACTCCCGCATTCCAACGGTCGGCTTTATAGAACAATCCAAAACTGAAATCCATATCCAACCATGTTTCATTCTTTTGATCCATGGCATCTAACAATGGGTCGCCGTCTTGTATCGGTGATAAAAATTCCGTAGTTAACTTTTGGCTGAGTAATTGTACTTGGAATCCAATACCTAATGACCCCGTCGGGATTCTTAGTTTATAGGAATACCCCAACTTAAAACCTACATTATTGAAATAACCGATTTTATCACTCAATATCGTTATGCCCAAACCTCCATGAAGCTTACGCATATAAGATTCCATACTGAAATAAATCTGTTGAGGAGAAGTATTTTTCTTACTAATATTTCCATCATTATCCACGTATGTATCATTCCAACCGGTATATTGCTGACGGAACAAGCCTGTAAAACACAATGTATTACTTTGTTCTCCGATGGCACCCGCATTATAATAAGGGGTCGCCCACTGAAAAAGAGTAAATTGTGCATCTTGTTGTGCAAAACTTCTCATCGTGAAAATGAACAAAATAGCCAATAAAATGTAACTTCTTTTCATATTTTGATTCTGTTTTGTGACAATATTCTATTAATACAAAACACTGACATTCAACAATTTTCCTTTAAATCTTTGTACCTTTCAACTCATTATTCTCTCTTATACCTACAAATCACAAAAATGTTACAAAAAAATCTTTTTCTGTCAAAATTTTGAGAGCCAAAAATACAACTTTTTTTTATTGAAAATCAATTTTTTTTCTCTTTCGTAATTTTTTTTTTAAATTCTTATCAACTAAACAATAACGTGATATTCCGAACAGCTATATAAACAACTTATTGTTGATTAATAATCCCTTTAAAAATAGGCTTTTAGCTGCAAAAAACCAACGTGAATTACCGTATTATCCTGTGTTAATCTTCCTTCATATTGAAGATTAATTTGCAAATAATCAAATAATTTTGTCTGATAAGCCACATTCCACAAATAATTATTACCAATTGACAAGCCTCCCAACATCTCATAACCTAAGCTATTATCATTTGTCCCATTAAATAAAATATTGACATATTGCATTTTAACACTTAAACTTCCTTTTTCTTTGATTCTGTAATCCAGGGTTGCCTCCGCATTATATTGGTTTGATTTTTCAACACCTGTCTGATTTTGTTTGTAGATCATTTCAAAATTAATGGAAAAAGAAAGATTGTTGGGAAAGTTGAACAAGGCGGAATTTGCCAACGAATGCATGTCTATTTGATAATTGCGATTATCAAAATATTGGGAATCATTCTTTCGCAAAGAATGACTATAGGATGTTTTCAATCTTATCATTTTGCTTGGACAGGATTGCAAATCAATCTGTTGCATATTTAATATAGCATTTTCAAATCCATAATACATCAAGTTTTTAGTTTGATTTTTGAGTAACATCCAATCAAGCGTAAAATAATTTGAAAAGGGATTAAAAGAGAAATTATTTTTTAAGTTCAGGCTGTTATTGACCAATACGGAATCGGCGAGGTTGAATTGAAATGGATTAAAAGCGCGAAGGTCGCGTACCAACGTATTTTTTTGATAAGTCCTTAATGTGGTTGTATTGCTAAACATAGCCAGAATTTTTCGGAAGCCTTTTTGATTTCGCCACACATTAGCCGGTCGCAGTTGCAAGGTTTGGGTCAATCCGTTGTTATAGGTCGTGACATATTCGTTGGTTGTGAGCCATACTTTAATATAGTCGGCTTCGCTTTGAAAAGCAGCCACTTCAAATTCGTTTAGTTCTTCAATTCCATTATGGTTATAATCATTCCAGATGTAACTCCCCTGCCCTGTTGCGACTTTCAGAAACGAATAGTTCTTTTTTTGTTCTAACCCGCTGCCGGCTTCATAATAAAGACTTACTGTTACCGCTCCCTTCCAAAAATTACCGGAATAATCAATACTGCCCACGAAAGTTTGCTCACCGTAAAAGTTTCTTAATGAATCTCTTACATTATCATAACGATAAGTTGCCGTTCCCTTGAGCCGATTGTGCTTCCACTGATTGAAATCAAATCCGACTTGTCCTTCGTATGCTATCGCATTTACTGATAATACGTTATTATATAATGCGTTGTCAATTCTGTTTTTCAGTTGCACCCAGTAAGAATTTCGCATGGAATCACTATTCTTTAAATATAAAGCGGCTTCATTAAACGCATAACTGTTTGTTCGCAAAGAATCCGATAATTTTTCTACATATATATTATATTCCAAATTGTCTTTCAGTCCGATTTTTATTTTAGAAAAAGATTTTGAAAAATCATTATAACTTTTCAAGAAGTTTGTTTTTTGAATATCGTCGGTGGAAAACAGAAACGAGTTAGTCGTATTCCACTGCCAATCAGTCCATTGATGAATAGAAGTCAATTCATTCCTAATTGCGTTTACCTGATTTTTTCTAAGCAGCCAATTCAAGGCATAATAACTTTCACCGGAAGATGCGTGCGCAAAACCGGTTTTAAATTTCATTATTTGTTCGGGCGCGCGGACAGCATAATCCGTTGTGAGATTATACTCTCTGCCAAACTCAATTGCGCGGAAACTCTGCAACGGGGAGAAATTTTGATTGACGTACTCATAATTCAGCATGGAATAAAAGCTCCACTCTTTTTGCTTTCGCAAAGGTGTTTTGTAAGAAGTGTGTAATTGATATGCCCACCCCGCATTGTCGGCATCATTTTGTGATGAAAACAGATTATTATCTACGTATGAAAACGCTAATTCTGTTTGAATCAATAATTTATCGTTCCAATGATAGGTAGCAGCCACGGTAGCAATGTCTTTCATTTTAGGCGTATTCAAAAAAATCGTTGGCTCGTATTCGCCTTGTGGAACGCCGTTGACGGGTACAACCCAGCGATAAACCTTGCCATTGACAGCGGTTTGCGACAATTTGTAATTACCTTTATTGGCACCCACATAACTAAAAGTAACCCGATAAAGTGTATCGCCAGACGAAAGTGCATATTCATAAATGGAGTGATAAATTTCTCCATTCACTAATGTATCTTTTTTAATATATAAAATCTCGTTCAGGGAATTGTCGGTTGACAATATTGCCGTTGGATAAGAAGCCGCCATCAAATCATCGCCCAAATGAGATAAAAACAACTTTTGTCCATCATCTAATTCGGGCTGAATGGACTGATTTTTTATATCCTGTTCATGAATAAAGTTTACGTTCAATTTTAATTTATTGTTTTTTTCATGATAAAACTCATTGTAAGTAAACAAGTTATATCTGGAATAATAGCGGTCGCTGTACTCAAATGTCACCGATATTCTTTTTTCGGAAGTAATAAGAATTTTGGTTGAAAAGGTAATTTCGCCGGTATTGTAATCAATGATATAATCGTTGTCTTGTCCGCGCAGCAAGGGAACACCATCAATATATACTCTTTCGCTGCCCGCTATGATGACAATGGCGGTTTCATTCTGTTCGCCGCGTAATTTGTAAGGACCCTGCACGCCATGAATTGGAGCAATATTATTGCGGGCATATTTTCCTTTGGTGATACCGCCGCCGATGACATTATGCACATAATTTATTGAATCAATTTGAGAATGGACAGACATTTCCACCCCTAAGAATTGGCGATTCACGCATAAAAAATAGTCATTTTGGGGTTTGGGAATTTCAATATCGCCGGCTTTCAGCGTTAATAGATTTTTATATTTCAGTTGAATAAAAATCTTATTAAAATCCTTGATAACCCGCGTGTTTCCTTCCGGTTGAACAGGCAGATTTTCGTCTGTAATATTAGCTAAAATTTCGATGTCCGGAGCTAAAAAGCCGGAAAGCTGCAAATTCAGGTGCGCATCTAAGACAAAATTCTGATTATTTCCCACCGACACACTTCGCGAAATGGAGCCGGTGCCATCTAATGAGGAATCAAACAAAAGTTCACTCAGCGGTTCGCCCAACGACTGCATTTGATTGGCAGACGGGTTAGGAACCATTCTATTCAAAATAATATCAGCAGATTTTCGGTTTGATTTTTTTGAAAAATCGATTGTAAAGACGCGATACGAGTAAGTGATGCGCTTCCCTATAGCTGCGGAATCGGAAATAAATATTTTGGCAGCGGAAAAATCAATTTTGTAAGCTGATATGTCCAATCCTGATAACAAAAATGATTCCGGAACGATGGTCAGCGAGTCCAAATTTATTATCAGTGAATCAACCGTTTGCGTTTTAAAACGAAGATTTGACAGTGATTGCGAGTGTAACACGTTCACTGTCAGAGATATAAAAATTACAACAGAAAAGAATACTGTTTTCTTGTACATTCAGTAAATTTGTTGGTAATAATGAAAAAAAACAGTTTTTATTGTCTATACCAGCAATTATCGGGAATGAAAAAATTATGGATTAGTGCGTAAGAAGGTAAAACGGCAGATAAGTTCGAGCAAAAAGAGGGAAATGGCGATGACCAAAAACGGCAGGAACTCATCGTTTTTATGTTCCAAAACGTCTTCGCTGACGATAGTTTTTTCCATTTGGTCAATTTGTGTATAAATGTCACGTAATTTGTCGTTATTGGTAGCA
>Ga0209099_1003516_pt1 | contig 12639 bp, 10 predicted proteins | sample AD_JPNHW2_MetaG_FD_184430 | JGI IMG/M metagenome (GOLD analysis project Ga0209099, IMG submission 184430) | Active sludge microbial communities of municipal wastewater-treating anaerobic digesters from Japan - AD_JPNHW2_MetaG (SPAdes) (version 2) | ecosystem: Engineered > Bioreactor > Anaerobic...
GATATTCCGGCTCGCCAATCTTTTTGTTGTCTCCTTACATGACGACACATCAGAGTAAGGAGACGCTGTACCTTAGATCTTTCGGTCATCGTTACCATCTATTTTAGATAGGATTTCTACAGAGCACGATTTTCTAAATCAGTTCAGATCCTAGGAGATTGTCGTTGAATTGAGCAGAATTGTCATGTATCTTCAGCAGCAAGATGAAGTATATAAAGTATTCAGAATGCCGGATATGAGTGAAGCAAACCGGTCTTATCAAACCGGTTCATGAATCGCTCCTGTTCAAGTGCGTTTCACAGAGACCGTATCTCGAATTCCCGCGAAACTCCACAATCAAAAACAATTTTGTATCGACCGGGCAAGAGATTGGCTGTAGTTATTCTATGTATACGGGTTGACTCTCCGGACTTTACGTAGGTGATAGCAGGTACTTTTGTCTCTTCGAATTCCAACTGGATTTCCCATGAATTATTTCCGGTTTGCCGGAAGATAGAAACTGAAGGGGGTGTGTTGTTACAGATAAGGGTTTCTACCCCTTCATTTACGAGGTAAAATTGAATAATCTCTCCCTGAGTGTATACCTCTGAATCCATTTTGATAAAGTCATGATGGACGGGATTGTTCGGTTGGGCAGGGGTACTTTGATGGGATGTATTAGACTCCGAAACAGCTAATGGAGTTATATTCGGTGTAGTGGCACCTGCTGTACGGTTCTCTGAAATCGGTGTTGTCGTGCACCCCGCCGCCGTCAGCATAAAAACGATGAGAATCAACATGGAAAATGAAATCGGGGAGAGAATCGTTGTCATATCAATTGATTGATTTATAATTGTGCTATTTATCTTTCATGTCCACAAATTCAAACTGGAGCCGGGATTTTTTTATTTTACATAATATTTTATATAAATATCCATCTGCATCTGCAATATTTCTGCCAGTACTCACATAGGAAGTTTTGTTCGAGGCTTGTTTCCTTACCGCTTATTCTCGTGATACCGTGACAGGGTCGCCTGCCGCTGGTCGAGATACTTGGCGTCGGTCTTCTTGTCGTACGGGTTTTCTGCCCGCTCGGTCGTGTAAAAAACGAGCTGGCCGATTGGCATGCCGGCATAGACTTTTACCGGCCGGGCGTTTACGTTTGCCATTTCAAGCGTTATCGTGCCCCGGAACCCTGCATCGATCCAGCCACCAGTCTGGTGGAGGGTGACGCCGAGTCGTGCGATGCTTGATTTGCCCTCAATAGTGGCGACGATATTGTCCGGCAGGCCGATGCACTCAAGCGTCTCGGCAAGGACAAACTGGCCGGGCATGAGGACAAATGAGTCTGCATGTGTTTCACCGACATCAGCCGTAACGCTTGTCTTGTCATACGGGTCGATGACCCGGGAACCCGGGTTGTACCAGACAAAGTGGTTCCCAAGCCGGATATCGACAGAATTTGGCTGGATGAATTTTGGATCGTAGGGATCGATTTTGATATGGCCCCGGGAGATTCGGTCCCGGAGCTGCCAGTCTACAAGAATCATTGGATTCCGGTTGGCGTTGATCGGTCATAATGTCTCCCGGGACTGTGTTTGTACCGGTTAAGGGCATGACCAGAAGATCATTATTACCGGGTAAATCATTTGTGTAAAAAGAACTCCCCCATTTTCACCGGAAACGGGAATATGGGGATCACTTTTTTGATTACATGAAAAGGGGGTCCTCCATATTTGTGAAAGGGAGGGGGTCGCCTCATTTTTTGCTGGAGGGGGGGTATACCCCCTGTTTGGCCGGCACATGGGGAGGGGGTAGGCCCCCTCCCAAAAAATTTTGGATGGGGGGGTAGGGGGCCTGTCCCCTGCTCCATCAAACAATTTTGGCCCATGCCTGTGCAGTCCCATAAACGGTATTTCGCATGGAACTACGACGGAAAACCAGATTTGGAACGAATATCATTTTTGATAAGGGGGATCGTTTTGGTCCTGAAGGGGGAGGGGGATACCCCCCACCCGGCTCCATGCAGGGGGTGGGGGTAGGGCCCCTGTCTGCCCGGCACAGGGGGAGGGGGGTGACCCCCTCCTGAAAAATTTTCTGATGGCAAGAGGGGGTCACCCCCCCTCTTCAGCTCACGCTAGTCCGCATCATCATCTGCGAGCTGATCCTTGTGCCGCCGCTGCTCCTCTTTCTCACGGTCAAGTGCATCAGGATCAACATGCCACTCGGTACGGCGGAGAAGTCCGTGAACAGTGCTTGCCTCCCGTGTTGTAAGGCATGCCCTTCCAAGAATGCGGCGGATCATGATCATCGTATTCTCGCGCTTGAAGTCCGGGTGGTGAATCTCGTCAAGGAACCGATCAATATGCCGGTAAAGGTGACCCATCTCATAGGGTGAGGCGAGCCGGTAGGTCTTCTCCGGGAGGTGTGCAAGCTCGTAACAGACTATACCAACAGCGTGGGAGAGGTTCATGATCGGGTATTCATCCGCTGTCGGGATGGTGCAGATAATATCGCTCCGTTTCACTTCCTCGTTATTGAGCCCCCAGTTCTCGCGCCCGAAAAGGATCGAGATCCTTCCCTCCACATTCCCGATACGCTCCCGGAGCTCGCGTGGCGAATAAAACGGCATCCTCATCGGAGTGCAGACCGATTTACTGACCTGCCCCGTAGTTGCAATAACGATACTGCTCCGGGCAAACACGTCCTCGATAGTACAGATATCGGCATTTTTAAGGACATCCTGCGCATGGGAGGCCCGGGCCTTTGCCTCGTCGCCAAGCGGGCAGGGATCGACAAGCACCAGCCGTAAAAACCCGAAGTTCTTCATCACCCGGGCCGCAAATCCTACATTTCCCTCGTAGAGAGGGGCAACAAGCACGATGTCAATTTCCGGCATAAAAAAAAGTTACTGGACCGCGTCCACGGTAGCCTTAAGGACGGCAGCACCCTGATCGTAGACCGCGTTCCCGACAACGATCGTATCTGCGTACTTACCCATTTCAGCAGCTTTTTCTGCCGAATTAATCCCGCCGCCATAATACAGGATCGACTGGTCGATTGCTTCCGATGCCGCCTTTACAACAGCAGGATCGCCAAACATTCCTGAGTATTCAATATACACGATCGGGAAATGGAAATACCGGTCGGCAACCTCAGTATACGCCGCAACTTCTGAGGGTTTGAGATCGCAGACTGCCTTTGTCACCCGGCCCACCGATGAATTTGGATTGAGCACGATATACGCTTCAGGAACAACCATATCCCACGGGATTTTGCCGTTCTGCTGCTGAACCCAGAAACGGTGTTTCCCGACAATCCACTGTGTATCGGTCGTGTTCATCACGCTTGGCACAAAGACATAATCGATTCCTTTCATGAGGACGGCCTCAGGGCCGGCGGGTTCCATGACAAGCGGCAGGTCATATTGGGCGATCTGCTTCTGGAGGACAGTCAGGTTCTCCTGTGTCACGTTCAGCGTGCCCGAAAGCATCAGTGCATCGGTTCCGCTCGCGGCGATTGCATCAATGTCACCAGGCTTGAGCTGCTTGTCAGGGTCGAGTTTTGTCACATGTACCCAGTCTTTCCACTTCATTTCAGTATCATCAGTATGTGTGTTGTCTCTCCCAATAAACCGGTGCTATGAATGGAACAGGACTAATGGAACAGGACTTTTTTTAAAAAGTCACGAGCGTTAAAACCGGTAATTATGAACAATTACATACAAAAACGCAATTAATACAGATTTTATACCGAGAAAACAGATTATTAACCCACGCTGGTATAGCATGAATCTGCAGAAAAAAACGCTTCTTGTCCTGGTTCTTTCATTTATTGCGGTTATTGCGTTCATCTCAATTTTTGTATCGGGGATTCTTCTTGACGGTTATTCAAACCTTGAAAAGAATTATGTCGAAAAAGATCTCCTGCAGGCGCAGAACAAATTACAGGAAAATACCGGCTCTTTATCCCTGATAGTAAGTGACTGGGGACAATGGGACGACTCATATGATTTTGTCAACGGCAACAAACCGGATTATATCTCAATCAATCTCGTACCAGAAACATATGAAAACCTTCTTGTAAACTACATTATCTTCACCAGCCGTGATGGAAAGATAGTGTATTCCGGGGCATACGATCCGCAGACGCATTCTGTTATACCCGTACCTGAAGCACTGCTTGAACAGATCAACAAGGATAACCCGCTTCTTTTTGATGTGTCTGATCCCGGACGGGATACGGCAGGTATCCTTATGCTGTCGGGTAAACCGCTGCTTATTGCATCACACCCGATTGTACATACTGATTTTTCCGGTACACCGCAGGGTGTCGTGATTATGGGCCGGCTTCTCGATCAAAATGTTCTTGACCGGCTAACCCCCGGGGATCAGGTTTCCATAACAATGGTTCCCATAACTGATCCTTCCCTCCCGGCAGACCTGGTTAAAAAAATGCAGGCAGAACATGATGGCGATCCGGACTTTATCCTGCCGGTCAATATAAGTTATGTCGCGGGATACGCCGTCATCCACGATATATACGGTTCAGATGCATTTGTGATTGAAACGATCCAGCCACGGGATATCTACTCGCAGGGCGTGACAAGCACCATCCAGTATATCGTCATCATTCTTGGCGCATTTGCAGTACTTGGTGTGGCGGTCCTTCTCATGATCGACCAGTTTGTCCTTTCAAGAGTAGGCTCTCTCTCACGCCAGGTGCGTGCTCTTGGGCCCTTACATGAAATCGATCAAAAAATCGTTCTTTCCGGCGATGACGAGCTGTCCGGCCTTGCAACGGACATTGACCGTATGCTTGAAAAGATCCGGGTGACCCGTGGGGAACTGGTCAAAAGCAGGGAGAGGTTCCAGGACATTGCCGAACTGTTGCCCCAGATTGTCTTTGAAATGGATATGTCAGGGAGGCTCACGTTTTTGAACCGGTCAGGGCTTGAGATGGCACACGAGACACTGGAAAATTTTGCCCGCGGACTATATGCACATGATTTTTTTCTCCCAACTGACCGGCAGCGCCTGGCTGAAAACCTCGACCGTATTACCAAAAAACGGGAGACCGTCGAGGCGACATATACTTTTGCCCGTCATGACGGTTCAATGTTTTTAGGAGATACGTTTGTGTCGGCGATTATCCACAACAACGAGGTCATTGGGTACCGTGGGATAATTATCGATATCACCGAGCAGAAAAAGATAACAGATGCCCTTGCAGAAAGTGAAAACAATTACCGTACGCTTACCGAGAGTGTTTCTGATGTTCTCTTTTCTACAAACCTCAAGGGAGTGATCACCTATATTTCATCGGTGTGTAACCGGTACGGCTTTTTAGCTGAAGAGGTTGTATCCCGCCCGGTCCTGCAGTTCGTCCATCCGGAAGATCAGGAAAAAGTGAGGATGTGTTTTGTCGAGGAAATACCAAAGGGAAAACCCATTGATATCAGCTGCCGGATTGTCGATAAATGGGGTTATACCCACTGGGTTGAAGCAAAATGCATGATCCGCGTCAATATTAATGGACAGGTAACCGGCATTAACGGGGTAATGAGGGATTTCACCGACCGCAGGAGAGCAGAAAACGCGATTATGCTCGCAAACAAAAAACTCAATCTCCTGAATAATATCACGCGTCACGACAGTCTCAACACCATAACCGGGCTTTTTGGCCTTGTGGATATGGCAAATGCTTCAACCGTGCCGGAAGAACGAAAGGAGCTTCTCGATCAAATCAGGGAGTTAACAGGGGTCATCCAGAGGCAGATTGCGTTTACCCGCGAGTACCAGTCGGTAGGAGTCAATGCCCCTGCCTGGCAGAACCTCCTTTTGATCTCAAAACGGGCTATTGCAGATTTCCCGGCAAAGAATATCCGGTTTGTCAACGAGATTAAAAATATTGAAATTTATGCCGATCCCCTGCTTGAAAAGGTGTTTTACAATCTCATCGATAATGCCATCCGTTACGGTGAACATCTGACAACCATCCGGTTCTATAATGAGATCTCTGATAAGGGGCTCACTCTGGTTTGCGAGGATGACGGGGTCGGTATTCCTGATAAAGAGAAGGAAAGTATTTTTGAGCGGGGGATCGGTAAAAACACCGGCATGGGCCTGTTCCTGGCCCGGGAGATCCTCCTGATTACTGAAATAACGATACAGGAAACCGGCAAACCCGGCTATGGGGCGAAATTCGAGATACTGGTTCCAAACGGGGCGTTCCGGATTGCCAGGGATAATCCGGATGAAAACCGGAAAAATAAACATATGTAATTGCCCCGTAAACAATTAAGTACAAACAGGCGCGAACAGTCATGTCAGACAAAGCAATCCTTCTTGTGGAAGACGACGACGTCATTGCAAAGATAGCCGAGTGGCGCTTAAATAATCTGGGATACCGGATCTGCGGGCGGGCAATATCCGGCGCTGAAGCCATGGAAATGGTGATAAAGACCAAGCCGGACCTTGTCCTGATGGATATCAATATCAAGGGAGATATCGACGGTATTGAAACGGCAAGGATGATCAAAAAAGGGTTCAATATCCCGGTGATCTTTGTTACTTCCCATTCGGATGGTCAGACTCTCGAACGGGCACGGGAGACAAAACCGGACGGGTTCATTGTCAAGCCGTTCGATGACAACGATCTCCGGGTTGCCATCGGGCTTGTCCTGAAATAAAAACACGGTTAAATCTGAATAACCGCATTCTCACGTTTTTTCTTTAGCAAGGTCTGGTAGTTTCGGATCTTTTCAATGTCAAGTCCCGTAGCAGCACCGAGTTGGTTTACATCCGCTGCAAGCAGCTGGTCACCGTTGATGACACCGGCGCCGGCAAATTTATCGGCCACTGCGTCGGAAAGACCTTTGATTGAAAGGAGTTCTTTTCTCCCTTTCAGGATCCTGGCCCGGGGGATTTTTACATGGACGGGCTTGTTGAGATATTCACAGACAAGCGCCACATGACGGTTCACTGTTGCAAGTCCCATCCCGGTCATTTTGCTTAAATTTTCCGGGGTTGCTGTAAGGAATTCGTCAGGGCTGCCAATACCGGCCTCAACGTATTTTTTCAGGCTTACAGCCGGGATGCCGGTCTCTTTTAAGACCTGGCTGTTGTGGGTAATCCGTGCCTGGACCAGAAGATCATGCGCCTCGTTCTCCCCGATACCAGCCTTCTGGAGGGTTTTTGGATCTGACTTTGCAAGGTCTGACAGATCAGAGACCCCGGCTTCCTTTAAAGAGGTCATAATCTTTGAATAACTGCGGCCTTTTCGCGGGATAAGGTGATTCCGCATGAACTTGCGGCACTCGGAACGCCGGCGCAGCTTTTCAAGAACCAAGTCTGCTTCGTTTTTGAGTTTCTGTGCTGCATCCGGGGCAAGTCCAAGGGCCTTTGCAAGCGCTTCGGGTTCGCTTCTCGCGATCTCGGCGACCGTGTAGATATGACGGGACCGGGCTTTTTCGAGAAGCGCCTCGTTCATGGAAGGTATCTCGGTCAGCGATTCTGCGTTGGAACTGATGTGGTGGCAGAGGGGGCACCCGATATCCCATGGCCGGGCGCCTTTTCGTACAAGCCGCACGAAATGGAGGTTGTGCTTTTCGCAGATATCATCGGTGCGTACTGCCCAGCCCCATTGTGTGACCGGAAGGCCGATATTAAACGTGCAGTCCGGGTATCCGGAACAGCCGATAAACTGTGTCGAGCCCCGCATATGTTTGATTGAAAGGGTTTTGCCACAGACCGGGCATTTACCCAGATTAAGTTCCTCTGCGGTACGGTTCCGTATGTCATCCCCGATCACCTCCTCATTTGCCTCAAGCTGGTCGAATGCCGCATGCAGCATGCTGCGTGATTCTTTTATGACATCGTCACGGGTGCGCTTGCTCTCTTTTATCTGCTGCATGTGCGATTCAATCGTCTGGGTCATGTCAGGTTTTGTGATCGTATCGGCGTTGTGCTCGAGCGCTTCAGTCACGACACGGCCGACAAGGGTCGGGCGCAGGGGGTTGCCTTCCACGTACTTGCGGGACACCAGTTTTGCGATGACTTCATGCCGGGTACTCTTTGTCCCAAGACCGAGTTCTTCCATCCTCTGGATGAGCTTGCTCTGCGTGTACCGTGCCGGGGGCATGGTCTCTTTTTCATCGAGACTGACTTTACGGATCGGCAGTTTTTCCCCGGCTGTAAACTCCGGGAGGATCGTTTCCTTTGCCTCGGAGAACGGGTAGACCGCGTGCCATCCGGGTTCGAGCAGCCGGCCCCCGGTCGTTGTATAGGATTCGCCACCGGCGTTAAAGTTGACCTTTAAGGTCTTCCAGAGCGCATCGGGGGCAAGGGTCGCAAGGAACCTGCGGAGGACGAGCTCATAGATCCGGAATGCTTCTTCACCGATCCCCTCCTTTGTGGCAACGCCGGTCGGGTGGATTGGCGGGTGGTCGGTGGATGACTTCTTGCCCCGGGTCGGCTCCGGGCGCCGGTGGGCAAGGGTCCATTCGACATCTTTTTTAAACGGTGAATTCCGGATTGTCGCAAGGACGCCGTTTAAATCAAGCGATGCCGGGTAGACTGTGTTGTCAGTCCTCGGGTATGAGATGTACCCGTTCATGTAGAGTTCTTCGGCAATCCGCATCGCGTTTGCGGCGGAAAAACCAAGCCGGGCGGCGGCAACGATATAGGTTGTCGTATCAAACGGCGAAGGCGACCGGTCCTGCTTGGTGCCTTCTTTTATCTCGGTCACGACAAGCGGCTCTTTTGTCCGGTCACGGGCAAGTTCCGCGGCTTTCTGGTCCTTGAACCTTCCGTTTGTGTGCCGGGCTTCGATCTGTTCCCCGGCTTTTTCAGTCAAAAGACCAAGCTGCCAGTATTTTTCCGGGACAAATTTCTCGATCTCTTTTTCCCGGTCGACAATCATGGAGAGCGTCGGGCTCTGCACCCGGCCGACTGACAGGATGTTGTTCCCGCCCCGTTTTGCGGCGAGCGAGATGAACCGGGTCAGCGATGCGCCCCACATCAGGTCTATGGCCTGCCGGGCTTCCCCCGCAGATGCGAGTGCAAAGTCAAGATCTGTCGTATTCGCAAATGCAGTTCTTATTTCCAGCGGGGTTATCGCGGAGAACCGGGCCCGGTCAATCTTTACGTTCTTGTTGACGGCCCGAACGAGTTCGTACGCCTCTTTCCCGATCAGTTCCCCTTCGGTATCAAAATCGGTGGCAATAGTGACGCGTTCCGCATTACGTGCCAGTTTCTGGAGGAGTGCCACAATCCTTTTCTCGGTTGGCACCTTGATGGTCTTTGCATCGATCAGGCTTCGGGGAGTATACGTTTCGCTGCGCCAGTTCTCGTAGCCGGGCACAAAATCGACCTCAACAACATGGCCTCGCAGCCCTGTCGTTGTCGTGTCACCGAAACTGTACGTGGACACACCGGCATCTTTTTTCTCGGCAACTTTCTGATTACCGGCAAGGATCTGGGCGATCCTGTGAGCCGAGATATTTTTTTCCGCAACGATCAGGTGCACTTCGGGTCACTGCTCCGCTTTTTTAAGCGCTTCGACCATCATCCGGTTGAGTTCTCCCGGATCGGCCCGGCCCCGGGTCTTTTTCATGGTCTGGCCGACAAGGAAATTTAATGCCCCGTTCTTTCCGGCCCGGTAGTCTTCGACTGCCTTTGTGTTCTCGGCAATGACTGCATTCACGGCAGCAAGAAGAGCACTGTCGTCCCCGGTTGTCTTTGCAAGGTTTAAGCGGGCGACAACCGCATCCGGGGTTTCGACCGGTTCACCCTTCATCCGCTCATCGAGCATGACCCGGAGAACTTCGACGGCACTCTTGTCGGTTATGGTCCCGGCTTTTAAGAGATGGAGCAGGCCGGCAAAATTCTTTGGACTGAGTGCATCGATGTTCATGCTCCGGTAGTTGAGCTCCCCGGCAAGGGTATCGGCAATCCATGTCGCGGCAAGGTCACAGAGACCGCCGTTTTCTCCTGCGACAACAGCCTCAAGGAAGTTTGCCATTTTCAGTTCGCCGGTAAGCGTGCGGGCATGGTTCAGGGAACACCCGTACTGCTGCACGAACCGTTCGCGCCGTGCATCGGGAAGCTCGGGGAGACTGATGTCTTTTATCCATGACTGGACACGGAGCGGGCGAAGGTCCGGTTCCGGGAAGTACCGGTAATCGTTCTCCAGTTCCTTTGACCGGGCTGACTGGGTAATCCCACGGGCTTCAAGGAAGTGCCGGGTCTCCCGTTCGACCTTAAGGCCGCGCCGGATCAGGTTCTTCTGCCGGGTCACTTCAAAGGTCAGCGCCTTCTCGACGCCTTTATACGACGTGATGTTCTTGATCTCGACGCGCTCGCTGCCCCGGAGCGATATGTTAGCATCAACACGGAGAGAACCTTCTTTTTCAGAGTCAAAGACACCGAGGTATTCAAGCGTGGCCCGGAGCTTGTTTAAGAATTTGCGCGCCTCTTTTGGCGACCGCATCTCCGGTTCGGAAACGATCTCGATAAGCGGGATACCGGCACGGTTGTAGTCCACAAGTGAGTACCTGCCGCGTTCGGCGTTACCCATGTGCACGAGCCGGCCCGGGTCTTCTTCGACGTGAATCCTTGTGAGCTGGATCTTCCGCTCCTTCCCGTCGTCCCCTTCGATCTCGACATACCCGCCATCGGCAAGCGGTTTGTCGTACTGCGTGATCTGGTAGGCCTTGTCAAGGTCAGGATAGAAGTAGTTCTTCCGCGAGAACTCGGATTCCGCAGTTATCGTGCAGTTGAAGGCCTTTGCTACCTTCATTGCGTATTCAATTGCCCGCTTGTTGAGCGCCGGCATCGTGCCGGGGAGACCAAGGCAGACCGGGCAGACGTGAGTGTTTGGACCGTCGTTCCGGTAGTCCGTCGAACAGCCGCAGAAGAGCTTGCTCTTTGTATCGAGCTGGCAGTGGACTTCGAGCCCCACGATGATATCAGCGTCGATCATGGTTTCACCGCCTGTTCATATGCATATGCAACATCGATGACACGCTCGTCTTCAAAAGGCCGGCCCATTACCTGAAGGCCGACAGGCATTCCCTGCACCCTGCCGCAGGGCACCGATATTGCCGGGATACCGGCAAGGTTGACCGGCACCGTGAGGATATCTGAGAGATACATCGAGAGAGGATCGCTTTTCTCGCCCAGTTTGAACGCGATGGTCGGCATCGTGGGACCGCAGAGCACATCAACCTCATAGAAAAGCCGGGCGAAGTCTTTTCTTACATTCTCGCGGGCTACCTGCGCCTTTGCATAATATTTACCATAGTAACCCGATGACAGGGCAAACGTGCCGAGCATAATCCGGCGCCGGACTTCAGGGCCGAAACCCTGCTTCCTGATCTCCTGGTATGCCGCGTGCCACGATTTTTTACTGTCCGCAACAAGGCCGTACCGCACGCCATCGAACCGCGCGAGGTTGGAACTGGCCTCGCTTGTGCAGATGACATAGTAGGCGGCAAGCGCGTATTCCATGGAAGGGGTACTGCACGGGACGGTTACAGCGCCAAGTTCTTCAAGCCGGCTGATTGCCCGCCGGACAGATGCTGCAACCTCCGGGTCGACACCTTTCCCGAAATATTCTTCGGGAATTCCAATCCTTAACCCTTTTATATCCGCGGACGGGGTGTGGTTGTAGGGCTTGTCATAGGAAGTGGTATCCTTTCGGTCATGGCCGGCGATCACCGACATGAGGAGCGAGACATCGGAGACGGTCTTTGCCATCGGCCCGATGGTTTCAAGCGAGTTTGCGTACGCGATCAGACCGTACCGGGAGACCCGGCCGTATGTCGGCTTGAGCCCGACAATCCCGCAGAACGCGGCAGGGCACCGGATTGAGCCACCGGTATCGGTACCAAGGGCCATCCGGACCATTCCTCCGGCCACTGCCGCTGCGCTTCCACCGGAAGATCCGCCGGGTACCCGGCTTACATCACAGGGATTAAGCGTGGGCCCGAACGCCGAGTTCTCTGTCGTTGATCCCATCCCGAACTCGTCCATGTTGGTCTTGCCGGCAATCGCCGCACCGGCATTTTTTATGAGGGCGACTGCATGTGCATCGTAGGGCGGGACGTATCCTTTGAGAATTTTCGAGGCGCAGGTGGTCTCTATCCCCTGCGTTGATATATTGTCTTTTACCGCAATCGCTGTCCCGGCAAGTTTTCCTTCGCCAAAAGACGGCTTTTCGCAGACTTTTAAGAATGCGTTGTAACGGTCGTCGGGATTGAAACTGATCGTGTGTTCTGCCACTACATCACCCGCGGTGCCTTGATAAATCCGTCTTCCTGTGCGCCGGCATTTCGTGTTGCCTCTTCCTGCGGGAGAGAGGGTTCTACTACGTCATCCCGGAGCACATTATAGAGGTCCCTCGCAACTGCGCCATCGCCCTGCACCCGGTCAAGTACGTCAAAATATTCAACAATTGCATTAAACTGGCCGGTAAAAGTGGCCAGTTCCGTTGTATCGATGCCGATATCGGCAAGTTCACCGATATGTTCCACGTCTTTTTCAGTGACCATGTTCCACCCGTCCGATGTGGTCTATGTAATCTTGCACGGACGTTTTATAACCATTTTTACGGGCAAGCTTCTTCAATACTCCCCAGACCCCGCTCCCGTACTGCATG
>Ga0209099_1003517_pt1 | contig 12636 bp, 8 predicted proteins | sample AD_JPNHW2_MetaG_FD_184430 | JGI IMG/M metagenome (GOLD analysis project Ga0209099, IMG submission 184430) | Active sludge microbial communities of municipal wastewater-treating anaerobic digesters from Japan - AD_JPNHW2_MetaG (SPAdes) (version 2) | ecosystem: Engineered > Bioreactor > Anaerobic >...
TACCATTTTTGTTTACAATTTCGGGTTTACAAGCGCAAATTACAGTTCTAGGCCCGAATGGATGGACTCCTCAAGTATTTCTTGAAAATGTACTGGTTTTACCACCTCAAATATCCGGAGTATATATCACTAACGGAACTTTTAATAATTCTTCAGCAGCACTACCCAATACCACTACTGCCAAAATTGGGAGGTTTACTAATGGACCCAATTTTACCGATTTCCCCATATCAAGTGGAATTATTATGGCAACCGGTGGCATATTAGCTGCACTTGGACCAAATAACTCAGGAGGATATAGTGTTTTAATAAATGATGGGACGACTGATACTAATTTACAAGCTTTAACTACAAATCCTATCACCAATATGTCCAAATTAGAGTTTGATTTTGTATCTATCTCCGGTGATGTTCAATTTGAGTATATTTTCGCATCTGAAGAATATCCGGTTTACGTATGTTCTGATTATAATGATGTTTTTGGATTTTTTTTAACAGGGATGCATCCGGTTACAGGGAATCTTACAACCTGGAATATTGCTTTAATCCCGGGTTCAACATTACCGGTTACTATTAATTCGTTAAATCCAGGAGTGCCTGGGGGTAGTGGAAGTTGCACGGGCCCAAATGAATCCCTAGCCTATTCAAGTTTCTATTGTAGTGTCCCCTCAGGTGCAGCCGGAATGCAATATAATGGATTTACAGTTATTCCAGCAAATAATCCCAATGCACAAAATTTTCAAAGGTCAGGTTTGCTTGCCAAAACCAGAGTGGCTAAATGTACGCCATATCACATGAAATTAGGTATAGGAAATGTTCAAGATACGCTATATGACTCAGGAGTTTTTATTAAAGAGGGTAGTTTTATGGCCCCAACTGTTGAGTCTAATCATAATTATACACTTAATGGAAACGATACTTTGTTAAAAGCTTGTAATAGCGACACAGTAAATTTTTCTTTGTCCAGACGCGACCCAAGTAGAGGATACGTTTTCACAATAAGTAATAATAGTATTCCTAATCCGGGACTGTTTTTAAATCAAGACTATGAGATCTTTTATTTAAATTCAATCACTAATGAATTTTTACAAATGACAACTTCTGAGGCTAATTTTTATATACCCCGTGATTCGTTATTCACAAAAATGATTATACGAGTTCCTGAAACAGCCGTATTTGCACCTGGAGAAGTAAAAACATTGAGATTACAAATACGATTGGAAACTTGTTCTTTTGAAAGTCCAAGAATAGACACTTTAACATACTATCTGAGAGATAATAGCCCCATTATTATTCTTGACCAAGTGATCAATACCTGTGACCCATTAACCTCAATTGAAGCTGTTGAGACCGGAGGTGGATATATTGAAAATGTCACTTGGGATCCCCCTACCTATTTAGATGATCCTCACAGTTTTCAAACCAATTGTGACATTGCAGACTCCATTGTTTATACTGTTATAGCTTATGACAATATTGCTTGTCGTAGAGATACTGCAACAATCACCGTAAACTACACTCAAACGCCAATTGCCTCTTTTACAGCCGATAAAACGAGTGGTTGTGCTCCTTTAAACGTCCGATTTACATCGACAACAACCCCTGAATATGCTGCTTATATGTTTATCATCACCAATCCTGAGGGAACTGTAAATGATACTCTTTATGATGAAACCTTTTTATATACTTTCCAAAATCCGGGTTACTATAATGTAACTTATTATGCTAAAACAGCAGAAAGTGTAGGATGTGATGATTGGTTAGTTAATGACAATTATATTTATGTTTCAGCTTATCCTATTGCAGATTTTACATTTTTCCCACCTGAACCAACCAATGGAAGACCGATTGATTTCACGAATGAATCTACCGGAGATCATATCGTTTCTTACTCTTGGAATTTTGGAGATGGTTCTTCTACCCCAATAGAAAATCCGACTCATGCTTACCATATCACAAGCGATGAAACTTTCAATGTATTCTTTAGAGTAACCAATCAATACAATTGTGCCCACGATACGATCAAACAGATCACTGTAGTGGACAAATATGCATTCTATGTACCTAATTCATTCACTCCTAATAATGACGGTGTAAATGACGTTTTTTTACCAAGAGTAACTGATGTTTTAAAATATCATTTGATGATCTATAATAGAAATGGACAATGTATTTTCCAATCTATTAATCCGGAGGAATCATGGGATGGAACCTATAATGGAACGAAATGTCCTGCCGGAACTTACACCTGGATGATCGTCTATCTCAAATATGCAGAACCTGATTCAGAATTGAGAAAAACCGGATCTGTGATGTTGGTGAGGTAGAAAAGGACAAAGGACGAAGGACAAAGGACTTAAGACTGCAGGATGTTTTAATTGCAAATGTCTTAAATACAAGAAGATAAATTTTTTGATTGATTTTTTTCGTTTAAGTGCTGATAATTCAAAAAAAAGTTGTACTTTTGCACCCTCAAACAACGAGCGGTGCTGTAGCTCAGTTGGTAGAGCAACGGACTGAAAATCCGTGTGTCGGCAGTTCAATTCTGTCCAGCACCACAAAAAAGACCCAAACCTAAGTTTGGGTCTTTTTTTTTCAATACATCCAGTACATTTTTGTTTTATTCTTCCATCCCGCATCACTCTTATATTCTGAAAAGTAAATCACGATATCCGCATCACTTTTGTAATCAACAAAAAATATTTTCTTTTTGGCATCACTTTTATAAGTACAAAAATACCATAACCCTTTATTTTCGACAGCATCAGAACTGTACGTACATTTGTAAACAACCAGATCGGCGTCACTTTTGTATTGTGTTACATAAACCTTCACATCAGCATCTGATTTATACTCACAACTGTATACTTTTTGCGAATAACTCACTAGAGTTAGCATCAAAACGGTCAGAGCTAAAAAAAGTTTTTGCATAATATATTAATTAATGGGTCAAAGGAACATCTGGGTAAGTGGTGCCATTGATAGTAATATCCACTAGATTATCTAGGGTTCCATCTCCAAAATCGATCACAATATCTCTATTGCCGACCTCCAATTCAAGAATACCGGAAACAAAATATCTGTAACTCATATATCTCACTAAAGGAGTGACCACATCATGGGAGTAGCTCAATCCTTGTCGATTAATACCTGTGAATGAGCCGGTAACCTGATACACATTGTCCCAGATGCTGGGAGTTAACATCCCATCGATTTGAGTTCTGGTTTTTACCCCCTGACGGGTATATGTTGTTCCATCAGTGAAGATGATTTGTCCATTAGCAATTTGAATAGTATTAGCAATCGAAGACACTTTCGTAACCGTAATGGTTCCTAGAATCTGATTTCCATCGATTGTAAAATTGGTAAAAGTGATTACTCTAATGAAAGTGGTACTGTCTGGAGTTCCGGTAACATGAATGTTAACAATTCCATTTTTCACATGTGAATTAGCAAAATTGAGATTCGTATAATTCACAAAAGTAACGGTAATATCTCTGGAACCATCTGGATTTGTGACTATTGTATAGGTTTTTGATCCATCTTTAGAACCATTTTGATTTCCGGATTTATCTTCCAGAATAAGGGTCTGAATATCATCTGTTTCTGAGATCATGTCATCGTAATAACCATCCGCCTGAACATCATCCTTAACCGCTTGTTTTCTTTCTGTATCATCTAAGTGACCGTCACAAGACGAGAATGTAAGTGCAGCAAATATTGCACTTAAATAAAACCATTTTGACACTGCTTTCATAATTTTAATATTTGGTTGTTAAAATGAAACAAAAAAAGGACTGTCTTATTATTCATAACTAAATAATTAGACTATTATTATTTGAAAAGTTAAAAAACCGGATATTGAAACTGTAATTATCGATTTTTAAGTTTCAAAGAAACCAAAAGCATCCCCGCGGTAATGATTGCAATTCCCACAAAATTCAAATGAAATCCATTTGTAGTAGAGGTAAGCAAAATACCAATTAATGCAGAACCTGCGATCTGACCAACACTTGTAAAAATGGTAATCAATCCCTGACTGGTTGATCGATCTTCAGCGGAAGTATTATTTAGTAAAATATAACGTAATGAGCTTCCTGATAAAATAGAAAGTCCTAAACCCACGAAAGCACCACTTATGTAATAAAATCCTAATCGCCCATCCACTTGTGATAAAAAGAAAAAGCCCAAACTAAGAAAACTTAGCCCAATAATTACAACCCATTTCACACCAATTTTATCAATCATTCTCCCAAATAAGGGTGACCCGACGGCAGTTGCTAAAACGAAAGGGGTTAACATAAAACTGGCAGTAGAGGGTTCAACCTGAAATTCGTGAATCACAAACTTAGGGATGAAAACAAAACATGCTTGAATCAACCCGGTTACTACTGCAAGAACACCGGCAATCAGAATTTGAGAATTTTTAAAAAAACTAAGTTTAAGTATGGGATATTCAATGTGTTTTTCAGAAAGGATGAGAAAAATAAATGCAGAAGCAGCAATGATGAATGGAATCATGACCTTTAATTGAATAAAAGAAGAAAGATTATATCCATTAATACTATTCATTCCGTAAGTAAATGCGGCCAAAGCGATTCCCAAAACAATGATTCCCCTCCAATCCATTTTAATATTTTTTACGATACTTTGAGAAGGTAATATTTTAAAACTAAAAAAAATGAGAACGGCCGCAATAGGAAGATTGATAATAAAAAGAAAATTCCAGGAAAAATAACTTAGTAAAAACCCTGCGATAAAAGGACCTAACAAAAACGCTAATCCGAAGACGGCCCCAATTAGACCTAAAATTCTCCCTCTTTTATCAACAGGAAAAAGATCTCCAACTAAAGCAGATGCAACCGGGAAAATACCGCTTGCGCCAAACCCTTGTATTGCTCTACCTACAATAAGCCAGTTAAAATCATGAATAAACGAAACAATCAGTGATCCAAAAGCAAAGATAGACAATGCAATAATATAAATATTTCTTCTACCGAATTTGTCTGATAAACGGGCAAATAAGGATATACCAATTAAATTAAACAAAACATAACTCGAAAATATCAACCCCGATTCCCTACTGCTTATATGTAATGTTTGTTCAATTAAGGGAATAGCAGGTCCAACTATTGAAATATCTAAAGCACCCATCAAGACACCAAAAAATAGCAATCCAATGATCTTATTATTTTGATTTTTTCCCATGGTTTTTGATTATAATGAAAGACTAATTTTTACTGATCATTATTTGTTATTTTGTTCCATAAGTTCTTCCGATGTTTTCTATATTCGATTATAGGTTTATCCCCAATAATGAGTTTTTCATCCATCCTTAATGAACTCTTTTTTGGAATTTGAGTAATTACAATCCTTTTATCTTGTCGTAAGATAATAATACTGGATACTTTACCCATATAATTTACCAGTTGTTTTAAAACCGGTATTTTAATAAACTTTTGATAAAATCTGATATACACTATTGAATGCTCTTCATCAACAGGGACAAATGCCGCGAAAGCACGAACTTTATCTGCAATAAAATTTTGCCAGATATTTGGATAATGAAATTTCAGGTAAAAGAAATCTTTATAATCTTTAATCTCTTCCGGTTTTAATGGTTTCGTTTGGCCATCATCCACAACATTATTCACATAAAAAGTGATCATTTCATCCTCCCTTTCCACAACAGGACCATTTACTACTGTTTTTCCGCCTTTCCCAATGGTAGTTTTATGAACAAAAGGTAAATGCACTACATCTAATTGATTTTCAATAGCTCTGGAGTAATGAACATCCCAATGATCTTTAAAACCTGAATAAGAAAAATCTTTTAACTCGGTAAAGAAAAAAGGTTCGGATGTTATTATAGCTTCATCTCCGAACCAAACCCAAATAAATCCATAATTTTCGTAGGTTTTATAATATTTAACCCTCATTGATTCAGGAACAGGAGCATTTTTACCATTAGCGGGAATGGAAGTTACTTTACCTTTTTGATCATAGATAAAACCATGAAATGGACACTCCACTTTGCCATCAACGATTTTTCCGCAAGACAAAGAAGCACCCCGGTGGCAACATTGATCATGAATGCAGGAAACGGACCCATCATCATTTCTCCATAGAACGAGTGTTTCACTAAATCTTTTAATTTTTAAGGTTTTATTCCTTTTTAATTCCTTAGAGTCCAGAATCACATACCATTGATTGTAAATCATATTATTTTGTTTTTGGTTTATTGGAAGAATTTTTACGAATTTTTATTGAATTAGTTAACACAAAAATATAATATTTTTTGGTTTTAGGTCTTAGGTTTAAGGTTTTAGTTTTTTATTCATTTTTCAATCCATAACTTTTCGACCTTATCCTACGCCTTAGTAGCACACAGATTAATAATAAGCTAATGTGATAATAAGCAAATAAGCTAATTATAGGTGGGTAAATTATTCATTCTACAATTTAAATAACACTGTGTAACATTGTGCTACCATTGTGTAACACTGTGATCATTTCTATAAAAAACAATTATTAAATAACAAATTAAATCTGTGGTCATCTGTATAATCTGTGTCATCTGTGTTCTATTTTGGTTCTAGATTATTTGGGTTAGGTTTAAGGTTGAAAGGTTGAACGCTTCGCTGTTGAAAGGTTGAACGCTTCGCTGTTGAAAGGTGAAAGTATAAAAACCTTTAAACCCTTAAACCTTTAAACTAAAAACCATCTCTCCCTAAAAATTGTTAAATCAAAAGCCTATGTCGGAAAAATTCACTAATTTTGCCCCCATATAAAATATTGTATTATGGCGATCGAATTAACCGAACAAGAAATTATCAGAAGACAAAAGTTAGAGGAGTTTAACAAATTGGGTATCAACTCATACCCCGCAGAATTGTATGAAGTAAATGTGACTTCAAAAGAGATCAATGAGAACTTTCCTAAAGATCAATCTTTGTATCAAAATGTTAGTTTTGCCGGAAGAATTATGCACCAAAGAATTATGGGAGCAGTTTCTTTCTATGAATTGCAAGACGCGCAAGGTAAAATTCAAATTTACGCCAAACGGGATGAGTTGTGTCCCGGTGAAGATAAAACCCTATACAACGGCGTTTTTAAAAAATTAGACATTGGTGATATCATCGGAGTAAAAGGGTTTGTTTTTTATACTCAAACCGGTGAAATCAGTATCCATATCAAAGAGTTTACCATTTTGTGTAAATCTCTTCGTCCACTCCCTATCGTTAAGGAAAAAGATGGTGAAGTGTATGATGCTTTTCAGGATCCTGAACAAAGATACCGTCAAAGATATGTAGATTTAATTGTTAATCCACAAGTAAAAGATACTTTTATTAAAAGAACCCAATTGGTAAACACCATGCGTAACTTCTTAAATGAAAAAGGGTATCTTGAAGTGGAAACCCCAATCCTTCAACCTTTGTATGGTGGTGCTGCGGCTCGTCCGTTTAAAACACATCATAACAAATTGGACATGACTCTATACTTGCGTATTGCTAACGAATTGTATCTCAAAAGATTGATTGTGGGTGGTTTTGACGGAGTGTACGAGTTTTCCAAAGATTTCAGAAACGAAGGGATGTCCAGATTCCATAATCCAGAGTTTACCCAAATGGAGCTTTATGTGGCCTACAAAGACTACGAATGGATGATGAATACTGTTGAAGAGATGGTGGAAGCTGTTGCCCTAAAACTTCATGGAACCACTCAAGTACAAGTTGGTGAAAACATCATCGACTTCAAAAGACCATGGAAACGCTTCACCATGTATGGTGCGATCGAGCATTTTACCGGCACCGACATCTCCGGAATGAACGAAGCGGAGATGGCTGAATTTGCTAAAAAATGTGGTGTTGAAGTGGATGCCTCTATGGGTCGCGCAAAGCTAATCGATGAGATCTTCGGAGAAACCTGTGAAGCTAAATTGATTCAACCTACCTTCATCCATGATTACCCTATCGAAACCTCTCCATTGACTAAAAAACACCGCTCCAAACCGGGCTTAACTGAAAGATTTGAAGCCGTTTGTAATGGAAAAGAGATTTGTAATGCATACTCTGAGTTGAATGATCCAATCGATCAACGTAAACGTTTTGAAGATCAATTGGAATTAGGAAAAAGAGGTGATGAAGAGTCTATGGTTTTAGATGAAGACTTCCTTAGAGCTTTAGAGTTTGGAATGCCTCCAACGGCTGGTTTAGGTATCGGTATTGACCGTTTATCGATGATCATGACCAATTCTCCATCCATTCAGGATGTATTGTTTTTCCCTCAAATGAGACCTGAAAAGAAAAAAGAGGTAAGTTCAGAACAAGATTTTATTACTATTGGAGTTCCTCAACCTTGGGTTGCAGCTCTATACAAACTCAATATCAACACTTTAGAATTATTAAAAGAAGCAAATCCAAACAAACTACTTAATGATTTGGGTGGAATGAGAAAAAAACTTAAAATGGATGTCCCTGCTGTTCAACTTCAGGAGATTCAAAATTGGATTGCAAATATCAAATAAAAACCTTAATAATCAACCTATTAAAAAAAATCAAATATCATGAAAAAAGTACATAATTTTAATGCCGGCCCTTGTATCCTTCCAAAGGAAGCGATCAACAATTCGATTGAAGCTCTGAAAGACTTTGTCGGAACAGGAATGTCAGTTATTGAAGTTTCTCACCGTTCTAAAGAGTGGGAAGCAGTGATGAAAGAGTGTGAAGATTTATGGAGAGAATTATTAAATATCCCTGACAATTACAAAGTGTTATTCTTAGGTGGTGGCGCAAGTTTACAATTCTGTATGGTTCCAATGAATCTTTTGGAAACCAAAGCTGCTTACTTAGAAACCGGTGTTTGGGCTAAAAAAGCATTAAAAGAAGCTAAAGGGTTAGGTAATGCTGTTTGTGTTGCTTCTTCTGCAGACAAAACCTATAACTACATCCCTAAAGGATATGAGATCCCTACAGATGCTGATTATTTCCACATCACAACCAACAATACTATTTACGGAACTGAGATCAAATACGATATGGATTCTCCTGTTACATTAGTAGCAGACATGTCCTCAGATATCATGAGCCGTCCGGTTGATGTTACCAAATATGGAATGATCTATGGTGGTGCACAAAAAAATGTAGGACCAGCTGGTGTTACTTTTGCGATCATCAGAGAAGATATTTTAGGTAAAGTATCTCGTTATTTACCAACGATGTTAGACTACAGAACTCATATTCCTGAAGGTTCTATGTTCAACACACCTCCTGTATTTTCAATCTATGTGATGACTCAAACTTTAAAATGGTTGAAAAACTTAGGTGGATTAGAAGCAATGAACAAAATGAATGTTGAGAAAGCTAATATTCTTTATAACGAAATCGATCGCAACCCTATGTTTGTAGGAACAGCTGAAAAAGAGGATCGTTCTTTAATGAACATCTGCTTTGTTATGAGCGAACAATACAAAGATAAAGAAGACGCATTTATGGCATTTGCTAAAGAACGTGGCATGGTTGGCATCAAAGGACACCGTTCTGTTGGTGGTTTCCGCGCTTCAACTTACAATGCTTGTCCAAAAGAGAGTGTTGAAGCTTTAGTAGCTTGTATGCAAGAATTTGAAAAATTAAACGCTTAAGATCATGAAAGTATTAGTAGCAACCGATAAACCATTTGCTAAAGCAGCAGTGGACGGAATCAGAAATATTGTGGAAGGTGCCGGTCACGAGCTTGCCCTTTTAGAAAAATACACCGATGTTAACGATTTTTATGCAGCTGTTAAAGATGCTGATGCATTGATTGTTAGATCTGACAAAGTGACTAAAGAGGTGGTTGATGCCACTCAAAATCTAAAAATTGTTGTACGTGCAGGTGCAGGTTATGACAATTTAGATTTAGCCGCTTGTACTGCTAAAAACATCGTGGCAATGAATACTCCCGGACAAAACTCCAACGCTGTTGCTGAGTTAGCTCTTGGAATGATGGTTTTCATGGCTCGTAATCAGTTTACTCCCGGAACAGGTGGTGAGTTGTTAGGTAAAAAACTAGGGATTCACGCTTACGGAAACGTGGGCAGATTGGTAGCTAGAATTGCCAAAGGGTTCGGAATGGAAGTATATGCTTTCGATCCATTCGTAACTCCTGAGAAGATGGCTGCTGAAGGAATTAAACCTTGTCAAAGTGTTGAAGAAATGTACAGCACTTGTCAATATATTTCCTTACATATTCCAGCTAATAACCAAACTAAAAAATCGATTGGATACGATCTTTTATCAAAAATGCCTAAAGGAGGTTGTTTGGTAAACACCGCTCGTAAAGAGGTGATCCATGAAGAAGAAATGGTAAAATTATTAGATGAACGTACTGATTTGAAATACATTACCGACATTGCAGCAGATAATCAAGCTGAGTTGAATGAAAAATTTGGTAATCGTGTATTTGCATCTCCAAAGAAAATGGGTGCTGAAACAGCAGAAGCCAACATCAACGCCGGTTTAGCATCAGCTAACCAAATCATCAAATTCTTCCAAACGGGAGATACCACTTTCCAAGTGAACAAATAAGAGACTAAGGACGAAAGACGAAGGACAAAGGACGAAGGACAAAGGTTTTTTGTATGAATAGGAAATGGCAAATTTGCAAAGTGCAGGTTTGCCATTTTTGATTTATAATTTACTCACCTCTAATTAGCTTATTTGCTTATTATCACATTAGCTTATTATTAATCTATGTCATCAGTTTGCTACCAACGGACTTGCTTCTTCAAACTTATCAAGTTTTTTGAAGCCCCATTTAAGCATGATGGGTGTAGTAAGGGTCGTTAAAACTCCCATAATCACTAAGATGGAGAATATTTCACTGGAGATTACGTTGGCTTTGTACGCAATATTCGCAATCACCAATTCCATGATTCCTCTGGCATTTAAGCCAATTCCTATCACATTCGCAGTTTTACGGTTTAAACCGGCAAACCTACTTCCCAAATAACCACCAATAATTTTTGAGACATAAGACACCAACACAACAGCAATCAGTAACCACCAATTCTGAATGGAAAAGAAATTAAATTCAAGTCCAATTGATGCAAAGAAAATGGGGGCTAGAAAACCGTTTGCCAAACTACTTGTAGTGTGTTCTATCGATTTCATATGTTGTTTTCCAATGATTGATTCACTGAGTAACATTGAAGCAAAGAATGCTCCGATTACAAAGTGAAACCCTAACATTTCCGTAACCATCGAAAAAAGAAGAATAAAGACAAAAAATAGCACAAATAGTGATTCTTTACCCTTCATAAAATGGAGCAATTTGTTGAGAGAGACCTCAATATAGTTTCCTTTATTGGTGATTTTCTGAACCAGAAAATAGCTTAAAGTAAGTATCGTTATAAATAATAACAATTTTAAAAGTGATATGGAAGATACCATTAGAATTGAACTAAAAGATAGATCAATACCTTTTAGGTTGAGTAACACCCCCAAAACAGATAGGGATAAAATATCATCAAAAATGGCATTAGATATAATGGTTTGACCAATTTTAGTGTTTAGTTTTCCTAAATCCATTAGAATTCTAACACTTACGGGAAGAGCTGTGATTGCAATACATAATCCTAAAAAAAGAATTGTCATGATTTGTAAACCAAAAAAATGGCCCACTAAGATTCCACTTCCCAAAGGGATGATAAAACCAAGAATTAGAATGATCAAATTTTTTCCTTTAAAGGATTTTATGATATTTTCAATATTGATCTCTAAACCGGCCAGAATAACCAAAAGAAAAACCCCAAGATCTGAAATCACTCTAATATCTTCCGTTCGATGGATAATATTAAATAGGCTTGGCCCTAGCATTATCCCCGCAATAATCTCTCCAATCATGGAGGGTTGCTTGAACCTTTCAAAGACTTCACCTAGTAGTCGCGCTGCGACTAATAAGATCAATAAATTGGTAAAAAAAGGTAGTTCAAATTGAGGGATATCTAATTCCATAAAGGTGTTTTTTGCTAGCAAAATGCTGTGCGAAATTAAAGAAAAAAAATTAAAAGAATCATTGTTTTGGTTAAAAAATTGTGAATTTATCAAATTTTTATTACAGAAAAAAACCGTATTTTTGCAATTGTTATGAAGATTGTTGTCCTTTTATCCAGAATACCATACCCTTTAGAGAAAGGGGATAAATTGCGTGCTTATCATCAGATTAAAGATCTCTCTAAAAACCATGAAATCTATTTGGTTGCTTTAAATGATCAACCCATCCATCCCGATGCCATTGACCAACTGAACCCATTCTGCAAAGAGATATTGATTCTCAATTTATCCTTTTGGAGTCGCTTGATAGGAATAATATATGCCTTTTTCAAAGGGATTCCTTTACAATGTGGCTATTTCTACTCCCGAAAAGCTCACAAAAGCTTTATAGATTTTATAAATAGGATTCAGCCGGACCATATATATTGTCAAATTGTACGGGTTGTTGAGTATGTAAGAGGATTGACTTATCCCAAAACATTGGATTACCAAGATGTTTTTTCAAAAGGGATGCAAAGAAGATTTGAAAATGGATCTTCTGTAGCGAAACCATTATTTTGGATGGAGTATCGAAGGTTGTTAAAGTATGAAAAATATGCATTTT
>Ga0209099_1003518_pt1 | contig 12629 bp, 9 predicted proteins | sample AD_JPNHW2_MetaG_FD_184430 | JGI IMG/M metagenome (GOLD analysis project Ga0209099, IMG submission 184430) | Active sludge microbial communities of municipal wastewater-treating anaerobic digesters from Japan - AD_JPNHW2_MetaG (SPAdes) (version 2) | ecosystem: Engineered > Bioreactor > Anaerobic >...
ATCAGAATGTTAAATTGTTACATCCTTCGGATAACAGAGCAGGTACTTATTTACAGTAGTGGGGAGGGTCAGACTGCTGTCGCGCTCGGTGGCCTGTGAAATATCGGTTAGCCTGCCGCTCTTTTCCTTGATCATGATCCGCTCATGCCGGGGATTGTAGGCCTTGTTCTCCACCTGATCGCAGGTTACAAAATAGTCTACGTCGCCGGGATCAATCCCGAACCGGCGGATCACAGCTTTACGCACCCGTTCGACCAGTTCCGGGTCAAAGGGTTCCGACTGAAGTTCGGAACGGAGCAGGTTTCGGTTCACCAGCGCGTTGCACAGGTAAGAAAGGATGGGATCGGGGTGTTGGGTCCACACCTTCAGAGCCGAAAAAATGTCAAAATCATCGAGCTTTGCAAAGGTCTCAAGCCAGTAAGGATCAGATTCAAAGTCGCCATATACCGGGTTATACTTTAAAAATGCCCCGAAGGCGGGAGTTGCGAAGAGGTGGTCGCCATTTTCGGTGAGGTACTTGGCCCGCCGGAGCAGACTGATCATGATCTGGTCGGCGGCAATCACGGTCTTGTGCAGATAAACCTGCCAGTACATGAGTCGCCTTGAGATGAGAAATTTCTCAATGGAGTAAATGCCTTTGCCTTCCACCACCAGTTCGTCGTCACAAACCGTCAGCATCTTAATTATGCGTTCGTAACTGATTACCCCTTCGGCGACCCCGGTGAAAAAACTGTCGCGGGCAAGGTAGTCGAGCCGGTCCATGTCGAGCTGGCTCGAAACGAGTTGATGCAGGAATTTTTTGGGGTAGGTGTTGCAGAAGATCGCGAAGGCCGTTTCGAGGGCCCCTTCATGCTGCCGGTTCAGGGCAGCCATGAATAATTTTGAAAGATCCTCGTGGTCGAGCGATCGCACGATGGTTTGCTCGAGGGTGTGCGAATAGGGACCGTGCCCCATGTCGTGCAGGAGAATGGCAACCAGCGCTCCCTGTGTCTCCTCTTTGGTGATCGGGATATCTTTCGATTGCAGCACGGCAATTGCCTGGGCCATCAGGTGCATCGCACCCAGTGCATGCTGAAACCGGGAGTGCATGGCCGAAGGGTAGGTATAATGGGTAAGCCCTAATTGTTTGATCCGTCGCAGCCTCTGGAACCAGGGATGTTCCATCAGATCGAAGGCCAGCGCGGTAGGAATGGAGATAAATCCGTAAACCGGATCGTTGACGATCTTTTGTTTATTCTGAGTTGGCAAAATCGGATATTTTTGTTAAAGATTTATAAAAGCGTACCCCAATGCACAATAAAAGCAAACTTACGACATTTATACAAGCAAAGAAAAACTATGGAAAAGATCACAATATTGTGGGTGGATGATGAAATTGATTTGTTGAAACCACATCTGATATTTTTAAAGGAAAAGGGATATGATGTCGTTTCGGTCAACAATGGCCATGAGGCTCTGGACCTCATAAAAACGACTCCGTTCGACATTATCTTCCTCGATGAACAGATGCCCGGATTGTCGGGAATCGAAACCCTGGCACAGATCAAAGAGCTTTCGCCGACCTTGCCGGTTGTTATGATCACCAAGAGCGAAGAGGAGCGGATCATGGAGGATGCCATCGGTTCCAATATTGCCGATTACCTCATCAAACCGGTAAAACCGAATCAAATACTCCTTAGTCTGAAAAAGAACCTGGAAAATAAGAAACTGGTAAGCGAGAAAACGACTTTTCAGTATCAGCAGGAGTTCCGCAATATCGGGATGGAGATCAGCAACCGGCTGAATTATGAAGAATGGATCGAGGTCTATAAAAAAATCACCTACTGGGAACTGAAACTGGGGCAAACGATGGACGACGGGATGCACCAGGTCCTGAAAATGCAGAAGGATGAGGCAAACCAGGTGTTCTGTAAATTCGTGGAACGGAACTACCCGGAATGGATCAGTGGCAAATCGACCGACCGACCGGTGCTTTCGCACAACCTGATAAAAGAAAAGGCATTCCCGATGCTGACCGATTCCAAACCGCTGTTTGTGATCCTGGTCGACAACCTGCGGTATGATCAGTGGAAAGTGCTTCAACCGATTCTGGAAGATTTTTACCGGATCGAACGCGAAGAGATCTACTACAGCATCTTGCCATCGGTGACGCAATATGCACGAAACGCTTTGTTCAGCGGACTTTTACCGACTGAAATCGAAAAGAAATACCCGAAATACTGGGTTGGCGAAGAGGAGGAAGGAACCAAAAACAATTTCGAAGGCGAGTTGCTGGGAGAGTTGTTGAAGCGTTACGGCCGCGACATCAGGTACTCCTACTACAAGGTGCTGAACCAGGCATACGGTAAAAAGCTGCTCGAACTGATGCCCAACCTCATGGTGAACAAGCTGAACTTTATCGTCTACAACTTCGTCGACATGCTCTCCCATGCCCGCACGGAGATGGAGATCATCCGCGAACTGGCCGATGATGAAAAGGCATACCGGTCGCTCACGGTGAGCTGGTTCCAGCACTCCCCGCTGTTCGATATCCTGAAATACCTGTCGGATAAAGAGGTCAATGTTGCCATCACCACCGATCACGGTTCCATCCGGGTCGATAATCCTGTAAAAGTTTTAGGCGACAGGAATACCAATACGAATCTGCGGTATAAGACCGGGAAAGCGTTGAAATACGAGCGCAGCGAAGTGTTCGAAGTCCGAAACCCCGCCGATATCTTCCTTCCCCGCCTCAACGTGAGCTCTGCATATGTTTTTTGCCGGTCGAACGACTTTTTCGCTTACCCCAACAACTACAACTACTACGTGAACTACTATAAAAATACCTTTCAGCACGGAGGAATATCCATGGAGGAGTTGCTGGTTCCGTTCGTGGTCATGAAACCAAAGGGGTAAGAGATTAATGGACAATGGACAATGGACAATTGAAAATTGAAAATTAAAATTAAAAATTCTCAAATTAGCACATTTTCAATCACTCATTCACTCAATCACTCAACCACTCATTCACTCAATATTTTTTAATCCATGTTAGTTTCAGTTTCTTCCCCTGATGAATTGGTTGCGGTTGCCGGACAATTGCTGGCGGAGCATCCCGGTTCGCGTGTTTTTGCCTTTTACGGCGCCATGGGAGCGGGGAAGACGACTTTTATCAAAGCGATTTGCAGAGCGCTTGGGGTAACTGATATTGTTCTGAGTCCGACCTTTTCGATCATCAATGAGTACAAGGATTTAGCCGGTAATTCGCTCTATCATTTCGATTTTTACAGGATCAAAAACATCAGGGAGGCATACGATATCGGTTATGAGGAGTACTTTTACTCCGGATCCTATTGTTTTATCGAATGGCCTGAACTGATTGAAAACCTTCTGCCCGAAGATGCGGTGAAAGTGACAATTACCACCGGATCCGACGAGGTCAGGAATATAGCATTCTGAACGGGGAGTATAAGGTAAAGATAGCCATTGTGGCAGATCAGGCAGGAATAGAAATATAACAACATCTTTTTAATCCCTCACACACTTTACCGGAAACCGGCCGTGGTAAAGAGCCACAACTAAAAGCAAAAAATTACGTTTACCGGTCTTTAAATTCACCCAGGATCAGTTACGATTTTTATTTACTTAGTAACTGCAGATCAACTTAATTCTTTGTTTTTCTTTTGCGAAATCTGCTTTGCATTCTGTCGCGAAACAATTTTCCGTCCTGTTTTTGCCTCAATTGTAATAGCACCCCGTCGGGGTCGGCTTTGAAACCATTCAAAAATGGATCCGTAAGCGATATAATAATTAGCGATCGTAATCGAAAAATATTATATATATTTACGGTTACGATCGAATTATATTATATTTGTATAAAAAAAGATGGTACCCAGGATACTTGAAAAGGAGATACGAAAATACCTCTTCCAAAAAAAAGCCATTATCATTTATGGTGCAAGGCAGGTTGGAAAAACAACGTTGACAGAACAAATTATCGATGATCTGAAAGAAAAAACGTTGATTCTTAACGGCGATGAGGCCGATGTACGGGAATTGCTCACAAACGTCAATTCCGGCAGATTGAAATCACTCATTGGCGATTGTACCATTGTACTGATCGATGAGGCCCAACGGATTCCGGAACCCGGTATTGTCCTGAAGATCATTCATGATAATTTTAAAAGGGTACAATTAATTGCAACCGGATCATCATCACTGGATCTTGAAAGCAAGATCAGCGAGCCCATGACCGGCAGGAAGCTGGAATTTTTCCTTTATCCATTTTCATTTGAAGAAATGGTCAACTATCATGGTCTCCTCGCAGAGCAAAGGTTGATTGAGGACCGTATGATCTATGGTTATTATCCCGACATCGTGATGAATTCAGGAAATGAAACAAAACTGCTGAAATCCCTAACATCAAGTTTTCTTTATAAAGATCTGTTGGCTCTTGATCAAATTCGTAAGCCGGTCATTCTGGAAAAAATTCTCAAAGCGCTGGCATTACAAACAGGAAATGAAGTTTCATACTATGAAATAGCACGATTACTTGACATTGACAAAGAAACCATTGAGAAATACATGGATCTTCTCGAAAAAGCCTATATAATTTATAAGTTGCCCGCATTGAGCCGGAATGTGCGCAACGAGATCAGGAAGAGTAAAAAGATCTATTTCTATGATACAGGGATCAGAAACACCATCATTGGGAATCACCTTTCACTACAATCCCGCACTGATAAAGGCGCTTTGTGGGAGAACTTCCTGATCAGCGAACGTCAGAAATTTTTAAGGAATAATGATGTCGATAATACGGCTTATTTCTGGCGGACGACCCAGCAACAGGAGATCGATTACATCGAAGAACGGTCCGGCCGCCTGTTTGCATATGAATTCAAATGGAAACCGGTTAAAAGTGTCGTGGCTTCAAAAACATTTATGAACGCCTATCCGGGGTCAGAATTTCAGGTGATCTCACATGACAATTTCACAGAATTCCTGACTTCAGTTTAAGAAGATCGGCTACCGGAAAATCACCCTCTTCCTCTCCGCCTGGGTGCTGTTCTGGATTTTTAAAATATGCATCACTCCTCAATCCCGCAAACACCTTACCGGAAAGGCATCGGCCTTCAGGGCCGGGTACGACGACACCGAGAAGTTGATGCCGTTCATGCCATGCGACCAGGCGCGGGTGGCATCGACCGGGGTGGATGACCAGAAAAGGACAGCGAAATCGGCAAAACTCCAGATGGTATTTTGATACAGCACCCCGTCGGGGTCGGCTTTGAAACCATTCAAAAAAGGATCCATAAGCGCTTCGCCGGCCCGGCTTTGCCCGTCGTAGTAGTTAAACAAGATGTTCCAGTCGCTTTCGGAGGGGACATGCCATCCGGGCGGACAGAGGCCCTGGCTGCCGGGGGCAGATTCGTAACGCATAAGCTCGTTCCATTGATAAATGAATTTATGATTGCCAGGATTTACGATTGACGATTGAAGATACTGCTCTGCGATGCAATTGTCGGTCTGATGAATGATGGTTGGAATGGTGGTTCCGTAATCCAGATTCTTCTGCATCCAGCACTGGGAGCCGATTTGTACGGTGGGATAGGTCTTGCCATCGCGGATGTCGGTCAGGGTGCTGCCGCAAGGAATGAGGGATTGACTGATTGACTGAATGACTGATTGACTGATTGAAGAACAGCCGATGGCGTTGGTATAGGTGTAGGTGATAGTGTGGGTTCCGGGGCCGGTTATTGATGGTGTGAAGATCGCGGTTGCGGGGTTGACGCCCGGACCGGAGTAGGTTCCGCCGAGGGGCAATCCTCCTTTGAGCCGGAAGGGTTTAGCGTTAACGGTTGTGATCGTGTCGAAACAGGCGGTAAAAGAGACTTCGGCCGAAGGGATGACAGTTACCGACACCGGGTTGCTGATTGCCGGGTTATTTGTTACACAATTGACAATGGACGATTGACAATGGACAATGATTTGATCACCGTTGACTGGGATGTAACTAAACGTAGGACTATTGCTTCCGGTATTGATGCCGTTTACCATCCACTGAAACACGGGATTTGAGCCGCCATTAACAGGAGTGGCCATGAATGTTACCGGCGTTCCGGTACAAACGGGGTTTGCCGAGGCTGAAATGCTAACGCTAACCGGAAGCAGCGGAGTCGTTGTCATGACAATCGTGTTCGAGACGGCGGGATTACCGGTAATACAATTGACAATGGACGATTGACAATGGGCCATGACTTGATCGCCGTTGGCAGGGATGTAACTGAATGTTGAACTGTTGCTTCCGGCGTTGATGCCGTTGACCATCCATTGAAACACGGGATTTGAGCCGCAATTGACAGGAGTGGCCGTGAAGGTGACCGGCGTACCGTCGCAAACCGGGTTGGAAGAGGCTAAAATGCTGACGCTGACCGGCAGCAGCGGCGTCGTTGTCATGACAACCGTGTTCGAGACGGCGGGATTGTTCGAGGTACAGATGGTGTTGGAGGAGGTGACCACACAAACCACCTGATCACCATCAGCAGGAATATAGCTGAACGTTGGACTGTTGATTCCTGCGTTGATGCCGTTGACCATCCATTGAAACACGGGATTTGAGCCGCCATTGACAGGGCTGGCCGTGAAGGTGACCGGCGTACCAGCGCAAACAGGGTTGGCCGAGGCTGAAATGGCCACACTCACAGCTTCGCCGGGGTTCACCGTAACGGGAAAGGTGACGGTGGTTCCGGTACAGCTTCCCGCCACCGGGGTGATCAAATAAGTTACCACCCCCGGGGAAGTGCCCTGATTGGTCAACATCTGGTCGATCGTGGTTCCCGAACCGGGCGCAAAACCACTAACCGTGCCCGAGGTAAGCGAAGCGGTCCAGTAACAGGTGGTACCGGTTACCGTCGCTGAGAGGGCAATGGCGGTTGATTCGCCCGAGCAGATGGTTTTCGCCGCAGGATTGTTGGTGATGACGGGCGGTTCGGTTACCGCCAGTTGAACCGTATCCCGGCCGGCACAGCCCGATGGTCCGGTAACAGCCACTTCATACACCCCGGCAACCGAGGTGGTAAGGGTTTGGGTGGCGCCCACAATGGCACCCGACGGGAGCGCGCTCCAGAGGTAGGAACAACCGGTGCAAGCCCCCCCGTCGAAGGTGACGCTCACGCCGGTACATACCAACCGGTCGGGACCGGCGCTGGGTTGCGGTGAAGCCAAGATGGTTACCGGCACGTGCGAGGTATCGGTGCGGTTATCGTTGTGCCGCACATACAGCGTTACGGTATAGGTTCCGGGGGTGGCATAGGTGTGCGAAGGAGCGGCAATTAAAGAGGTGTTGGCTGTACCCGAGGCCGGATCGCCAAAGTTCCATAAAGTGGTGTCGGCCGGGGGCCAGATATCGGCCGAAAAGCTTACCGGGGCGCCCTGACACCGGCCGCTGGGATGAATGTATGCCTTGTAACGTTGTAGGAGCTGGGGAAGACCTACTGAGGCCAATTTCCCACCAAGATCGACATTTCCTACCTGAAAATTACAGGCTATCCCCCGTGAAGAGGGATTATTAATGCAGCTTATTGAGTTTTGTTCCGCTCTGCTAAGATAAAGTTTAAAATCCGGTCCGATTTGAAGAGTTCCTCCTGCGGTATCATATCCAATTAATATCCTGCTGTTAACAAATGTAAGAGAGTCGGTTTTGGTCGCATCATACTGAAAAATTGCAACAGAATCATTATTAACACTCTTGGCATTGGATTGCACATATAAAAACCTGGTATCATTTGAAAATTCAGCAAATAGAGGGGTCTTAAAGTAGGATAATGAATTAGTGAAGGTGAATAATGGAGTTACAACTCCGGTTACTGTGTTAAAACTGCAGATTTCCGCTGTTAAAGAATCACCGCCATGACAAAAAATTCTTGATCCGTCGCGGGAAATTTTTAAACAACCATTGTTCAATGCAGATGTAAAAGTCAGGTTGCTTGGACTGGTGATGATTTCATTTGATATTCCCAGGTTATTAATTTTAATGGATAAATACTGAAGGGGTGGATTTAGACCGAAATTTGCACCTTTAAGCATGATTAACCACACATCCCGGTTATTTGAATGGCACGTACCGACAATGGATTTCCTTGCATCTTCGCAACCCGTAACCGGAATGTTTTTCAAACCTGGAACGATGCCTCCCATGCCATTATTCAAACGCATATCGAGAATCGAATAATGCAATCCGGTATAATACCAACTGTTTGCCCCCACTGAAAAAATGTAATAAAGACTGTCTGTTCCTTGTTGTTTTACCGAAAATACCGATTCAATGCCATTTGGGTCAAACAACAAGTCATATCCATTTTGCATAATATAAAAGTTCCTGTCATAGATCATATTACGTGTGGAGAAAAACAATAAATTACCCAGGGAATCAGACACTGAAACCGGACACCATACTGACATATAATTACCTGGATTTGGTAGTGGCACCGGGTACCCCGGCGAAAAATCCAACGCTGCTTTCGTCCCGAAGATCCATTTGTCGAATTCACCCTGTGCGGTTAACGGTAAAGGGTTCAGAATGAAAAAAAGAAATGGCAGAAACAGGCCCCGGGCGCCAATTCTTAATAGTTTCATGCTGAACCCCTTATGGTAATTGTTACACATTCACACCAGTTAAAATGAATGGGCGATCATGGATTATCGTATCTCTACCGAAACGTTGATCACTGAGTTGTAAAAATCGTCGCTGTTAAGAAGCGCAGAAGAGCCGCTTCCCGATGCAAGAAACGGAGATACCGGTGGCGTTGTCGAATCCCTCCATACATTCACATCCACCCGGTAAATTTTTTCCGTCACATCCTTGGGTACACCACAAGTGAAGGGTAAAGGTTGGAATTGGGCAGGAGCTATCCCCCAATCCCAACTTGGAGTAGCTGGAAATGTTGCAACAATATTCCCGTTTTGATCTACTTCAACTACTGTAAATGTATAAGTATAATAACCCGTTATTGGAGTCGGGCCATTATCTGTGATGGATAAGTTCAACACTTGCCCAAAAGAATTCAGTGATAAGGCAAATAATGTTATGCATAAAAGGCTTGATATGAAAAAGAATCTTTTTGTTTTCATGGCTAATAAATGATAAAGTTAAGTAATAAAATTAATTGTACGTTCTCCTTTTCAACATTAAGTAATGAATGTGAATGATGGTTTCGGCTCTCGTTCCCCGGAGAGCGGGTGGGAGCTACAGCCATCCAGGTCATTTTTCCCTATAAGTTCTATGCTTCGCTGTTTTCTGCAAAATGATTCGATGATTCCCGCATGGTAAAAGCAGGTTTCATCAATAAATGTGGGTGATTCAAGTAGAGAGAGAGAGAGAGAGAGAGAGACAACACTGATATGTCTGATACAAAGAATTTTACAAACGTAATCAGGCATAACTGGTTTAACACAGTTAAGACATTGTATTTCTGTGAATTATCGATGATCATGATGATCTGGCCGGATATGTAATATTTTTAAGATATGTTACTGGCCGCGCCTATAAATGTACGAATAAATTAAACAATAACATTACAAAATATATAAAAAATAATTTGATATGTTTGATCAGAAATCCCTTTCGTGGTGGTTCCGTAATCCAGATTCTTCTGCATCCAACACTGAGAGAATATAGCGATGAGGTGAAAATGTACTGAACCTGATCGCCGTTCGCCAGAGCATATGTAAATACGGGTGTGTTTGCTCCTTGCACTGGGATTAACTTCGATTATTTGGACATTTCGTTCGCTTTCACGAAGTAAATTTTTCCATCTTTGGAATAAACAAGTTTACCATCATCCTTTTGCTTAGTCTTAACCAGTTTTTCAAAGGCTAATTCAATCCCCTTCAGGATTTTTTCACGTAATTCGATGATTTTATCGTTATTCATTTCCTTGAGATTTTATTCTGTTCCAAACTGATACTTCCTTAATTTCTATCTCGCTATCCTTTGAACCTTCTGCAATCAGACAAAAAGGGTCTTCAGAATTATTTATAACCATCCAGTAGTCACAAATGAGAATATATTTTGATATTAAATTTGTGATCCCCATTTTATATCTTCTTGATATTGTTTCCACTGGAATATCATGTCCCCCTTCGCTTACCCGCATTTTCACCCGTTGAATTGCCAGATCCACACTGTTAAGCCAGAAAAAAACCAATGTCACAAAATACCCTTGTTGCTGTGCTTCTTTGATCAGAGTGATAAAGTGTCGTGGAGATAATGTGGTTTCAAATGAAAAGTCGCCATGAGATTTGATCAACTCATGGATTCTTGCTAACATCATCTTTCCTGCAATTATGGCCACTTTTTCCGGTTGGAATGGAGACAGGCCTCTAGCAATTTCATCCGCATTGACAAACTCTTTGCAATTAAGCATTTCCGGTAATATTGTATAAGAAGCAGTAGTTTTTCCAGCTCCATTACAACCCGCTATAATATACAAATTGGGCATGTGAAGGTTTTCTCAATCGGTGATTACTCCTGCAAAGGTAAGGTTAAATGTATTTCTGTCGAATCCCGCAAACACCTTACCGGAAAGGCATCGGCTTTCAGGGCCGGATACGACGACACCGAGAAGTTGATGCCGTTCATGCCGTGCGACCAGGCGCGGGTGGCGTCGACCGGGGTGGATGACCAGAAAAGGACAGCGAAGCCGGCAAAGCTCCAGATGGTATTTTGATACAGCGCCCCGTCGGGGTCGGCTTTGAATCCATTCAAAAAAGGATCCATCAGCGCTTCGCCGGCCCGGCTTTGCCCGTCGTAGTAGTCCAACAGAATGTTCCAGTCGCTTTCGGAGGGGACATGCCAGCCGGGCGGGCAAAGACCCTGGCTGCCGGGAGCGGATTCGTAACGCATGAGTTCGTCCCACTGGTAAAGGGACAATTGACAATTGACAATGGACAATGGACAATTATATTTTTCAGGGATGCAATTATCTGTTTGGGGATTTGTGGATGGAATAGGTAAACCATACGCAAGATTCTTCTGCATCCAGCAATGCGAGCCGATTTGCACGGTGGAGTAAACCTTCCCATCCCTGATATCCGCAAGATCGGACCCGCAGGAAAAAAACGATTGACTGATTGATTGAATGACTGATTGACTGATTGAAGAACAGCCGTATGCGTTGGTGTAGGTGTAGGTGATGGCGTGGGTTCCGGGGCCGGCTATTGATGGTGTGAAGATCGCAGTGGCAGAGTTGACGCCCGGGCCGGAGTAGGTTCCGCCAAGGGGTAATCCTCCTTTGAGCCGGAAGGGTTTTGCGTTAACGGTGGTGATGGTGTCGAAACAGGCGGTAAAAGAGACTTCGGCCGAAGGGATGACAGTTACCGACACCGGGTTACTGGTGGCGGGGTTGCCGGTAACACAATTGACAATGGACGATTGACAATGGACAATGAATTGATCACCGTTGACCGGGATGTAACTGAATGTTGGACTGTTGCTTCCGGCGTTGATCCCGTTGACCATCCACTGAAATACAGGATTTGAGCCGCCATTGACAGGAGTGGCCGTGAAGATGACCGGCGTGCCGGCGCAAACGGGGTTGATCGAGGTTGAAATGCTGACGCTGACGGGCAGCAGCGGATTAACCGTCATCGTAACGATGTTGGAGGTGGCCGGATTGCCGGAAACACAATTGACAAGGGACGATTGACAATGGACTATGATTTGATCGCCGTTGACCGGGATATAACTGAATGTTGGACTATTGCTTCCCGAGTTGATGCCATTAACCATCCACTGAAACACGGGATTTGAACCACCATTGACAGGAGTGGCCGTGAAGGTGACCGGCGTACCGGCACACACCGGGTTTGCCGAGGCTGAAATGCCAACGCTAACCGGAAGCAGCGGGGTCGTTATCATGACAATCGTGTTCGAGACGGCGGGATTGTTCGAGGTACAGATGGTGTTGGAGGAGGTGACCACACAAACCACCTGATCACCGTTAGCAGGAATGTAACTGAACGTAGGACTATTGTTTCCCGTGTTGATGCCGTTTACCATCCATTGAAACACGGGATTTGAACCTCCGTTGACAGGAGTGGCCGTGAAGGTGACCGGGGTACCGTCGCAAACGGGATTGACAGAGGCTGAAATGGCCACACTCACGGCTTCGCCGGGATTCACGGTGACGGGGAAGGTGACGGTGGTACCGGTACAGCTTCCTGCCACCGGGGTGATCAAATAAGTTACCACCCCCGGAGAGGCGCCCTGATTGGTCAACACCTGGTCGATCGTGGTTCCCGAGCCGGGGGCAAAACCGCTGACCGTGCCCGATGTAAGCGAAGCGGTCCAGTAACAGGTGGTACCGGTTACCGTCGCTGAGAGGGCAATGGCGGTCGATTCGCCCGAGCAGATGGTTTTTGCCGCGGGGTCGTTGGTGATAACGGGCGGGTCGGTTACCGACAGTTGAACCGTATCGCGGCCCGTGCAGCCTGATGGGCCGGTAACGGCCACTTCGTACACCCCCGCAACGGAGGTGGTCAGGGTTTGGGTGTTGCCCACAACAGTGCCCGGGGGAAGCACGCTCCAGAGGTAACTGCAACCCGTGCAGGCTCCCGCATCGAAGGTAACGCCGACGCCAGTACATACCGAC
>Ga0209099_1003519_pt1 | contig 12623 bp, 14 predicted proteins | sample AD_JPNHW2_MetaG_FD_184430 | JGI IMG/M metagenome (GOLD analysis project Ga0209099, IMG submission 184430) | Active sludge microbial communities of municipal wastewater-treating anaerobic digesters from Japan - AD_JPNHW2_MetaG (SPAdes) (version 2) | ecosystem: Engineered > Bioreactor > Anaerobic...
TTTAATAACTACTGATCCGGAAAAAGATTACAGCATACATCATGGCGACAAAGGAGTAAAAGAAGACTATATTTTATGTTGAGACTGTGAAAAAAGACCTGGTGAATATTCCGGACCAAAGCAGGCCGCCATTCCCTGCCTGCAGCAGGCAGGCGGCGCAAAGTAATCCATTTAAAGCGATGATAGTTGTTTTGGAAACTTACAGCAAACCGCCCCCCCCTGCCGCGTAAATCTTCAGGGGATAATCCCACGCCGGCTCCTCTCCTTCCCGGTGCAGAAGATTAGATCAGTGTCTGCACAAGTTGCGTCATTATCCGGTTTTACCATCAGGCTGAAACGGCCTGATTCCGCATATAATGCGAATTCACCAATGGTTAATAACTTTTTACAACGAAATATGAATAATAAAGATTTGTTTGGTTAAATTCGTGCGTTGATATTGAATATTGAAAGGCAGGGATTTAAGAAAAGGATTATTGAAATCATACGGAAACAAACCCTTTAAACACGCATAGATATAACAGCCGGAAAGGTTAACCGGAGTTGCGTATAGCTGCCCATAAGGACAGATAAGCGAAATACTGCGTAAACCTACTCGTTACCAGTAAATTTAAAAACCAACATATGAACAATCATGATGACCTAAAATACCATGGAAATATTTGCATTTCTGGGTTAACTGCATCTGGCAAGACAACCCATGCTCACCTACTTGCAGGTGAATTTGGATTGACCTATGTTTCAGGCTCGCAAATTCAACTGAATTTTATGGGTGTTTCTCCTATTCAAACAAAAGATTTCTGGATTACAGTTGAAGCAAAAAAATTATGGGATGAAAAACAATTTGCTCAAATTGACGCAGAACTTTTACGTTTAGAAGAAATAAATGCTGGATATATTTTTGACACAAGCACAATGCCTTGGAGACATAAAAAACCTTCACTTTGTATTTGGTTAGAATCTAACCTTGATTCTAGAGTTTTAAAATCTATTGTTTCACATCGTGGGAGAAGTCAATTTGAAGATGAAGAATATCACGAGAAAATAAAAGACAAGGATAATTCAACAATAAAACTTTATAAAAATCTTTACAATATTGACATTGGGACTGATTTATCATGTTTCGACTTAATCTTAGACATTAGTACTTTCATTAAAGAACCAACATTATTTAGTTCTTTAAAAAGTATTGAGAGAGCACATAAAATTATAAGGGCAGCAAGCGGTTTTTATTTAACTAACTCACCAAAATTTAAGAGTGATTTTTTACAAGCTCTTGACGAAAACAAAAAATTTGTATTACATAACTCTTTGATATAACGCAATATTATGGAATCAATTTATGTATTAGACATACTAAATGCGTGTGTTGCAGTTATAACAGCAATATGTGCAACCTATTTAGCATTTTTTGCATTAAAACATTCTGCTAAACCTCGGGCTATTGTCACATTTGTTGAACCATTTCAGTTGGAAAAAAAGGAAACAGCATTGTTAAAATTTCAATTTAAGAATATTGGTCATTGGTATGCAAAACCAATGGTTGTTAACATGACTGTTTTCATAAATTTTGACGAAAGTTTTGACCCTATTGAAATACGATTTGGGTCAATTCAGGAAATTGTTGACAAAAATGTAAGAACTGGAAAAGGTAATTTGAAATTTTTAAAAGCAAAGGGAATTAAAATTGTTTACAGTGAGTATTATGAAGAAGTTCATGTTTTAACAAAGTGTCCAGAGAATGCTGGAACATATAAAATAAAAATTGATGCTTATTCCGAGAATGGACTTGATTTGACTGAAACATTTTTTGTAGATGTAATTTAAATTGAAAACAAAAATCTACTGGTAACAAAGTACATATTGCAGGGCGGGGTTCGGTGGTACGCCAACTGCGGATTCTCGTTTCGCAGTTCCGTGTCCTTCGGACAGGAACGATCTCCGAAATCCGCCCCGACAACATGTACCAACCGTTAGGCACAATTACAAATACCTCGATTATGAAAAAGTTTCAAACCTTGATTATTTTAGTAGTATTCTTTTCGAATACTAGTTTAGCTCAATATTTTGTTCCAAAGGGAGAAGATTTTGTTGAAAAGCAAATTAATGTCGAGAAAAAGACTATAGTTAACGTTGCTAAATTTCTTGGCTACAATACCGAAGAATTCTACACATATTCAAATTCCGAGGATAATTCCATTTGGGTTGTCGCATTTAAATCTTTCACCGATGAAATAATATTTGTTGCATTAACCAAAAAATCAGATGTTCTAACAAAAGAAAGAGTTAGAGAATATCTCAAAAATTACGAATTTTCAAAGGCATTTGGACCATATGAAATAGAATCAACACTGAATGATGGCATAAAAAACAAATCATTATCATCAAAGTTTTTAGCAAGTGTCTTGAAAGAAAACAATATACTTAATGGAGAAATAAATGCAAATTCAATAGGTTATATCTTAACAATTAAAAACGGATATCTTACTGAATTCAAAACTTCTGATGGTTTAAATAAATGGGCTAAAGAATGGAAAGAAGAATTTCCAGAAAGATATTTAGCGTACAAAATTGCTGCTAAAAAGTATTGGGGCGAAAATAAAGAGAAAATTATCAATGAAATAAATGTACAAGCAGATGCTTATTCAAGAACTCCTGACTGTATGCTAAATGAATTTATTGAACTTCATAAAAGTGAAGAAGGTACTATTAACTTCAAAATGCTTTTGGTTGCACATTACAAAGAGAAAATAAACTTAGAAGAATTTAAATCAATCAATTACGGTCGTTATGTATTAGTTTCAGACTTTTCAAATTCAGATGAAAAGAAAAGCACTACTTATAAAGTTAATAAAACATTGTTTACTTTCTCTGAAAAAGGTGAGTTAATAAACAGTTATACAGCAAACTATTAAAATAAAACCTAAACTATGAGTGCAGAAACAATAAATATTATCCTTTCTTTAATCCTAACAATTTCAACAGTAATATATGTGGTGTTGACTAATAGATTGGTTCGAGAAAGTAAAAAAACGAGAAGATTTCAAGAAAGTCCATTTATAGTAGCAAGTATTTCCTTTAATGAAACAGATAAAAAAGCAATAATTCTTAAAATAAAAAACATTGGTTTAGGTTATGCTCAAAATGTAACTTTCTTAATTCAAAAAGATTATGAATGGGTACAAAATAAACCATTAAAAGAAAGAGGAGCATTTAAAAACGGAATAACCTCATTTCCGCCTAATTACGAATTAAATTATATAGTTGTAATAATCAATAAAGATGAAAATGTAAATAATATATTGGAAAATGAGTTTATTGAATTTTCAATTAATTATGAAAACATTCATAAGGAAAAGTATTCGCACTCTTACAAACTAAGATTTAATGAAATAATTAGCCAAGGTTATGCAACGCCTCCATTAGATAACGAAGGCTCAATGGTATATTATTTGAAAAAGATAAGTGAAGAACTAAGAGAAAGAAAAAAATAACTGTGCCTAATAAATAGGAATATGAGCGGCGTGCAATCTCTGTCCCGTTTTCGGGAGCCCGGCGATTATTCCCTGAACATTCCGGACCAAAGCAGGTTGCCATTCCCTGCCAAAGGCAGGCAGGCGGAGCAAAGTAAGCCATGTAAAGCAATAATAGTTGGATTGGAAACTTACAGCAAACAGCCCCCCTACCGCGTAAATCATTAGGTGTTAATCTCCCGCCGGCGCGCGAACCTTTCACTTTATCATTAAACCGTTGGATAGCATCCTTTTCATTTATAACTTTATATGCCTTTTGTTAAGGCATTGAATGCCATTTTCCGGTAACCCATACAAATACAAATCATGAAGAATCAGGCAGAATTATTTTGGGATAAACATGCAAAAGTATTTGACGATAACCAGAAGCCATTCGAAACCGCATCACTGGAAATACTTACCAGAACCAAAGAATATCTTGATGCAAAGGACAATGTGTTAGACTTTGGATGTGCCACCGGGGCTAAAACCTTAGAACTGTCCGGCGGAGTAAAAAATATCCGCGGCCTCGATTTTTCTGCTGAGATGATCGGCGAGGCCATAAAAAAGAAAAATAAGGCAAATGCCGCGAATGTCACTTTTTCGCAGGGGACCATTTATGCCGATGATCTGGGAAAAGCTTCCTTCGATAAAATACTTGCCTTTTCAATCATTCATTTGCTGGACGACAGCGAAAAAGCTGTTCAAAGGATCCATGAATTGCTGAAGCCCGGCGGATTGTTCATTGCTGAAACAGCCTGTTTCAAAAACAGAATGAATTTCAGGACCAGTGCAGGATTTGCTTTTACCCGCTTTATGAAACTGCTTGGAATTTTTCCTTTGCATCTGAATATGTATACGTCTGCCGACGTTGAGAAATTAATAAGCAGTCATGATTTCAATATTCTTAAAGCAGAAGTATTCTTTTTTAACGGGATGACCATCAGCTTCATTGTAGCTGAGAAACACTAGTGAGGGATACTGATTATGGGTACCGGGGAAGGAGCAGATCCCTGCCGGTGCGGATGTGTAATCGGTACCCGCTTTTATCCTCCCACTCCCCGCTGGCGCACACGCTTGAAGCATGTGCCGCCATAGTACCCGATCGGGGTTAAACATTCCTCGCTTTATCATTTATACACCCGAAAAGGTATATTAATTGCTTATGTTAATAAAATACACCCGAAAGGGTACAAAACTGAAAATTAGTATTATATTTGCACCCAAAAGGGTATAAAATGGACCTTGCAAGCTTTGTAAAAAAGAAACGGAAATCGGTAAAGCTCACTCAGCCCGAACTGGCTGAAAAGGCCGGCGTGGGTTTGCGTTTCATCCGGGAACTGGAACAAGGCAAACAAAGCCTGCGCCTGGATAAAGTAAACCAGGTGCTGCAACTATTCGGTTACCAGGTAGGAGCCGTCCCGGCAAAACCCGGCGCCGATTCCTGATTCTTTCGTTCAAGTTCCAGGGTTCACGGATTCCAGATTCCAGATTCACCAAAGTGCGAAAAGCTGCCATAAAAATAGAAGGCCAAATAGCCGGCCGGCTCACCCAGGATGAGCAAGGCTATCATTTTGTGTATGATAATGCGTATGCAACCCGACCCGATGCCCGTCCTGTTAGTCTCACCTTGCCGGTGCGTGAAGCGCCTTATACATCGAATGTGTTGTTTCCGTTTTTTGACGGCCTGATACCCGAAGGCTGGTTGCTCGATATAGCCGAAAAGAACTGGAAATTAAATCCCAGGGACCGTATGGGATTATTGTTGGCTTGTTGTAAAGATTGCATTGGTGCAGTTAGTGTGGAAGCAATAACAGAGGAGGATGCGCCATGAGCCGGTGTTTATTTTGCTACCAGAAATTGGCTGATAATGAGAAGGATTTTCATATATCCTGCTCAAAGAAAATGTTTGGTCAGCCCGTGCCTCCTTTACTGCCTTATTCAGAAGAAGACCTGGAGCCACTTGCTCTAGAAGTGATACAAAGCCAGACAGCAGTCACCGGCGTGCAAGCCAAATTATCCCTGCATATTACAGGCAACCATAAAGCAGGCACTGAAAAACGATTTACCATTGTTGGCTTGTGGGGAGGTTACATATTGAAACCACCCATTGCATTATATCCGCAACTGCCGGAAGTGGAAGATGTCACTATGCATCTGGCACAATCAGCTAAAATAAAAACAGCGCCACATAGTTTGATACGCCTGACGTCGGGCAATCTTGCTTACATAACCAAACGAATTGACCGCACAAATAAAGGAAAGCTGGCCATGGAAGACATGTGCCAACTCACCGAACGGCTTACCGAAGACAAGTATCACGGCAGTTACGAACAGATTGGCAAAGTCATTAAAAAATATTCGGCCACCCCTGGTTTGGATGTAGTAAACTTTTTTGAATTGGTACTCTTCTCATTCCTCACCGGCAATGCCGATATGCATTTGAAGAATTTCTCCCTGCTGGAGCAACCGGAATCTGGCATGACGTTGTCACCGGCGTATGATTTGGTGAATACAACTTTGGTAAACCCTGCCGATGACGAGGAACTGGCGTTGAATCTAAACGGCAGAAAAAAGAAGATAAAGAAGCAGGATTTTGTGGCAGCCATGAACACCTTGCAGGTGGAAGAAAAGCAGCAACAAAACATCTTTAACAAGATGGCCGGTGCAATGCCTAAATGGTTCGAACTGATTGATAACAGCTTTATGAGCGATGTTTTCAAAAACAGATACAAAGCCCTGATAACCGAAAAAGCTAAAGTTATTTTATAACTCCGGGCTTTCGCCGGCGCGCGTATCCTTAAGCGTGCCTTGCCTCTGTCATTGAAAAAATTTAAATACAACTTCGTTCTCCGGGCTTCCATCTCATGCCGCCGGCGCCCTCTGTTTCGCCTGTTCATAAGAATTTGCCGCCTCCCGGGTCAGTATACAAATCATATTCATAAATTTGGCATGACAGAAAACCATCTGATACCAACCGGATTTATAAATCAACCAAAACAAATCTGTTATCACGCCGAAAGCCATCGGAATAACACATCCCCCTATGAAAGGAAATTCACTCAACCGCAGGAAGTTCTTTACCGTCGTCGGAGCCGGGAGTCTGGTCCTGGCCGCCAAGCCCTTATCATCCATTGCCTCATCGTTCGTCCCGGTCGATGACAAACCGGCAACCAACATTGCCGATGCAGCCAAAACACCGAGAAATGAGCTGTCGATGCCGGGAAAATTTCCGGGAAAGGTAATTCATGTTAAAAATCCGAAGGCCGTCGTCAATGGCGAACCGGTTGAGTTGGAGGCCTATCTGATGATAAAGAAAGCCATGCTGGAACTCACCGGACAGAAAAACCTGAAGAAGGCGTGGAGAATGTTTGTGAAGCCGGGCGAACGCATCGGTCTGAAAGTGAACCCTGTAGCCGGGAAACTCCTTTCGACCAGCCATGCCGTCACCAAATCGGTCATCAGGCAGCTTCTGGAAAGCGGCATCCGTAAGGAAGACATCATGATATGGGACCGGAGGGATATGGAACTGAAAGATGTCGGGTATACGGCTGAGAACTATCCCGGAATAAAAATAGCCGGAACCGAATTGCAGGATGACCAGGGGGCTTTCTATGACAAGGAAGGAAAGCTTTATGGCGAGAACAACATTGATAAAGAGTGGTTCTACTGGGCCGATGTGGAGGGGGAATACGACAGCGAGACGATGCCTTACATGATCAATGGCGGCAAATACTCTTACTTTACAAAAATCGTCACCCGCGACCTCGATAAGATCATCAACATTCCGATTCTCAAAAATGCGGGCAATTCCATTACCAATGCCATGAAAAACCTGGCATTCGGTTGCATTTCCAATACCGGCAGGCTTCATGCGCAGCTCTGGAACGAAACCTGCGCCGAAGTATGCGCCTTCGCTCCCATACGCGACAAAGTGGTTCTCAACATCTGCGACGGGCTCCGGGGTTGCTTCAATGGCGGTCCGGCCGCCAATCCCCAGTTCATCTGTGATTTTAATTCCATCCTCGTTGCCACCGACGCGGTTGCCCTGGACAGGATCGGCTATGACATTGTTGTTGAAAAACGCATTGCCAAAGGCATTCAGAAAACCGCCACACCGGAAAAGTTAAAATTCCTGGCTATGTCGTCCGATCTCGGATTAGGCATATCCGACAAAGACAGGATCGACCTGAAGGTATTCGACCTTGAATAAAATAGATTCCTGCCCGTAATTGACTTAAACTGACAACTGTTCATGACAAGATATTGCCGGATTTTCTTCTTACTGCCCTTCATTTCCCTGACCGGTTTTTCGCAGGAACCTGTAACTTATCCTGCTATCGGCACAAGCGATCTGCCGGATGCTGTTTTTGAAGCCCCCAAAACCTATACGGGAGCTTCGCTTTACGGCTATATGGACGGAGGCGCCGACCTTTACCTTGAGTATGGTCTGGCCGGAGCCCGGATTGATGAAGTAACCATGACGGGAAGAAAGTATACCATTGAAACATACCGGATGAACGGCCCGGAAGGCGCCTTCGGGATATATTCCGTTTCACGGTACCAGTGCAAAAGCGCCCCGCCTTTGGCGCCGTTTACCTGCCTTACGCCATACCAGTTGCAAATAGTGGTCGGACCGTTCTACATCAATATCATCAACAGTTCCGGCGCCTCCGCCGACAGCGCTGCTTCCCTGAAAATCGGCGAAGCGATCGTAAGGAAAGTAACGGATAAGCCGGCTGATATCAGCCGTTTTATGCCGGAAATTCCGATGGAAACTATAAACCGGGAAGCAATCCTGGTAAAAGGGGAGCTGGGGCTCAGGAACGGCGCCCCCGACCTGGCTGACTATTTCGAGGGGATGTCCGGATATTGTGCCGTTATTCTTCAGCAGACGGAACAGGTCCTTATTTCGGTCCGGTTCAAGGACAAAGAGGATACGGAGGCATTCACAGCCCTTCATTCCCCTGGTCAGAGAAGCGCGACGGCCTCAGCCGCTGATGCGGGGGAAGAAACCATCACCAGAATTTCGGAGAATCAGTTGCTGATCCGCATCCAAAACAGCGGGAACCGGGAAGAATAAAGCCGGCAGTGTTTCTGATTGTTTCAGCCGTTTTAAAACCAGAAATTGAATGCCGGTGTGAGTGAACATTCTCCGGTAAGATATCCGCTGATCCATCCGGTCGTTTAAAATTGTTACCGGTATCCCGTCACCGGCAGGTCCTCCGGTTTATACTGGGGATACCGGCTGAACATACGCAACTGATCCGGAGTAAGATCCCTTTTCCTGTATGTAAAAACTTTTGCTGCTTTACAGGTGGTTGCCGTAGTTACGATGATATTGACAGGAACTGATAATACCATAAATCCCCCGTGCGAAAATGTTGATAATAGAAACAAGAGAATGGCCGGCGAATAATTTTTCGGTTTGGCATAGTACAATGTATAATCCTTTACAGAGCTGAATTTTACAATTACCGCCTCCTTCATTTTCTTGTCAAAGGGTAAAATCATCATACAGGCAGAATCAGCGGCCAGCAGTTCTCCTTTGATGTATAGACGGCCGTTCTGCCAGGCCGCCAATTCAACATGAATCTCCGAGCCATACGGATACTCATCCGCTTCGTTCGGCCGCGGGACATGCCTGGGAATTGTGCAGCCTGCCGACACCAGCAATGCCGTGAGTATTGCGATGAAGTAACCTTTAGTTGTCATGGTACGAAAATGTTTCGGCCTCAATTTTCGAGTTCCAGAATATTTGTTCCATCAATGTTTCATAGGATTTATATTCTGCGGCCTGCTTTCTGAAATACTTGTCAGGATGGTACGTCATCTGCCGCAGTTTCAAAAGGTCTTCGTCTTTCAGCCAACTGTTACGCATCCATTCCAGGTAATATCCTTTTGAGTAAAGAAACAGTTCATAATCCCTTTCATCAGGAAGCTGAAAGCGAAACGTATACTCGTCGCCCGGCATCGAGACCAGGTACTCTTCAGGGTTTCTTATCAATGCCAGGGCTGCCGAATCCTCCTTCCCCTTATTCAGGACCCCGGCCGGACCGATAACCAGCGGGTCGATTTTTTCTTTTATTTCGGTCAGCGCCAGGTAATCCAGCCGCCACAATCCTTTGTTAAGGACCAGTTTCAGCTTTAACCGGTTTAAGCTGTCCGGTATTTTTAACGGCACCATCTGTTTATTCACGGCAATGGGTCCCGTTTCGTACACTTCGCCCCGGAATATCCATCGGCCGCTGTTTTCATCCAGGGAATATACATCGATGCCGCCTAATTCTTCATAAAACCGTTTGTTGTCTCTCATCTTCATTTTTCCTGATTCTATCATCGCATAAGCATCCCCGACGTAATTCCCCATGTAACCCATACAATTGTAAATAAAATAGGTTGTCATCAGGGTTTGCCTGAAATGAATCACAAGGCCCGGGTCCATTATTTCAGGCAATGAATCGAAAGTAATAATGATTTCCTCCTTACTTTTCAGGTTATCCTTATCCGACAGGCTGAAACGTTCAACCAGATCATTGTTTCGAAGCAGGTTTGTAATATCCCCTTCTTCACCTGTTGCTTCCGTTAACGGATAAAGGTTTGTGCACAAATAAAAATCGTTGTTGCCCGACTGGCATACCTTTTCCTGTGCTTTTACCGGCCAGGCATACAAACTGATATCGTTCACGCAATGGGTTTCAAGCGCTTCATTTTTCATGGTAATGCGAAATTCCTTTTCCCTGGTCTTTGTCCGCGGTAAAGCGTCCAGGTCGGAATACTCCCGTGAAGGGAAAAAAGCATGTGAAAAGCCTTCGGCGTCAGCATGATGGAAATTATCCCCTGGATTTATATAAAATGTAGGGCACGATCCGAAACAAGCTTTGGGGACAGTAAGGCAAAACACACCAAGAGCCACATCCAGCCCTGCCAGGATGCTTAACCCCGCGATCCGTCCTGATTCATCGTATGCCAGCTTTTTGTTGGTTTCGAAAATGGCTACGCTGTCGATGGGAATATCCATCGGCCCTTCGGATACTTTTATCCGTCTTTTGTCATAAGAGGTTCCGTTCCCGGAAATGAACCGCTGTGTTGAATCGACATTCCATGTATCCCGCAATATGACCACCCCGCCGCTTTTAAGGTGGGCTTTTAAAAACGGCCGGGTCTGAAGATTCTTTTCCTCATGAATCAGTCTGTTGATGTCGTTGTAATTCGACCGGAAATAGTAGGGTGGTGTGGCGCAGGAAAAGGTGGCAGCCAGGATCACCGATAACCAAAATGGCCGTTTCAGGGTGTTCAGGAATTTCCGGTTCATAGCTTTGCTATTAATGCATATGAGTGATGATCTTCCGGCATTTCTTTTCTTAGGATCCCATTGATGAAGTGAATGCCCATGAGGAATCATCCTGATTATCATCAGGTTTCAGTCGGCAGGCTGCTCTAAACAGGCCCGGGCCGTTATGAATTAAAAAACGAGGTGACTAGCAATCCGATAAAATGTTCCGCCGGCAATCCCGGCATTAACGGACCGGATCCATTCAAGCCGGCAGGTATCCGGCTATCCGCTTCATGTAAAGTTAGTTAAAATCAGGGATAGCTGCAAATAAATATCCATTTGCGACACGTTGGCAAACAATGGAATATTTCTTCAAAACAGCCATCACAGCGTCCCCTGCAACCTGCCTCGGTTTATTAAGTAATAAGTTCCCGCCGCCACAAGGTTTACCGGCCAGTTTCGCCGACTGGCCTGAAAACCTGCCTGCATATTTGCTGCCGGTTCCGGATCCCTGATTCCGCAACCAGTAATTAAATCCTTTGGTATTACCTTTTTGCTGTTTTCTGTATTAAATGCTGGTAGTCTTACAGTCTTTTTCATGTCAGGGCCCGGCGCCTCCAGGGTGAACCTTAAAAAGTACTTACCCCGGAAGTACCGGGTTCTGGTTTGTAAAGAACCCTTCAGGATGTCTCCTGAGAATGCCTGGTTTAAGAACCCGTTTCAGCCCGGTAAGATATAAATCTGTATATTCGCATCTTACAGTTCCAGGCTTTTCAGCCCCGAATGGTTCACTTTATTTGCCAATATGCTCTTCCCCGAAATACCGTTTTAAAAGAAGGGAGAAGATTCGTGACACCCGCAGAACTTATCAGAAAGTCATCGCCATGAAAAAAAACCTTGTCATCTATTATTCCAATTCCGGTAGTAACAAGTACCTGGCAAACAGGATCGCCGGGAGTTTAGCCTGTGATATCACCGAAATCAGGCCCCGTTTGAATGCTTTTCCCCTGTTATTACTCTTTTCGTCCCTGAAAAGAAGTTTTGGAATTAAGGCGCTTAAACCGAACCCCGGTGAATATGAACGGATTATTTTATGCGGACCTGTCTGGATGGGGAAACTCATTTCGCCTTTGCGCGATTTCCTTTTTAAGTACAGAAAAAGCATCGACAGCCTGTATTTTGCCAGTTGCTGTGCCAGCAGCGATATCGCAAAAGACGAAAAATACGGTCACGGGCTGGTGTTCAATATGGTCAGAGAGATCATGGGACAAAAGTGCATCCACTGCGAAGCCTTTCCTGTCGGCCTGGTAGTGCCGGAGGACAAAAAGGAGGACGGCAACACCATCATGAAAACACGGTTATCGGATGATAATTTCAACGGGGAAATCCTGTTAAGGTTTGAAAAATTCATCCAACTGCTTGCCTAATAGCCATTTCATTGAAATGTTAAACCCCCGACGGAACAATCTTACCCGCCGGGGATGAGGTTTCAGCGCCTGCATTTAAACCGATGCAGGCGTATAGGCATGAAAGGCCGTCACATCAAATATCAGGGATTCCCTGCTATCGGCGCATCACTTTTTTCACTGCTTTGTTCACCGATAAAAAAAGCACCTGAAACCGGATGCTGAAGCAACTTTAATTAAACATTCAATTCCTCCGGGAGAGCAGAATATTCCGGATCATTCTTGCATCGGTCCGGATTTTGGTGTTATCTTTGACTATCTTCTGTTATAACCCCTAAAAAACGATAGCCGATGAAAAGAACATGGTTTGTCACCGTATTGATCGCCCTGATGATTGCGGTGATTTCTCCCGTTAAACTACTGGGTCAG
>Ga0209099_1003520_pt1 | contig 12616 bp, 9 predicted proteins | sample AD_JPNHW2_MetaG_FD_184430 | JGI IMG/M metagenome (GOLD analysis project Ga0209099, IMG submission 184430) | Active sludge microbial communities of municipal wastewater-treating anaerobic digesters from Japan - AD_JPNHW2_MetaG (SPAdes) (version 2) | ecosystem: Engineered > Bioreactor > Anaerobic >...
CAGTTGGTTCCTGAAAACAACAACACATAAAACAAAATTTGCAAGAGCCAGTCAACATCCTGATTTTATTCGAATTAAATTGCATACTCAACAGGACGACATCGACTATATGATGCAATTTAAAAATAGCCGGGGACAGAAAAATGGCTTTTCAATATTTTTTTTAAAAATTATTGAAAATCTTTTTCTGTTACATACGACCTGTATGTTTGGCTATACCTGATATCTATCCCTTCATCGCGGATCTCTTTAACAATCCGTTTAACACTCCTTTCACTTATCTCAAACCGGAAAGCCAGATCTGCAGGAGCACCAGTGCTTTTTAACTCTGCAAGTTTTAATAGTCTGTGTTTTAAAGCCTCTTTTTGAGAACTGTTCATGATCGCCGGATTTGTAATTGTTTTTGACTTTATAATATAAAATTAAACAAAAAGAAAATATATTCAAAATATATTGCAAATATTTTCAGGTAGTTAGCTTGGAAATGTTAAGAAATGTTAAGAATGAATGATGCCATCATCATCTTCCGGATATCCGGAACAATTTACCAGGCCGGTGAGGTTAATAAATAATATCAATTCATCTGCCGAACAGGCTGCTTTGTTTTGTAAACATATTGAAGTAAATTCCTTTTCTTTTCATAAGTTCATCATGGGTTCCTGTTTCAGCAACAGCTCCTTTATCAAGTACAATTATCCTGTCGGCAAGACTGACATTTGTAAAGCGATGGCTGATCAGTATTGATGTCCGGTCTTTTACTATCTCTCTGAAACGGGTGAAGATATCATATTCCGTTTCAGCATCCATAACACTGGAGGGTTCATCAAGAATCAACACCGGGGCATCTCTGAACAGGGCCCGGGCAAGGGCAATCTTTTGCCACTCCCCCCAACTTAATTCGCGGCTGTCATCAAAAAGGTTCCCTATAACGGTGTCATATCCTTTTGGGAGATTAGTAATCAGATCATTAACTCCGGTAATGGCTGAAGATGATTTCATCTTAACATCCGGTTCTTCCTGATGGATATTACCAAGACGGATATTTTCTCCTGCAGTGAGGTTATAAAGCATAAAATCCTGGAAAACAACTGAAAAGAACTTTCTGTATTCTTCCGGATCCATATTCCGGATGTTGTTTCCATCGTACTTAACCACTCCTGAGTCCGGATCATAAAGCCGGCATAAGAGTCTGGCAAGTGTGCTTTTTCCTGCTCCGTTCGGACCCACCAGGGCAATTATTTCTCCTTTTCTTATTTCGAAAGAGATATTATTTATGGTTTTTGAGCTGTTTCCGGGATAGGTGAAACTCAGATTCTCGACAGTAATTTTCTCTTTCAATGGAGCTGGTATAACTATCGGTTCAACAGGAGTGATTTTTTCTTTCAGGTTCAGGAACTCAAAAGTATCACCAATGAAAAGGCTGTCTTCATAAAGTCCTGCTACTGAGCTTAAAATGTCTTTTATGAATGTCATCCCCTGCCGGAAAGCCAGCAGGAACATTGTCATCTGTCCCAAAGAGAGTGCGCTGTTAATTGTTTTGCTCGCGATAAACAATAAAGTGATCAAAAATGCAGATGCCTTGAAAATGTTAGAGATAAGTTCAATAAGTGTCCTCCTCTTTATGATATTGATCTCTTCCTCTTTCTGTTTAAGGAATGATTTTTTAAAAAGACTGGTGAAATAATTCCCAAGTCCGAACAACCTGAGTTCTCTTGAAGGTCTGTCGCCCGTAAGAAGCCAGTTGAAATATGCTGATTTTCTTGCTTCAGGTGTCTGTTTCCGCTGGAAGTTATAGAGGATATCCGCATAATGCAGCCTCATCCATATTCCTGGTATATTAGCTACAATAAGAAGTAAAGCCAGTGTCCAGTTAAGAGTTACGATCAATCCGGCCATAAGAAGTAATGACAGGAGACTTCTGAGTAAAGCAATCAGGTTGTTAAGAATGTTGTTGGGCCTCCACGGAGCTTCCCTTGATGCCCTCGACAGGCAATCGAAATACTCGGGACGTTCAAAATTAATTAGATCCAGTTTAACCGACTTCTCATGTAAAAGGCCATACATGTATACCTCAAGTTTCAGCGATTGTTTCTTGCGGATATAATTACTGAAATCAGATGATACTTCATCGAGAAAATAAACAACTACCACGGCAATGATCATCCACATTACCTTATCGAAAGAAAATCCTGAAGAATTAGTTGCTGCAAGTGTTATATCATCAATCAGGATTTTTATCAGCCATACCAGTACCAGTGGCAGAAAACTCCTTAATACAGAAATCGAAGTATTTGCAATGGCCCATTCCGGAGCACTCTCCCAGACAAGTTTCAGTGATTTTCTGAACAGATTTAGTTTTTCTTTCATCGGTTACTTTCTTACAATCTTCTTCCTGACAATAATGAATATCACCCTTATTCTGTTCCAAAAATATGTTGGTCTGGTATTAATCCTGATGTCTGCTCTGACCGGATTTTCACCTGTAGTCTCAGCTCCCACTACTCTTCCTGCAATCAGGTCAGCTTTTACAGGTTTATCAGGGCGGGAGTTACTGTCGCCTCTTGCAATAAAAAGTTTAACACCTTCTTTTTCAATAATTTTAACCAGACGATGCACAATCAATCCACTTTCTCTCCTTATTGCTATTATCTCTCCCCTTACAGGTGATCCTTTAAGATGTATTGGTTCAATAAGTACCATGGAACCCGGTCTGATGCATGGATACATGCTATAGCCATTAGCTTTGATCCGGATGGTTTTACCTTCAGACAGTAGTTGTAGTCCGATATTTTTAACAATATCTGTGTTCCGGTTATTATTCATGCTCAAGAATATGATCAATTACACTTCTGTCGGGCTTGAAATAAAGCTTCAGAACAGGGACTGTCTCACACATGATTGATACCGATCCAAGCAGACGGGCTATTATGTCCGGGCCCCAGTTATGCTGGATGCAGTTTGCCATTATCAGGCTGACAGCAGTGCCTCCACTTACCGGGACCAGTTTATTTTTAAGGCTGTGTTCAATTATAAAAATTTTATTCAATGGCGATTCCCCTGGTTCATCATTATTATATACAGGCGTATTGAACATCTTATAGCCGGCTGCTGTTTTTCTGATTATAAGTCTGTCATCATGAATTACTTTCGATCCTGAATTGGCCCATAGCATGGCCATTGTTGATTTCCCTTTCCCTGATACACCACTGAACAGATATCCGTGACCTGCATTGTTTATTCCTGATGCATGTATAAATATATCACCATAAATAACTGTAAGGTAATAGAGTACCAGGCCATCAAGCGGATATTCAAACGGATCGGTACTATTTCCGGTACTGTCAATCCATAGATCCCACTCTGCCTGTTTAAGAGAAAACCTCAGCAATGCGTTTTTGTCAGGAGAGGATAGAGGAAAGACTGTCATGATATACAGGTCGGAATGGCATTTCCATATGCTCCAGAAGTTTATTCCATGATTGATATGTACTCCATTCATCTCTTCTACATATGGAGCAGAAAAAACCTTTTCAGCTTTTTCCGGAAGGTTAAATTTTCCGGAATGGACCCGTATCAGAATGTCTGAATTGTTGTCGGTAGTTATATTTCTGAGGAACCTTGCAGAAGGAATAAGGTCCGGTCCATCGGCTAATGCTTCAAACCTGATGTTATACCCTGCAATATTCAAATTATAATTCCTCATATATGTTGATGCGTTTTTTTAACGCTCCTGGTGGCATTTTTTAAAATACGTTGGATCATTTATTGATAATCAAATATTTGCTCATTTCCTCAAGTAAAGACAAAACATCTGCCTCAGCTGTTTTATTATCAACATTGTATTCTTCAGTTAATTCATTAATGATCTCTTCAACACTTCTTTTGCCATCAATATGTTCCCAGATAAATGCACCGGTTTCATTCAGAGTATAAACACTATTCATATCTGCAATGTTATTTGTAACGGGAATAAGAACATATTCATTTCCTGTTTTTCTTGTAACTATTGAAGGAGAATGAGTAAGGATCGATTTTAAAGCTGGCATAGCATTCCAATTATTAATCAAATGTATTAAAATTTATTATTCCTTTTGTTAACTTCGCAAAAACTGAATTATGAGTAGAAAAGGCAGGGGCAAAAAAAGTCCCGACATTTCAAAAGAAAAACTTACCGGACAGATACTAGATATATTGAATAAAAATCCCGAACAGGGATTGAATTTCAGACAAATCGCCAGTCGTATTGATGTTACTGAATCATCAGCAAAACAGATGGTCTCAGATATTTTGAAAGAGCTGACAAAGCAAGACAGAGTACAGGAAATAGTCCGCGGAAAATACAAAGTAAAAGCAACCAGGGGCAATATCACAGGAACTGTTGACATGACAAGAATGGGCTATGGTTTTGTCACTTCTGATGAACTTGAGGAGGATGTATTTGTTGCTGCAAAGAACCTGAATACAGCTATTCACGGTGATAAGGTAAAAGTAAGGCTTTACGCCAGGAGGAAAGGAGCACGTCCCGAAGGTGAGGTTATAGAGATAATTGAAAGGTGGAGGACATCGTTTGTGGGAACAGTTGAGGTAATGCCCAATTTTGCATTTCTCATCCCTGATAATAAGAATATGCCTTTTGACCTGTTTATCCCGATAGCGAAACTTAACGGGGCAAAACAGGGTCAGAAAGCTGTTGCCAAAGTTGTTGACTGGAACCCTAAATCGAAAAACCCTGTAGCGGAGATCATTGATGTACTGGGTTATCCGGGACAGAATGAGACTGAGATGCATGCCATACTTGCCGAGTTTGAACTTCCATATAGTTTTACCAAGGAGGTCGAAGACGATGCAAACAAGATTTCTGCAGAGATCACAAGAAATGACATTAAAGAACGCCGTGACTTCCGGAAGGTGCCGACATTTACTATTGACCCTGCGGATGCCAATGACTTTGATGATGCGATATCAATACAACAGCTCCAAGGCGGAAACTGGGAAATAGGGGTCCATATTGCGGATGTGACCCATTATGTAAAACCTGGTTCATTGGTGGAAGAAGAGGCAAAACAGAGGGCTACATCAGTGTACCTTGTTGACAGGGTAGTTCCTATGCTTCCGGAGATACTCTCAAATAATATCTGCTCGCTTATGCCTTCGACAGATAAGCTTACATACTCGGCTGTTTTTGAGATGAATGATAAGTCGGAAGTCATCAATGAATGGTTTGGAAGAACCATCATCAATTCCGATAAAAGATTTTCTTATGCTGAAGCTCAGAAGGTAATTGATTCAGGAGAGGGTGACATGAAGGATCAGGTGCTTGAGCTTCACAAGCTTGCACAGCAGCTCAGGGAAAAGAGATTTTCTGTCGGAGCTTTCAATTTTGAAAAGACGGAAGTGCAATTTGAGCTTGATGAAAACGGGAAACCTCTTGGAATAAAATTCCGTGAGACGGGCACTGCCAACCAGCTTGTTGAGGAGTTCATGCTTCTGGCAAATAAGCGTGTTGCGGAATATGTTGGTAAAACTCTGAAGGGAAAGACTTTTGTTTACCGTATTCACGATAAACCGGATCCTGAAAAGATCGATAACTTCAGCCACTTTATAAAGAGGTTTGGTTATAAGCTGGGAGGAGACGGTAAAACATCTCTCCCAAAAGCTTTAAATAATCTGCTGACATCTGTATCAGGCAAAAAGGAACAGAATATTATTGAAACACTTGCTTTAAGGTCGATGGCCAAAGCAATATATTCGACTGATAATATCGGCCATTATGGTCTTTCGTTCAAGCATTACACACATTTCACATCACCAATACGCCGTTATCCCGACATGATGGTTCACAGACTTCTTGCAGCATATCTTGCGCAGGAGAATCCGGGGACAAAAGAGAAGTTCGAGAAGTTGTGTGATCACTCTTCAAAGATGGAAAAACTTGCATCGGAGGCTGAGAGGGCATCAGTTAAGTATAAACAGGTTGAATTCATGAGTGACAAAACAGGTAAGGTGTTTGAAGGTATTATATCGGGTGTTACGGAATGGGGAATTTATGTGGAGATAGTTGAGAATCACTGCGAAGGGATGATTCATATCCGTGAACTTGCTGATGATTTCTACGAATATGATGAAGAAAACTACTGCATAAAAGGACGTGCAACAGGTAAAACCTACACTCTTGGAGATAAAGTTAATATAGAAGTTGTTAAGGCTGATCTGCAGAAGAAACAGCTTGATTATAGGCTGGTAAATAATAATTAAAGGTTCTTCTCAAACAGGATCCTTTTCCAATATTTTATACCTCATCCACGATCCTTTATCCTTTATTTTCGGCCTCAATCCAGAGGCCACTGCTCACTTGTTTACTACCTCACACAGGTCGATTTTTCATTTATTATATACCTCAATCCCCCAACCTCTTTTCCATTATTTTCCACCTCATCCCCCGGCCCCTTCTCCCAGGTGAGAAGGGGAGGAAGAAAAAAAATCGGTATTTTGAGTCCAGCTCCCAGGGGAGAAGGGGAGGAAGAAGGAGAAAATCAGAATTTTAAGTCCAGCTCCCTTGGGAGAGGGATTTAGGGTGAGGCGGATTTAAAAATCCGGCTCAGGGTAAGGAAAAAACATAAAAATTCTTTGGATTTAACCTATTTCTTCTGATCTTTTTCGATAAACTTAAGCAACTCTTCCGGAGCATTTTCTTCAGGTATATTTTTCAGAACCGGAACGGTCCCTTTATAGATATGGACTTTGCCGTTTCCTGCCCCTACATATCCATAGTCAGCTCCTGCCATTTCGCCCGGACCATTTACAATGCATCCCATAACAGCTATTTTGAGGCCTTTCAGATGGCCTGTAGCTTCCTTGACCTTCCTTACCGACTCCTGCAGATTGAACTTTGTCCTGCCGCAAGTAGGGCATGAAAGATACAAAGTCCGGGTAATGCGCGTCTCTGTACATTGTAATATTGAGAACGCAAGTGCAGTTAATTCTTTCAGATCAATTCTTCCTATATTGGAGATTGAGATGCCTGCGACATTTTTATCAGTTAAATAGCGGCCGAGCAGGGCGGAGGCTTTTATCTGGAGTTCCTCAATATCGTATTCGTGAAATACAGGATTGAGTATAATATGGAAACACAAACTATTTTCATAAAGCTGACTCATGAAAAGATCAGGAGCGTATCGTTCTTTTTCAGCATCAAAAGTGAAAATAATAAGAGTTGTTGTCTGATCGGGTTTTCTAAGATGCTCAATGCTGGAATTCGCGTCAGCAAGTAAAACATTAAGATTATCGGATTGGGAAGTGCTTGTGAAAAATGACTCAGGAGAAAACAGAGGAATCAGATTTTCATTTTCCCTGTTTTTAAACCATATTTTATACGGCAGAACCAATAAAACATCCTCAGGAATATTTTCAGGACATGATGATAATATTATCAGATCAGAAGAACTATCACTCCTTTTTACCTCTTTTGCATCAGGATTTACCGTAAATCCGGCGTCCTTGTATACAGTACCGGTAATTTCACGATATGATGCCATATTTGAAACAACAATAGGGCCGTTAATCTTTCTGATGATGCCTGGTTTTGAGGAAGGAGATTTATAAACAGGAGTATTTTCCGGTTTTGTACAGGATATTTCTCTCGGATAAAATAACGCAAGTTTCTTTGCAACAGGTATCTCTTTCTCAGGTTCTTCTGATAATGAAACTCTTATAGTATCACCTATTCCTTCAGAAAGCAAAGCGCCTATTCCTGCTGAGGATCTTACCCTGCCGTCTTCACCTTCACCAGCTTCGGTGACTCCAAGATGGAGAGGATATGAGATTCCTTCAGCTTGCATCGTTCTCACCAACATACGGGTGGCTTCAATCATCACAGCTGTGTCGGATGATTTCATGGACAAAACAAGATCGCTGAAGTTCTCTGACCTGAAGATCTTAATAAATTCCATGGCAGATGCGACCATCCCCTCAGGAGTATTGCCATACCGGGTCATGATTCGATCTGAGAGTGAACCGTGGTTAATGCCTAAACGGATAACCGTCTTATTATTGCGGCAGATATTGATCAGTGGAAGAAGCCTGGAATGAATTCTCTCCAGTTCCTCATTATATTCTTTTTCGGTAAAATTCAGTTTTTCAAAGGAGGCTCTTTTGTCGACATAGTTACCCGGGTTGATCCTTACTTTCTCAACCAGCCTGGCAGCAGTCTCGGCAGCAGATGGATTAAAATGTATATCGGCAATAAGAGGCGTATTGAAACCGGCTTTTCGCAACTCCTTTTTTATATTCGCCAGGTTCTCAGCTTCCTTTATCCCCTGTGCAGTGAGCCTAACATAATCAGCACCTGCTTCGATGATCCTGATACATTGAGAAACTGAGGCATCTGTGCAGAGGGTATCAGTGTTTGTCATCGACTGAATGCGGATTGTGTTGTTGCCTCCAAGGGGTGTGGAACCGATGCAGACCACCGATGATTTGTATGGTGTTATATTATGAGTATAAATCATCCTTATGTCTTTCATCTTTTGCTTTGTTTTAAACCCATCCCAAACCACTGCAGGAATGGGATCTTTTCAGGTTAACTTCTTCTTTTGCCATTCTGCCGTTCTTCCGTTGCGCCGTTCTTCCGTTGCATTGTTCTACCGTTGTGCCATTGCGCCGTTCTTCAGTTCTTCCGTTGTGCCGTTGTACCTTTGCACCGTTGTACCGTTGTGCCATTTCACTTTTCCACCGTTGCACCTTTGTACCGTTACATCGTTACACCGTTGCACCTTAACTCATTCCCTTTCCCATTCTGCACCATCTTTGAGATCCTTTAATGTTATCCCTGCATTCTTCAGGTCGTTACGGATCCTGTCTGATGTGGCCCAGTCTTTATTGTTTTTAGCAGCCTGTCTTAAATCGATGATAATCTTCATCAATTCCCCGGTCAGTTTTTCATCACTCTGTATGGCCGTTTCATTCTTTATACCAAGAATCCCGAAGACGAATGTCTTGAAAAGGTTTTTTAGCGATTCAAGTCCTTTTGAATCAATTTTTTCACTTCCGTCGGCAATGGAATTGATTGATTTGACTCCTTCAAAAAGATGCGACAGCAGGATTGGGCTGTTGAGATCATCGTCGAGAGCTTCATAACATTTTTGTTTCAGCTTTTCGACATCAATAGTTGAAGTTTCTGACGGTTTAAGCTTGACGAGAGTGTCAATTGCCTTCATCAGTTTCTGAAGTCCTTTCTCAGCGCCCTGAAGAGCTTCATTTGAAAAATCAACGGTACTTCTGTAATGTGCCTGAAGAATAAAGAACCTGATAGTCATTGGACTAAAAGGTTGTGAAAGCAGAGGATGGTCACCGGCGAAAAGCTGATCGAGGGTAATAAAGTTACCAAGGGAACGGGCCATTTTCTGTCCGTTTATGGTGATCATGTTGTTATGGATCCAGTAATGGACAGATTCTTTTCCCAGAGCGGCAGTTGACTGTGCTATCTCGCATTCGTGATGAGGGAATTGCAGGTCCATTCCGCCTCCGTGGATATCGAACTGTTCTCCCAGATATTTAATACTCATTGCGGAGCATTCGAGGTGCCAGCCGGGAAAACCAATACTCCAGGGTGATGGCCATTTCATAATATGCTCAGGACTTGCCTTTTTCCATAGAGCAAAATCAAATGAGTTATGTTTTTCTTCTGACCCTTCGGTATCGCGGGTGTTGCTTATCAGTTCATCCAGGACTCTTCCCGAAAGTTTACCGTAGTTGTATTTCTGGTTATATTTCACTATATCGAAGTAGACAGAACCATTCGATTCGTAAGCGTAGCCGTTGTTAATGAGGATCTTGATCAGTTCAATCTGTTCAATAATATGTCCTGTTGCCCTTGGTTCAATCGATGGAGGTAATGTATTAAGCTGCTCCATATTCCTGTGGAAAGTATTCATGTACTTCTGTACAACTTCCATTGGCTCAAGATGTTCGAAACGGGCTTTTTTTTGTATCTTATCTTCACCTTCATCGGCATCATTTTCAAGATGCCCAACATCGGTGATGTTTCTTACATATCTTACTTTATACTCAAGATGTGTCAGATATCTGAAAAGCAGATCGAAAGTAATAGCCGGCCTGGCGTGCCCGAGATGAGCATTGCTGTACACTGTTGGTCCGCAAACGTACATCCCGACATAAGGAGGATTAAGCGGAGTAAATAGTTCTTTCTTCTTCGACAGGCTGTTATAGATGAATAGGTTGTTCTGCATTATTTGAATTTTTGGTATCACAAAAGTAAAGTAAATATTTATTTTTTTGTGTTATGGGATATTGAATTGATCTGGATGTCATATTCCGACCTCTTCTCCCCTGACTTTTCACCTCATTCCCCGACCCCTTCTCTCAGGGCTTTTCACCTCATTCCCCGGTCCATCTCCCATGATTTGCCACCTCATCCCCCGGCCCCTTCTCCCAGGGGGAGAAGGGGAGGAAGAAAAGGAAAAACAGTATTTTAAGCCCCTCTCCCCCGGGAGAGGGGTTGGGGTAAGGTGGATTAATATGGGGTGGGGAAGTGGTTAGATGGATTTAAAACAGAGATGGGTTGGGGTTAGGGTTAGGATGGTTTAATATCGAGATAGGTTTTTGTGGTGAGGGCTTAAGTTGGTGAGTGGCTATGAAACGGAGTTTTTTTTTGTATTTATAAAAATCATTTTTACCTTTGACGCCACAAATCAAATATTCCTTCCATTTAAGGGTGTTTGATTTTTATTAAGAAGGGCGAAGAGATTAGGCTCTGTGAAACCCTGGCAACCAATCTGAACTTATCGGAGAACGGTGCCAAAACCTAATCCCCGGATAACAGGGAGATGATAAAAATTTAACACGAAAAAAATGAACTCGATTCATCTTACACACAACAACTTTATCATGCCGCTTATGCCTATGTGCATGTGCTGGTAAAAAATCAGGTTACCCATAACATATTGGTTTACAACCGGAAACAGCAAAGAGATAGTTATATCTGTTTGTCCGGTATTTTGTAGAATCTTAAAAAACACAATAATGAAAAACAGAAAAGTAAAATTCGAAACATTACAGGTGCACGCAGGCCAACATCCCGACAAAGAGACATTATCAAGAGCTGTACCTTTGTATCAGACCACATCATACGTTTTTAACAACGCGAAACATGCTGCTGATCTTTTTAATCTTGAAGACAATGGCAACATATATACCAGAATCAACAATCCTACAACAGAGGTCTTCGAAAACAGAGTGGCAGCTCTCGAAGGAGGTTTGGCTTCCCTGGCTGTTTCTTCGGGCCATGCGGCACAGTTTATAGCCCTCACTACCATACTCCGACAGGGAGACAATTTTATAAGTTCTCCTTTCCTCTACGGCGGTACCTTCAACCAGTTTAAGGTGACATTTGCCGGCTTCGGTATTGAGGCAAGGTTTGCAAAAGATCTCAATCCTGCTTCCTTTGAAAAACTTATTGATGATAAGACCAAAGCTATTTATGCAGAGTCAATCGGAAACCCTGGCTTTGATGTGCCTGATTTTAATGCACTTTCATCGCTAGCAAAAAAACATGGGATTCCATTTATCGTTGACAATACTTTTGGTGCATGTGGTTATTTATGCAGTCCTATTGAACATGGAGCAAATATTGTCGTTGAATCTGCAACAAAATGGATAGGCGGGCATGGTACAAGCTTAGGGGGTGTAATAACCGATGCCGGTAATTTTGACTGGAACAGCGGGAAATTCCCTGTCTTTACCGAGCCATCTGAGGGATATCATGGCTTCATTTTCGGGGAGAAATTTTCTAAAGACTCACCAACCGGCAATGTGGCTTTTATAATGAAAGCAAGGGTAGAAGGTTTGAGGGATCAGGGACCGGCAATAAGTCCATTTAACTCATTTCTCCTCATCCAGGGACTGGAGACTCTCTCTCTGAGAATGGACCGTCATGTTGAGAACACTTTAGCCCTGGCAAAGTGGCTTCAGGCAAACCCGGCTGTTGAGGAGGTAATCTATCCCGGACTTCCGGGGAATCCTTATCACGGACTGGCAAAAAAATATCTGCCTAAAGGAGCTGGCGGAGTATTGAGTTTTGTCCTTAAAGCAGAACATTCAAAAGCAGTAAAACTTGTCGAAAATTTTGAATTGGTAAGCCACCTGGCAAATGTTGGAGATACCAAAACGCTTATTATAGAACCAGCTTCAACAACTCATGCACAGCTTACAGCTAAAGAGCAGGCTGCAGCCGGAGTCAAACCCGGTCTTTTCAGGGTTTCAGTAGGCATTGAACATATTGATGATATTATTTATGATTTTGAACAGGCATTCAAAAAGGTTCTCTAATTATTAATGAAATGACAAGAGAAAAATTAAGAATAGGACTATTTGGTTTTGGTTGTGTTGGTCAGGGGCTGCTCGACGTACTGAACAGCAGCAAGGGGTTTAAGGCCGATATTGTAAAGATCTGCGTAAAAGATCGTACAAAAAAAAGGAGTATCCCGATGTCAAATTTCACTTTCGACAAGAATGAAATTCTGAACGACCCTTCAATAAACCTGGTTGTTGAACTTATTGATGATGCCGATGAGGCTTTCTCAATAGTCTCAACCGCTAT
>Ga0209099_1003522_pt1 | contig 12615 bp, 5 predicted proteins | sample AD_JPNHW2_MetaG_FD_184430 | JGI IMG/M metagenome (GOLD analysis project Ga0209099, IMG submission 184430) | Active sludge microbial communities of municipal wastewater-treating anaerobic digesters from Japan - AD_JPNHW2_MetaG (SPAdes) (version 2) | ecosystem: Engineered > Bioreactor > Anaerobic >...
AGGTGCTTATCAGTGCTGTTATAAGGTCTGCCAAGCAATACAACCGGACGACATCCCTTTGGGATATCTCTTAATATTTCTTTTCCTGCATCAACCAGACGCATCTCAAAGTGCGTCTGTGCTGCATCAGCCTTCCTGATTGCTTTTAGTATATCGCGGCTGGCTAAACCAAACTTTTCAGTGAAGTATTTTGTAAGCTCTTTTATAAGTGCCTTTTCAAAAAACCTGAAGTGAAGAGTGGGAATTAAGAGTCTTGAGTCATCAATTCTTCCTTTAAGAGCAGACCTGACCATGAAAGGATATGACTGTACCCATGGGCAATTACAGTTAAATGTGTCGTTTCCCTTCCTGTATTTTCCATTGACAATAAAGGGGAGGAAGATGTAATCGGCTTTTTTCTCGATCAGATCCAGAACGTGTCCATGCATTAGCTCCACGGGCAGACATGTCTCAGCGGTTACTGACTCCACTGACTGGCTGACTATTGCCTTATCTGATTCTCTTGATAGGATAACATTAAAACCAAGCTCTTCGAAGAAGTTCCTCCAGAAAGGGAATTGCTGGTAAAAGACCATCAATGCCCTTGGTATTCCAATGGTTGTTTTATCTCTGCAGATGTTTCCGGTATAGCCTTCCATAAGCATCCCGATCCTTTTTTCGTACAGATTGGGTATGTTGTTTGACGATTTTTTCCGGCTGTCCAACTCATACTTTTCGCATCTTCCGCCATAGTACAGGGCTTTCGCTTCGCCTTTAATATTTACCTTGCTTATCTCACACTGGTTTGCGCAGCCTTTGCATGTGAACCTTTCAATGTCATATTCAGCATTACGGATTCCAAACCCTTTGAATAAAGTTTTTTTACCATCAGTCATGGAGCGTTGTGCAAGTATTGCAGCTCCTATAGCTCCTGTAACATCAAAATGAGGAGGTATCATGATCTTTTTCCCCAGAACCTGCTCAAAGGCAGCAACAACGGACTTGTTATTTGTCACTCCTCCCTGGAAAAATATCTTGTCGCCGATTTTTCTATCGGCCACAACCTTCTGCAGATAATTATAAACAATAGAATAGGCAAGTCCTCCCACAAGGTTATCATTCCTGGCACCTTTCTGCATAAAGGAATTAAGGTCCGATTCCATGAAGACGGTACATCGGTCGCCAAGTTTTACCGGTGATTCTGCGGCCAGTGCCATTTTACCAAACTCTTCTACAATATTAATATTGAGTTTTTCTGCCTGTTCTTCCAGAAAAGATCCGGTGCCTGCTGCACATACCTTGTTCATTTCAAAGTCGACCACAACTCCGTTTTCAATACTTATGTACTTAGAGTCCTGTCCCCCGATTTCAAAAATAGTATCAACAGAGGGATCAAAGTCAATTGCAGCAGTGGCTTGAGCTGTTATCTCATTCTGAATTGTATCAGCCCCGATAAAGTCCCCGGTAAGATATCTTCCCGAACCGGTTGTCCCGGCACCTATAACCAATACTTCCTGTCCAACCTCTTCATATATTTCTGTCAGTCCTTTACGGATAGCTTCGAGTGGTTTCCCGGCAGTCGGCAGATATCTTCTTGCTATAACCCTGTGTTGCTTGTCTATCAGCACAACATTAGTGCTCAATGAGCCAATATCCAGTCCAAGATATACTTCAGTTCTTCCATTGTTCCTTACCGGAGCAAAAACTTCTTTCCTGTATTCTGCGCCTGTTTCGTGTAACTGCGGCAGAGATGTATATTTGCCGGATGTCTTCTCCAGATAATCTTCAAGAGCAGCCATCCCTTTGAAATTCTTCACCGTCTGTTTATCCCTGAAAGCATACATGGCTGCTCCAATGGCGCCCATAGATGCATGAAACCGGGGGATAATCAGCTCCCCATCGGTCAGGCCAAGTATTTCCCTGAAAGCTCTCACCATACCTGCATTGGCAGCAACGCCGCCTGAGAAAAGCACAGGTTTCTTAATCTCCTTTCTCCTTGCTACATTACTTTTAAAGTTTCTGGCAAGGGCAAAACAGAGACCTGCTACAATATCCTGCAGCGGGGTGGCAATCTGCTGGTGATGGATCATATCGCTTTTGGCAAAAACAGAGCATCTCCCTGCAATACGAGGCGGATTTACAGATTTCAGAGCCATTTCGCCAAACTCATTTTCAATGGAGACTCCTATTCTTTTTGCCTGCTGATCAAGAAAAGAGCCTGTGCCTGCTGCACAAAGGCTGTTCATCTCAAAATCCAGTAACCTTGATTTTCCCGATGATATGTCTTTTTCAAGCAGTATCAGTTTTGAATCCTCTCCACCGATCTCAATGACTGTCTGCACATCAGGAAAGAGTGTGCCTGCCGAAGTCGCCTGTGAAATTATCTCATTGATGAATATGCCTCCGGCCAGGTCAACTGCCAGTTTTCCACCGCTGCCTGTAACAGCCATGCCCAGCATCATCTCCTCAGGATGATTTTCAAGTAAAGAAACCAGTCTTTGATGAAGCACATTAAATGGTTTCCCGTGAAGAAAATCATAATACTCCTCTAGCACGGTCAAGTTACAATCTAGGATTACGGTATTCAGAGAAACAGAGCCAATATCCAGACCAATATAATATTGCATGTCCGGGGAACAATGACCGGAAGAATCAACAGCCATACACTTAAAGTTTTTAGAGTTAAACCAAAGCAACAGGCATAAAACTGAAAAACTGAAAGAACTGCCTCCTAGCTATATGCAAGTTACACCTAAAAACTAATATTTGCTTCCTTTAAAACATTAAATTATTGTAGCCCTGTCGGGAACCTGGGCGTTTAAAACCTCACTTTCCAATCTGGGTAAAATAATTGTAAAACAGGTTCCCGTTTCCGGTGAGCTTTCTACAGATATATCCCCTTTACATATTTTGACAAAATCATATACAAGCATCAAACCTATTCCTGTGCCCTTCTCGTTGTCGGTGCCATTTGTACTCTTAATACTGTGTTCAGAGAGGAGAGTATCAAGCCTGTCGGTTGAAATGCCAACGCCATTGTCAACGAACTTAAGCACCAATGAGCCTGGCTTAAGGTTTTCTTTAAGGATAATGTTTATTCTGCCATCCTGCCCGGTGAACTTAATGGCATTTGACAGCAAGTTTCTAACCACAACATCAATCAGGTCCTTATCGAACCAACCATTTGATGACCCTACCTGGGTGAAATTTATCCTGATGTTTTTTTTGTCGGCGTTTTCCTTATAGATGCTCAGGTTGGTAAGTATGATGTCGGCAAGATTATAATATCCTGGTGAATAGTGTATCAGATCTTCCTGTTCCCGGCCCCAGGAAAGCATATTCTCAAGAAGGTTAATAGCCTGCCTTGAATTTTTTATGCAGGTATTTGCAAGGTATTCTATATTCTCACCACTCTTATCGTCCTTTATAAGGTTGAGCCCATACAGGATATTAACTATCGGGCTTCTGAGATCGTGTGAGATAACCGCAAATATCCTGTTTTTAACACTTATGGTATCCGTTAATTTCTTGTTCTGCTCAATGATAAAGCGGTTTTGTGTTTCAATTTCGATGTTCTTCCGGCTTAATTCACTGGTTCTTTCCTCAACTCTTTTCTCCAGTTCTCTGGCGAGTTCTTCTGATCTGACATAAAGGTCTTCTTTTTCAATGGTATTATTAATCCATTCTTTTATTAATAGTGAGGCTTGCAGAACAGCGTAGAACAAAACAGTGAAAGAGATGATAAAGATTGAACGGGATTCTGATTTACCAACAGATAGCCTTATATCGGAATAGACCCCGAAAGCAATAAATGCAATTGACAAAAACGAAATCACATCAATGACTTTCCTGCTTCTGGCTTTAATAAAACTCATTATGAGGGCATATCCGACCAGGAGGGTGGCGAAAATGTTGATGATGTTATCCGTATAGCTCAGGACGTAAGGGCTTAAAATGAGTATTGAAGGGAAAGCCAGTACGAAAAATCCGGCAGAGATACGGTTACCAATCCTGGAAATCGTGGTAGGATAACGCAGGTTGACAAACCATGCGCCACCTGTTAATATGAGGAAAAGATTGATGTATTTTATCCTATAAATATAGATCCAGCTGAAATCATCAACAAATGCTATCAGGTATGGGGATGAAAATAAAGGCCTGATTGCAAGGGAAAAGATGAAGATGGAAAATGCGAGGGTTCTTATGGCTTTTTTGTTCAGTATGAAAATTAAAATGGAAAAAAGAAAAATTGTAAAAAGCATAGCTGATGAAATAGCCGAAAAAAACCTTATATCGACATATGATTCATATACCGGGTGGGACGATCCGATTTTTATTGGGTTGGGGAAGCCTCCTTTGCAAACCTCAAAGTTTGCAACCTTGATTATTATATCAAGCGAATCTGAATGGGGTGAGTATTTAATTATTTTGGGGAAATATGCCGGGTCTGTCTCACTTTTATTTTTCCCGGGCTTACCATTTGATGAAACCAGCTCACCATTAATAAACATCTCATAAGATGTTTCAAATGCCGGGATATTAAATCCCAGCGGATTATGGAATCCGCCAGGTAAAATAACCAGGCACCGGTATGTTCCGAACCCGATGCCCTTTATGGACGCGGAAAGGTCCTCTCCTGATGCCCAGAGAGAAGGAACTGAAATGTAGACAGGCTTGAGATCATACTCATCCTTACAACCGGGATCAAGAAATCTGTCGGGATAAAATTCCCATTCGCCGTTCATGTTTACGGAAAAGTCTGACGTAGCATCAACGCTCCTTAAGTCAAGCACACCTTCCTTAACCTGGAATACATGGTCAGATGCTGACACTGAATACGACGAAAAAAGCAATAATACAACAATATACAGACAGTATCTTGTTCTATCCCCAAACACCATAATTTTACCCTCAACAAATTCTTTCCTGGTAGACAAAAAAAAAGATGTCATGGTTGCATGACATCTTCTTTTAATTTATGTGTATTTATTTTTTAAGTCCTCTGTTTTCGAGTAAGGCTTCAATACCTGGTTTTTTGCCTCTGAAGGCAATGTACATTTCAAGTTCATCTCTTGAGCCTTTCCTGGAGAGTATCTCTTTTTCAAATTTTGATGCAACATCCCTGTTGAAAATGTCACCTGTCTCTTTGAAGGCTTTAAATGCGTCGGCATCCAGCACTTCACACCAGATGTAGCTGTAGTATCCGGCTGAATAGCCGCCACTGAATATGTGGCTGAAATATGTTGACCTGTAGCGGGGAATGATTTCGCTTATGAGTCCATATTTAGCCATCGCATTCTTCTCAAAATCGCCTGTGACGATATCTTTTGGTTCTGTGAGTGAATGATATTCCATATCGAGAGATGAAGCTGCCAGGTATTCAACAGTAACAAAACCCATGTTGAATTTTGATGACTCATCAAGTTTCCTGATAAGTTCGGCAGGGATTAATTCACCGGTCTTGTAGTTTTTTGCATACTCTTTAAGTACTTCGGGCTCGAGCACCCAATGCTCCATTATCTGTGAAGGAAGCTCAACAAAATCCCTTGAAACGCCGGTCTGATATGTCGTATTTGACAGCAGGTTATGAAGTGCATGTCCAAACTCATGGAAGAGCGTGGATGCTTCTTCAGCATTCAGGAGAGAAGGCTTGTCACCGGTTGGAGGATTGAAGTTTGTTACCATGCTTACAACAGGAGTGATGAAGTTCCCATCCCTGTCAAGATGCTGACCTCTGAGAGCACCACACCATGCACCACCTTTTTTTGAAGCACGGGGGAAATAGTCAATCATTAGAATGCCAACATGCTTGTTATTGCGTGAGACTTCAAAGGTCTTCACATCGGGATGGTATTTTGGTATATCGGTACGCTCTTTGAACTCAAGGCCATACAACCGGTTGGCAACATAGAACATCCCTTTTGTTACCTGATCAACAGCAAAATATGGTCTTACCTCTTCATCACTGATATTGTATTTCTCTTTCCTTATCTTTTCGGTATAGTAAAACCAATCCCATGGTTCAAGCTTGAATTTACCTCCCTCTTTGTTTATCATTTCCTGCTGTGCTTTTGCTTCTGCAATAGCTACAGGAAGAGCAGCTGTCCATATCTCATCAAGAAAACTTATTACAGTCTCAGGGTTTTTGCTCATATTACGTTCAAGCACATATGCAGCATGGCTCTTATAACCAAGCAGGTTGGCTTTTTCGGTACGCAGTTTCACAATCTTTGCAACAATCTCATTATTGTCGTGCTTGTTGCCATTGTTGCCTCTCATCATGTAGCCGACAAACATCTTATGCCTCAACTCCCTGTTATCAGCATAAGTCATAAACGGAAAGTAGCTTGGAGCCTGAAGGCTGAACAACCATTTGCCTTCCATGCCTTTTGCTTTTGCAGCCTCAGCAGCCTGCATCTTAAGACCCTCAGGAAGCCCTGAAAGATCTTTTTCATTATCAAGAACAAGTTGGAAATCATTTGTCTCTGCAAGGACATTCTCTGCAAAGTTTAAAGAGAGAAGAGACAACTCCTGATTTATTTTTCTGAGTTTTGCTTTATCCTCTGCATTAAGGGCTATACCGCTTCGAACAAACCCAAGATATTCGTCTTCAAGCAGCTTCTTTTCTTCTGGATTCAGATTCAGGCTTTCCCTGTTATCATATACACTTTTTACTCTTTCAAAGAGTTTCTCATTCAGGGAAATGTTGTCCCTGTGCTTTGAGAAAAGGGGAGACATCTCTTTGCTTAGAGCCTGAATGGAGTCATTTGTATTAGCCGAGCTAAGCACCCCAAAAGCACTCTGTACATTATCGAGAAGATCACCTGTATACTGGAGGGCTTTGATGGTATTCTCAAAGGTTGCAGCTTCACTGTTATTTACTATAGCATCAATTGCCTTATCTTCTTCCTCCATTCCTTTTAAAAAGGCTGGCTTGAAGTGTTCAAATTTAATCTTGTCAAATGGTGGTACTCCATAAGGTGTGTCCCATTTACAGAAAAACGGGTTTTCACATACCTGCTTCTTACATGCTGAAAAGCACAGTATGGGGATAATCAGCATCAGTGCTATTTTTTTCATAGTCAGTTGTTTCAGTTAAGTGTTTAAAGTTGAGTTATCTGCTTTTCAAATTTGAGATTAAAAAAAAAGATTAAAAAAAAACAGAAGAACAAATTCTTCTGTTTTAACAATATTTATGTTTTATCATTCAAATTCAACCACAGGATCACCCTTTTTAATTTTTGCTCCCCGTTTCACTATTATATTCTTAATAGTGCCGTCGCGATCTGAAGCCACCTCATTGTAGGTCTTGTCAGTGTTTATATAGAAGAGGATATCACCTTTCTTAACATGTTGTCCAACCGTCATAAAATCATCATCGCCGGTGTAAGTATAGGTTGTACCTGAATAAAACAGTACAACGCCTGTCTCCGGTGAGTGCAGAATGTTCTCTTTTGATGTCTTTGCCGAAGCGGCTCTTTCCATCTCTGTTTTCTTATCCTGTACCTCTTTTATGAAGCGTACTTTTGCAACGCCTGATTTGTAGTCCCTATACTGGCGGTCATGCATGGCAAGCTCAAAAAGTTCTTCGTCGTTCTCGCCGCGTTCCCATTTATTTTCTTCCATCTCTTTTTTGTAAGCATCAAGAGCATCGGGGTAGTTTTCCTGTGGGACGCCGTCATAGAATTCTCTTCCTTCTTTCTTTGCAAGCTCTTCAATTACAGGTGATACCGGGCCAGGGAGCTTACCGGCTTTACCAAGCAGCATATCCCAGGTGTTGGGGTCTATCATTGTGAAGCGTTCCTTGCCGTTAACCAGAGATACTATATTCATGAGAGCCACATTCTTTACATACTGGCTGAAAGGTGTGACAAGAGGAGGATAGCCCATCATTGGCCATATTGTCTCTACCTCGCGGAAAAGCATAACTACCAGGTCATCTTCTGTCAGTTCCGGCTTGCCTTTGCTCTTTAGAACGGTATTAATACCCTGGTGTACACCTTTAAGGTCGGCCATCATGCTGCCCATCATCCCTCCTGGAAGACCCGATCCGATAAGCAGAGATGTCATCTGTTTGTTACGTGGATCGATGAAGTATCCAAGAAACTCGTTGATGAACTCCTGTGTGAGTGATCTCACCTTCATGTATGCATCCATATTCACTTCAGGCACATCAAAACCGGCATCCTTCATTATTGATTGTATTGCAAGCACATCGGGATGCACCATGCCCCAGCTCAGAGGCTCAACAGCAACATCGAGATAGTCAGCACCAGCCCGTGCTACCTCAAGCATAGAAGCAACAGACATCCCTGGTCCGCTATGGCCGTGATACTGCACTTTTATCTCAGGGTATTTGGTTTTGATGCGATGTACAAGCTGACCCAGTGATGCCGGACGGCCTACACCAGCCATATCCTTGAGGCAAATCTCATCGGCACCATATTCAACAACTTTGTCAACCACATTCATATAGTAGTCGACAGTGTGTATTGGTGAATGAGTGATGGAGAGTGCAGCCTGAGAGATCATCCCTGCTTCCTTTGCATATCTGACAGAGAGCTCAAGGTTCCTGTGGTCATTAAGACCGCAGAATGACCTGGAGATATCAACACCCTGTGCCTTCTTTACCTTATACATAAGTCTTCTTACATCGGCCGGAACGGGATACATCCTCAAACCATTCAGAGCCCTCTCGAGCATATGAGTCTGTATTCCTGCATTATTGAATGGCTTTACCCATTCCTTTACAGCTGAGTTCGGGTTCTCACCATACATAAGCTGCACCTGTTCAAATGCACCGCCGTTAGTCTCTATACGGTCAAAACATCCCATCTCAATAATATGGGGGGCCACCTCTTTAAGCATGTCAACCCTGGGCTGGTATTTACCAGTCGATTGCCACATGTCGCGATATACGAGACTAAATCTTATTTTTTTCTTCATGTCTATTACTGACAGTTAATGAGCTATTTGTTATTTTGGAAAAATTCTTTTTCCGGACTACTCAAAGGTAATTATGACACTCATTACATAGCCTGATAATTGTCAAATAATTCTCATATGAGACATTATTTTTAATTGTTTTAGAACATAAAAAAAAGAGATACCTCTTAAAGGCACCTCTTTGTAAACTAAAACCTAACCTTAAATAATCCCCGCTACTGTACTGTGTTGTAAAAACTCCAGACTCAAGATTGTACTAATTGCGGGAAGTATACTGCTATAAGCTTAACTGCCTCAACTTCTGGCATTCTCCCCCAGGTAATAAGTTTCTGACGGAAATAGTTCATCTTGTTCAGATTGTCCGTATTAGACAATGGAACGAGTTCTGAATAGGTTTTTTCCGGAAGGTTTACTCCGAAATACTGACCATTGCATTTGTACTCCAGCACAAGATTGTCACTGAGAACGATGTAATCTTTACATTTTTTGCCTTTGTTTATTGCAACTTTGACTTCCATCGGTGAGTTTTCGTAAGTGATGAGATAGGTCATTAAACCTTCACCAGCGAGCATTACCGGATTGTCAGAGACCTGGATGGTGTATTTTCCAAGAGGGGAGGAGGTGTCTCCTTCAGCTATTATCCTGCCGTATGAAAGCAGGCTAATGCTAAGAAGGAAAAGTGTCGAAAGAATAATCCTTTTCATGGCTACCCGTGTTTTGTTAAACTTTAACTGTCCTGAATTGAAGTGGAACTGTCCTTTTCCATTTTCTTTTCATGTTAAAGACCGTTATACCCCCTTTGTGCTGCATTTAAATTATGTTAAAAAGGGTTAATCATTGAAACATTCATGCAAACAAACAGATAATCAACAGTATAGAAATTTAATCCAGATTCATTTTCGCAATTTTTAACTCTTTTTTGTATATCAGATTGATTTATGGATTAACTTGCAGCGATTTTATTGAGAACAATGGGAGACAAACTTAAATACAGTTTCATGATGAATCGTCTGGGACGAAGACTGTACCATTGTCTCATGTTCTATAACCTATAGTCTTTCATTCAGGCCTGATGCCTGTTCGTTTCTGCCTGAGGCAGATATTTCATCTTGTATAACATCATGATATCCAATAATGAAAGGCTTGATATTCAGTATAAAACGCTATGCAATTCATGATGGCCCTGGAATAAGGGTCACATTCTTCATGAAAGGTTGCCCTCTCAATTGCTGGTGGTGCCATAACCCGGAAGGTATTTCTCCGGAGGCATCTTCGGTTGAGAGAACGGACAGGGTTGGAGAGAGAGAGTTTAAGTCCATGGAGAAAGTCGGGCAGGAGTATACTCCCCAGGATCTTCTGGCTATTGCCGAAAAAGAACGCGTCTTCATGGAACAGTCAGGTGGAGGTGTAACATTCTCAGGTGGCGAACCGACACTTCAGTTTGATTTCCTTCTTGAGACACTTAAGCTGATGAAACAGGCCGGGATACATACCGCTGTTGATACCTCAGGGCATCTGCTAAAGGAGAAGCTGAGAAAGCTCATCCCCTTTACCGATCTTTTTTTGTTCGACCTGAAACATCTCGATCCTGTGGAGCATAAAAAATACACAGGAGTTGATAACGCACTTATCCTTAGTAATCTGGATATGCTTCTCAGCGAGGGTGCCAGGGTGATGATAAGGGTTCCTGTGATACCGGGTGTCAGCAACAATGTAGAGTATATGACCAGGCTGAGAGATTTTATTATTGCAAAAAACTCCGGAACAATAAGGGAGATAAATCTCTTACCATATCATAAAACAGGTACTTCAAAATACCGCAGGTTTAAAATGGAAAACAGGATGGAGGGCAGGGAGCAGATTCCTGTTTCTGACATGAAAGAGTTTAAAGAAATAATGTCTTCAACCGGTATAAGGGTGAAGATAGGTGGATGAAAAAGAAATAAAATGAATAATATGAAAATGACAGATCGCGTATTAAAGCTCAGGGAACAGAGTCTTAATGCTGTGGAAACGTTAACTGCCGAAAGAGCAGTGCTTATTACTGACTTCTATTCAAGTGATGAGGCACGGGGGCTATCTGCTCCGGTATTAAGGGCAAAGGCCTTTGAATATATACTGAAGAATAAGGTATTATGTATTAATGATGGGGAGCTGATTGTGGGAGAGAGAGGACCTTCACCAAAAGCAACACCGACATGTCCGGAGATAAGTCTTCACTCACTTGCCGACCTTGACATTCTCAACAGTCGTGAAAAGGTGAGCTTTAAAGTATCTCCCGAGACCCGTCGTATTTATGAAGAGATAATTATTCCCTACTGGAAAGGTAAAAGCAACCGTGACAGGATCATGAGTCTGATGACTCCTGAATGGATCAATGCCTACAAGGCTGGTATCTTTACTGAGTTTCAGGAGCAGAGGGCACCGGGACATACAGTCCTTGGATATAAAATGTTCCATACCGGTTTTCTCGATCTTAAAAAGGAAATCAAGGAAAGTCTTGAGAGACTTGATTACTTTACTGACCCTGCTGCTTACGACAGGGCTGAGGAACTGAAGGCTATGGATATTGCCTGTGATGCAATAATCATGTATGCCGGTCGTCACGCTGATGCTCTTGATGAGCTTGCTGCAAAAGAGACAAGTGGCCAGCGTCGTGATGAGCTTCACGAAATGGCACGTATTTGCCGCCGTGTGCCTGCACATGCCCCGGAGACTCTCCATGAGATGCTTCAGCATTACTGGTTTATTCATCTTGGCGTTGTCACAGAGTTAAATCCATGGGACTCATTTAACCCGGGACGACTCGATCAGCATCTCTATCCGGTATATAAAAAAGGAATTGAAGATGGAACCCTGAGCCCTGAGAAAGCATATGAGCTTTTGGGATGTTTCTGGGTTAAATTCAACAACCACCCTTCAACACCCAAGATGGGAGTGACCGCTCAGGAGAGTAACACCTACACCGATTTTTGCCTGATTAACCTGGGAGGAGTCAGACCCGATGGTACCGATGCTGTGAACGAGATGTCCTACATTCTTCTGGATGTCATAAAGGAGATGCGCATACTGCAACCAAGTTCTATGGTGCAGATAAGCAAAAAGAATCCGGATTCATTTATTCATAAAGCCCTAGATATTATTCGCACAGGCTTCGGACAGCCATCATGTTTCAATACTGAAGCTATCATTCAGGAACTGCTCAGACAGGGCAAGAGTATTGTTGATGCCCGCAACGGAGGATGTTCGGGATGCGTTGAGACCGGAGCCTTTGGAACAGAAAGCTATTGGCTGACAGGCTACTTTAACCTTGTGAAGATTCTTGAAGTCACGCTGAATGACGGATACGACCCGCTTACAAAGGTTCAGCTCGGACCAAAAACAGGAAGCGTGGAAAGCTTCAGGACCTTTGATGATCTTATGATTGCCTTCCGCCAGCAGGTGAACTTTTTTGCCGATGTCAAAATACGTGGCAATAATGTCATAGAGAAGACATTTTCAAACTACCTGCCGGTCCCGTTCCTGTCATTGCTTCTTGAAGACTGTATTGCAAACGGTAAGGATTATAATGCCGGTGGAGCACGGTATAATACAACCTATATTCAGGGGGTTGGCCTTGGCAGCATTACCGACATGCTGACATCAATTAAATTTAACATTTATGAAAGGAAATGTTACAGCTGGGGTGAG
>Ga0209099_1003529_pt1 | contig 12590 bp, 12 predicted proteins | sample AD_JPNHW2_MetaG_FD_184430 | JGI IMG/M metagenome (GOLD analysis project Ga0209099, IMG submission 184430) | Active sludge microbial communities of municipal wastewater-treating anaerobic digesters from Japan - AD_JPNHW2_MetaG (SPAdes) (version 2) | ecosystem: Engineered > Bioreactor > Anaerobic...
GATTCATGGGTCAGGTGGGCCCACAAAAAGTTTAGAAACCTTGTCTCCGGGCAAGGTTTTAGTGCTTATGGATAGATATTTCGTCTACATTTTATACTCCCAGGAGGGTAAAGTATATTATACAGGGCAGAGTATGAATGTAGACTTGAGGCTTGAGCAGCATTTAGATTTATCGTACCCTAATGCATGGACAAGCCGTTATAATGACTGGAAAGTTTTTATTTCGATAGAATGCGAAACAAGGCAACAAGCCCTATCAATTGAATCGCATCTTAAGAAAATGAAAAGTAAAACTTATTACGAGAACTTGGCAAAGTATCCTGAAATGAGGGCCAGACTGGTTTCAAGATTTGCTGTGGTCCCTGGTTCATCCCGATAGCTATCGGGACCAGGTGGGCCCACAAAAAGTTTAGAAACCTTGTCTTCGGGCAAGGTTTTAACACTTATGGACAGATATTACGTCTACATTTTATATTCTCAGGAAGGTAAGGCTTTTTACATAGGGCAGAGCATGAATGTAGATATAAGACTTGAACAGCATCTGGAATCATCTTTCTCTAATGCATGGACAAGCCGGTTTAAAGACTGGATAGTGCTCATTTCGATTGAATGCGATACGAGGCAACAAGCTCTTAAAATTGAATCGCATCTTAAAAAAATGAAGAGTAAAACGTATTACGAGAACTTGACAAAATATCCTGAAATGAGGGCTAGGCTGGTTTCAAGATTTGCTTTGGTCCCTGGTTCATCCCGATAGCTATCGGGACCAGGTGGGCCCACAAATATGCAACCGGCAGGCAGCGTTATTCGCTTCCTGCCTTTTTTCATCATAATAACAAGTTGAAATGACTGCAATCGATACAATAATTTTTGACCTCGGCGGAGTGCTGTACGACATAGATGTGAATATAACCGCACAGGAGTTTAAGAAAATGGGGGTCAAAGATATGCAGGCACTTCACCTAGCATTTTCAGAGGGCCACATTTACGAAGGAATGGACTCTGGTGCATGCAATCCGGCAGAATTCCGTACAAATGTCCGCGAAGTTACTGGACTAGATCTCACTGACCAGCAGATTGATCATGCCTGGAATTCATTGCTTGTGGGTTTCCCTGAACACAGGGTGAAGCTTCTGCTCGGGCTAAAAAAGCATTACAGCATCCTGCTGCTTTCTAATACCAATGCTATCCATTACGACTATTATTCGCACAAGTTCCTGCTGGATTATGGTTTTGGTTTTAATTCGCTGTTTGATAAAGCTTACTTGTCGTATAAGTTGGGCATGCGCAAACCAGGGCAGGCAATATATAAACATGTAATTGAAGACAGCGAACTTGTGCCTGAAAAGTCAGTATTTATTGATGATTTATCAGAGAACACCGAAGCCGCCAAAAGTACCGGTTTACGGGCTATTCACCTCAACGGTTTTGGCGATGTTACCGAACTGTTCAATGAATTCCGGCTCAGGGAAGATTTAATTTAGACAGAATTAACCAGTTTGCGAATTTACCTGATGCTTTGAAAAAGATTAACCATTAATCCAACAGGCCTTCAGTTTCATTCTTAAGCATGCGGTATATGGTAGTTTTACCGATGTCGAGTTTTTCAGCCACAAGCCTTACTTTATTATCGTACTTTTTAAGGTAATGCCTGATTATCTGCTGGTTATATTCCTCAAGGGTACACTCACCTGCAATCAGGTCAAAGCTCTGCTCAACTTCGGGCACCCTGATATCCTCGGCATGAATTGTATCGCTGTTCGTCATGATAGCCGCCAGTTCAACAATGGCTTTCAGTTCCCTTACATTACCAGGAAACGGATACCTTCTGAGTTTTTCCATGGCTTCAGCGGATATTGTCAAGCGGGGCATGTCATTTTTATCACAAAACTCATCAATAAAGTGCCTTGCGATGATAAAAATGTCGTTGCCCCGATCCCGTAATGGAGGCACTTCAATGGGCAATCCAAGCAGCCGATAGTAAAGGTCCTCGCGGAAATTACCTTTCTTCACTTCATCGAGCAGGTTCTTATGGGTTGCAACAATCACGCGTACATCCAGCTTCACGGGTTTGTTGGAGCCAACACGGGTCACTTCTTCTTCCTGGAGCACCCTGAGAAGTTTTGACTGCATATTGAGATCCATATCACCAATTTCATCCAGAAAAATGGTACCATGGTTCGCTTCTTCAAATTTACCGATTCGCTGAGTATGAGCCCCGGTAAATGAGCCTTTCTCATGTCCGAACATCTCGCTCTCAATCAATTCACGCGGTATGGCTGTCACATTAACCGGAACAAAAGGTTTGTTATGTCTCTTTGAATTGTAATGAATAGATTTGGCCACAAGTTCCTTTCCGGTTCCAGTTTCGCCATAAATGGAAACTGTAATATTAACCTTTGCCGCCTTCTCCAGCATCTGAAATATCTTGTTAATCTCAGGGCTGTTACCTTTAATGAGATTACTGTAGGAGTATTTGCGTCCAATCTCTTCTTCAAGCCTGTTGATTTTCTGCTTCAGGTTGAAGTTTTCACGGATATTGCGCATCGCCGACCATATCCTGTCTTTTGTGTCGGCATCTTTCAGCACATAGTCGTAAACGCCTTTCTTTAAAAGTTCCACTGCAGTTGATACATCCTGCTGACCTGAAACAATTACAACGGGCAGTTCAGGGTCAAATTCCTTTATTTTTTTCAAGACCTCGAAACCGTTCATGTCCGGCAGGTTAAAGTCAAGTGATATTGCTGACGGCCTTTTATAAAGATTCAACAGGAGATCACGTGCTGTAGTATATACATGAACCTCATAATCAGGATTTTGCGATAGGTGGTATTCAAGTATCCTTGCATAAACCAATTCATCTTCAACAATATATATTCGAAAACTTTCCATCGATACTAATTTTAATAAGGAACAAATGTACAATAATAAAATTACTTTCCGCAATCGGGACAATAAAAATAAATAATGCCATAATGAAAATTGGTTCTATTATGAAATCAGCGGTTCCGCTTTACCAATCTGTGACAATAAATCCATAATTTCAGCTTCCGATCTGAGTGTCAGCAACTGGACTCTATACTTTTTAAAGTCCGGCAATCCCCTGAAATAGCCCGCATAATGCCTTCGCATTTCCACCACAGCTTTATATTCGCCTTTGCTGTCAATTGAATGGCGCAGGTGATCGAGGCAAACCGAGATGCGTTCGCTGAGGGTTGCCGGGCCAGGTATAGCACCTGTTTTTCTGAAAATCTCTATATCCCTGAAAATCCATGGATTGCCAATAGCAGCCCGTCCAATCATTACAGCATCAACTCCAAACCGGTCTCGCATCCTGAAGGCTAAGGCTGCATCTGTAATATCTCCGTTACCGATAACAGGAATTGTCATCCTGGGATTGTTTTTAACCTCACCTATCAGGGTCCAGTCAGCTATGCCGGAGTACAATTGCGCCCTGGTGCGCCCATGAATGGTGATAGCCGCTATTCCTGTATCCTGGAGCTGTTCAGCGATACCGACAATGTTTTTTTGTGAATCGTCCCACCCCAGGCGTGTTTTCACTGTGACAGGAATAGTTGTTGATCTGACAACTTCACGCGTTATTTTCACCATCAGGGGAACGTCCTTGAGCAAGGCAGCCCCGGCGCCTTTCATGGCAACCTTACGCACCGGACAACCAAAATTTATATCGATGACCTCAGGATTGGCCCGGGCGGCACGAATAGCCGCCTGTTTCATTGCCTCAGGGTCTGAACCAAATATCTGTATCCCCAGGGGACGTTCCTCTTCTCTGAAAATCAGTTTATCATTACTTTTCCTGGCATCGCGCACCAAACCCTCGGAAGAAATAAACTCCGTATATACCATGGAAGCGCCAAATCTTCGGCAAATCACCCTGAAAGCCGAGTCGGTTATATCCTCGAGAGGTGCAAGCAGTACCGGAAAATCGCCTAGTTCAAGTGTGCCTATCTTCATCCAAAACTTTTTTTGCAAAAGTAGCCATTTCACTGCTGGTACACGATCGTTACTGTCTTCTGCTTACTTTTGCCCAAAATCAATCTGATGCTACGCTTTTTACAGTTTAGTGAAATGTCGCCGCTTGCCAAGCTGGTATTCTTTATTGGAATAATCATCATCGCATTATTGTTCTCTTCGTTGGTGGGCATTCTTGTACTTCTGATCCTTCACGGGCCGGAAGGCTTGTCAGCCATTGCAGATACATCATCCTATTCGAATGCTTCAGTTGTAAATGAGTTAAAAACAATACAGATCATCAACCAGCTTTTCGGATTATTGTTGCCGGCTATACTTTTTCTCCTGTTGACCGATAAGAATGTCAGGAAATATTTTACCGGGAATAAGAGCTATTTGTCCGGCTTACTTGTACTTTCAGCCATTTTTATGCTGGTGTCTCAACCGGCTATCGGATGGCTTGGCGAACTGAACGAACGGATGGTTCTGCCGGAATCATTCTCGGGACTGGAACAGTGGCTGAAGGATTCCGAGGCAAAAAACACGCTCCTTACCGATGCTTTTCTGTCCACTACAAGCTTCACCGGTTTGGCAGTTAATATCCTGATGATAGCCATCTTACCGGCATTAGCCGAAGAAATTGTTTTCAGGGGCGCTCTTCAGCCTGTCATGACAAGCCTGCTAAGAAATAAACATGCCGGGGTTATCATCGCTGCTGTGGTTTTCGCTGCAATTCATATGCAATTCTATGGTTTCCTGCCCCGTTTTGCCCTTGGACTGGCTTTTGGCTACCTGTTTCTCTGGTCGTCAAACCTTTGGCTGCCCATTTCAGCTCACTTTGTGAACAATCTGTTATCGGTGCTTGCTGAATTCTTTTACAGACGAGGTTACACAACTACCAACGCTGAAGATCTCGGAAATACCGGAAGTATCTATCTGACAATTATATCGTTTGCCGTGTCAGCATTTCTTCTTGCGGTTATCTTTAAGAGAAATAAAGTATCTGCCTGACCACCCTGCTTTAGCAAAACCTGAAATGATTTGAGCGGTTCCTGCGTTAACGGGGATAAAAAACTGATGCCCGATGATTAGTCGGGCATCATTAGTAATAGTTCTTAAGTGAGATCAACTAATCATTACTCTTTTTTGCTTGTTTGCGGGTTGAGTAGTTGATTTTAAATGCGCCCGCGGTACGAAGTTCCTGCTTCACATCAGTCACTATACCCATACGGGTATTCTGGTCGACTTTAAGAGATGTGGTGATGAAGTTCTTTTCTGATTCATCTCGGGCAGCTCTTTCAGCAGCTACAAATGCCTGAATGTCGGCGACAGAGGCAAACTGGTTGTTGAGCTGTATGCGCGATTCAGTACCAAGTGAAGCTTTGCGGGGCTGGCCAATGTATATAAAGCTGACCAGCGATTTCTTCTCGAGCTTCTGAATCTCAGTAGCCTGGGGTGCAAGAACTTTTACTTCAAGCGTAACTTCACGTATCGTGGTGATAACCATGAAGAAGAACAGGAACATGAAGATAATGTCGGACATTGAACCGGTATTAATACCGGGAACGGAACGACCTCCGCTTTTTTTGAAACGAGCCATTACTTTTTCCCTCCTATATCTTCTGGTTCAGCTTCTGAAATAGCAATAGGAACAGCTTTCTGTATAGCTTCACTTTGAGTAGCGCTGTTCAGATCAGAGAATTTTGCTCCAAATCGTTGCTGCGCAAGCTCATCACGAAGTTCGTTAATGGCGGCGGTAAGTTCATTTTGAACCTGGATGTACATATCATAAGAAGTACCGCGGTCATTTTTCAGGGAGATTATACCTTTGGTTGTACGCACCGTGCCAAGATTATTGATTGTAACCTCCTCAACTTCAGGAAGGTTAGGATCATCCTTGGGATTTGTAAGGAACTCTTTAGCCCTCTCCTTCAACTGACGAATATCAATCGGCTGGCCTTGCACTAAAAGCCTGTCGCTTTTATTAACAAGCACTTTCAGCACATTTCGTTCTTTCACTTCAGGTGGGTCAGCCTTAGGATCGGGTGGTGGCGGCAACTTCCTTGTGATACCCTGGTCCGTGTCGATTGATGAGGTCAACAGGAAGAAGGTTAACAGCAGGAACGAGATATCCGCCATTGATCCTGAATTTATTTCTACTTTTTGTCTCATAGTGATCTTCTTTTCCCGATCATTTAAACCATCTTGTAACGCTGGTATAGAGGATTACGACAACCAGCCCGGCAAACATGATATAGGTTGTCAGCAATCCTGAACCTATAACTTTTGACAATCCGGGGCCGACTCCCATCTTTGTGTAGTATGCGCCCTGGTCAGCCGGTGATAGCAGATATGCAATCAGCAACACTACAACCAATATTCCCAGGCCAATCAGGCTTCCTTTGGCTTTTCCAAAATTTCCGGTCAGCATATGATAAACCGGAAAAATGATAAGTAATGCTATTGCCGCAAAGAAAGCGAGGTATGCAACATATAGCCCTATATTGATAAAGGTATCCATAGTTGGTTAGTTTTTAGCATTCTTGTTACGGACAAGGATATCCATGAAGCTGATTGATGCATCTTCCATGGTATTTACAATTGATTCAACCCTTGAAACGAGGTAATTGTAAACGATCTGCAGAATAATAGCAACGATCAAACCGAATACGGTAGTGATAAGAGCTACTTTCATACCACCGGCAACAACAGTTGGTGAAATATCGCCGGCAACTTCGATAGCGTCGAATGCCTGAACCATCCCTACAACTGTACCCAAGAACCCGAGCATTGGAGCGAGGGCGATAAACAAGGTGATCCATGAAAGGTTACTTTCGAGGCGGGCCATCTGAACACCGCCATAAGAAACGATTGATTTCTCAACGATTTCAATGCCTTCGTGATAACGATCCAATCCCTGGAAGAAAATTGAAGCAACCGGTCCGCGGGTGTTTTTGCACACTTCCTTAGCAGCGCTAACACCATTGGTCTGAAGTTCGCTTTCAACTTTTTCAAGAAGCTTGGTAGTATTGGTTGAAGCAAGGTTCAGATAGATGATACGCTCAATACAGAGACCAAGGCCAATAATGAGGCAGAGGAGAATTGGAGTCATCCAGCCCGGACCGCCGTCGATAAATTTCTGCTTCAGCATCTGGTGAAATGATTTCGACTCAGTGGCCGGAGCTTCGGTGGGTGCAGCAACAGGAGCAGCAGCCGAATCAACCTGTGGGGCAGCCGAATCAACCGTAGCTTCGGTAGTTGCGGGGGCAGCCTTATCCTGAGCGAATGTGTGATTCGAAAGGCCGATGGTAAGCACGACTGCTAATGAAATGAATGCGATTACTTTTTTCATGGGTTCACTTATTGAATTTGTGTTTTTTGGTGAATTGCGTTTATTAATAGTTTAATGAATTCAGAATTACTAAGTTGCGGAGAGAATGGGATTCGAACCCATGATACGCTTTTGGCGCATACTCACTTTCCAGGCGAGCGCCTTCGACCACTCGGCCATCTCTCCGGGTCGCGCATCGGGCTGTGATCTTAATCTCAACGATACGTACACGTTTTGGGGCGCTAATTTACAAAATTTTTCAAAAAAGTGGCTTCATGATAATTTTTGTTCGAATACGGCTTTAAATTGTTAATTCGCCACGCAGTGATGTTTGAAGCATCTCCCCCAGTTTATTGCCTGAAAAGCCCTGCCCTAGAAGGAACATCATCTTTGTAACAGCCGATTCCGTTGTAATATCATAGCCTCCTACAATCCCTATTTTTTCAAGCGCCACACTGGTTTCATACTTGCCCATTTCCACCGATCCGCCCTTGCATTGCGTTACATTATAGATTGTAATCCCATGTTCAACAGCGTTTTGAAGGCAATGGACAAACCACGCTTCAGTAGGAGCATTGCCGGCTCCATACGTCTCAAGTATCAGTCCTTTGAGGCCTTCAATTTGTAAAACTGATTTTACTACATTTTCTGAAATTCCAGGAAAAAGCTTCAGCACAGCCACATTGGTATCAAGCGAATAGTTCACTTTTAAAACCCGGAAATTTGGTTTGAGTATGTTTGCGTGATTATACCTTATGTAAACACCTACTTCGGCAAGCGGCGGATAGTTTCCCGAAAGGAAAGCATTAAAATTCTCAGCATTGAACTTGTTGGTACGATTGCCCCTTAACAATTTGTTTTCGAAATAGATGGCAACCTCCGGTACAACCGGTGTATCAAACTGCCGGTCGGCAGCTATTTCAACTGCTGTAATAAAATTGTCGCGGCCATCGCTTCTTACAGATCCAATTGGCAACTGCGAACCGGTAAATATTACCGGCTTATTCAGATTTTCAAGCATGAAACTGAGCATCGACGCTGAGTAAGCCATGGTGTCGGTGCCATGGAGGATTACAAACCCATCGTAGTTTTCGTAATTTTTTTCGATAACCGAAGCCAGTTCAGTCCAGAAAGAGGGCGTTACGTTGGAAGAATCAATAAGCGGCTCGAAAGTGTGCGAATCGATGCTGAAGTCGAAATTGCCAAGGGCAGGCATCAACTGGTAGAGGTTACCGAAATCAAATGGCCGGAGCGCTCCGGTTTGTTTATCGGCTATCATGCCTATTGTTCCGCCGGTATTTATGACAAGGATTGAGGTCATTGGAGGGAGTTTGAGAGTTTGAGAGCCTGCCTGCCTTGCAATCGCCTGCGCGGGGCAGGCAGGTTCGAAAGTTCGAAAGTTCGAGTCTCGATCCCGATAGCTATCGGGACTATCGGGATTGAGAATTTGAAAGTTTGAAAGTTTGAGTTCCGATAGCTGTCGGGGTAATTGGAAGTGAGAATTAAGTGTTTAAGTTGAAGAGGTTTAATGCGTTACGGGTTGTTTTTTCAGCTACTTCGATCACTTTAGTGTTGCATAGTTCAGCAATTTTCTCTGCGATGAGCGGGATATAGGCAGGTTCGTTTCTTTTCCCCCTGAAAGGCACCGGGGTGAGGAAAGGGGCATCGGTTTCGAGCAGGAGATGCTCCAAACCAACCTCGGCCACTACTTTTTGCATGGCTGAATTTTTGTAAGTTACCACCCCGCCGATTCCCAGCATGAAACCCAGCTCAGTTACCTGCCTGGCCTGTATTTCGTTTCCCGGAAAGCAGTGAAAAACGCCCCGGAGCCCTGGCGTCATCTCCTGTTTTAAGATACGCCAAACCTCGTTGTATGAATTCCGTACGTGGATAGCAACCGGCAATCTGTATTTGATGGCAAGCCTCAACTGCTGCCTGAAAACTTCTTCCTGAAGCGACTGGTGTGTTTTATCCCAGTAAAGGTCAATGCCAATTTCACCAATGGCGATAAAACGGCCGGTTTCTAACTGTTGTTCAACGTTAAGTATTTCCTTTTCAACTGTTTCTGGCAAAACCGAGGTTGGATGCAAACCGGCCATTGCATATAGTTTGCCTGGATACTGTAAGGCAAGTGCGAGCATGGGTTCCCACGAGCTGCCGTCAATGTTGGGCAGCAGCATTCTTGTAACTCCCGCAGCTACAGCCCGGTCGATCACGGTCATACTATCATCCTGAAATTCTTCGAGGTACAGGTGCGTGTGTGTATCGATAAACATGCGGCAAATTTAATGAATGTAAGCGTGAACCGTAAATATACAAGGAGGAAAACCTCTTAAGTGAGTTTTTAAGAGACAATTTTCAAGGCTCATTCCGATTTTTCAAACATATAAAGCGCTGTGTTTAACGGTTGGGTTATTCCCGGAATTATTACTTTCTGTTTCCAGATATATTAATAAATAACGATTCCAGAGGACTTTCAGAAGAAGACACCCAAAAATGCAACCAAATCGCTCGAAAACAAAAGTAAATATTGTGAAACCAACCTTCATATCCTGGTGCAGCCATCTGGTTGTTAATCAGGATTTTGTAAGAATTTATTTACAGTTTGCTTTTGCATAAAAAAACCTCGTTATGAACTCCAGATTTCTACTATTAGCTGTTGGTAACAACAAATTAAAGAACACAGTAAAAATGATTGATGGTATCTTTCCCGGCCTGCAGGAAAGGACAGGCACCACTCAATTTCAACTGAATAATCAGAAAGTCGCGAAAAAAACATTTCGCTCTCTGAGACTCATTCCTGTGATGAATCAGTTTGTCGGACTTTCGGCTAAGATGCTGATCCTTGTTTTATTTGGGCTGTCGACTACTCTGTATAGCCAGGAGAGCCACAAATCGTTACCGCAGGGTGTTCTGCTTAAAGAACGGTATCCCAGGGAATTGAGTAATCCTAAATCCCAGTTAAGGCTATCTGGTGGCAACGGTCCAGGTGACAGCTATGCAGGTTCAATATCAGTTAATGAGGATCCGGCTTACACCTCATTGACTCCTGATCAGCTTGTCCAGCAGGCATTCATAACCGGCTGTCTTACTGCCAGTAATGTAAAGTTCGGCTATTACCGTCAGATAAACTCCAACTGGGTTTGGTTCAACCATTCCTGGGGATCTCTTGAGAACCGGCAGATGGGATATTTCCAGCGGGCTACTTCTAATTTTCCTATTAATGAAGGGATTATACTCACTACAGGAACTACATCATCGGCTATGGGGCCAAATAATACCGGAAGCATGTCGCAGTTTATGGTTTATGGAGCGAATGATCCGGATCTTATGACTATTTCTGGCCAAACTATGAATGATGCTGCAGTACTTGAGTTTGACTTTGTCCCTGCCGGCAACACGATGGAATTCAAATATATTTTCTCATCCGAGGAATACCTGGAATATGTGAATACGGCATTTAATGATGCTTTCGGATTTTTTCTCAGCGGACCGGGAATTACAGGACCTTACCAGAACAACGCCGTGAACATTGCTTTATTACCAAACGGCGACCCTGTAACAATAAACACTATTCATCCTTCAGGCACTAACATAGCCGGCCAGTCATATGCTGCGCTTAACGATGCTTATTATATTGATAATCCGCTTTCATCCCCTACATACCAATATGACGGAGGCACGGTAGTGCTTACTGCAACTTACCCGGTTACTCCTTGTCAGACATATCATATTAAACTGGCTGTTGCCGATGCTTACGACCAGGAATTCGACGGAGCCGTGTTTCTTGCAGCAAAAAGTTTTAACTCTGAAAACCTGTTGCTAACCAATACAGGAAATTCTATAGACGGACTTGACAATGTTTTTGAAGGCTGTACAGGTTCATTAAGAATTGCCCGTACAAATCCGGATATGTCGGATGAACTTGATTTGGATCTTGATTTGTCGGGTACCTGCACCAACGGCGTTGATATCGTAACAACCGGTAACCAGCCATTCCCCTCACAGGTCGTTATCCCGGCTAATGTTGCTTATGTTGATATCCCTTATACAGCTGTATCGGATGGGATTCCAGATAACGGAGAATCTTTAATCATTAACATTCTTACGACTTGCCCCTGTGCAGCCAATGTAGCTTTTGTCACAAAAACTATCAATATTTATGAACAGGTGGCTTTAAATTCAATTACTGTCACTGATGTTCAGTGCCACGATCAGAATAATGGAGCTCTTACCGTGACTTGTTCCGGAGGTTCAGGTTATTACCAGTATTCCATAAACAATGGATTATCTTGGCAGAACTCCAATATTATCAGCAATTTACCGTCTGGCAATTATACGGTACTGGTAAGAGATATCGGCAGTTGTTTGAATACAGTTACCGGTACGGCAACAATAGCAAATCCGCCTGCAATAATAGCCAATGCCGGAAATAACGTAACAATCTGCAATGGACAGAGCACCCAACTCAATGGCACAGGGGGAGTCTTGTATTCATGGTCTCCGGCAACCGGATTAAGTGCAAGCAATATAGCAAATCCGGTAGCAAGCCCGACTGTTTCCACAACCTATACACTCACTGTAACCAATGCACAGGGATTATGCAGTTCATCTGATGATGTTACTGTTGTGGTACTGCCCAGCCCTGTGGCAACCATAAGCCCGGCAAATCCTGAGATTTGCAACGGCAGCAGTATCACTTTGACTGCCGGTGGCGGGAGCAGTTACAGCTGGACACCAGGCGGAGCTACTACGGCTATGATCACCGTATCACCTTCAGTAACTACCAATTACACCGTTACTGCAACCGCTTCAAATGGTTGTACCAATCAAAAAACTGTGACATTGCTGGTAAAAGATTCACCGGCATTGTTTAATGTCACCGGCGGAGGAACAATATGCTCAGGTTCTGCAGGAGCAACGGTCGGCCTTTCGGGTTCTCAAACGGGCGTATCGTACCAGCTTAAGCTGAATGGTTCAAATCGGGGGACAGCAGTTTCAGGAACAGGTTCAGCCATCTCCTTCGGGAACCAGACCCTGGCAGGTATATATACTGTAACGGCCACCAATATTTCGACCTCGTGTGTACAAGATATGACAGGTAGTGTATCGATTGTTGTAAATACAACCCCTGCTTCCCCCACAGCCGGCACGATCATTCAGCCTACCTGTGCCCTGGCCACCGGGAGTGTGCAGCTTAACGGATTACCTGCCGGTAACTGGACAATCAATCCGGGTGCGATAACCGGAACCGGTTCGAGTGTAACAATATCAGGATTAAATCCGG
>Ga0209099_1003531_pt1 | contig 12588 bp, 13 predicted proteins | sample AD_JPNHW2_MetaG_FD_184430 | JGI IMG/M metagenome (GOLD analysis project Ga0209099, IMG submission 184430) | Active sludge microbial communities of municipal wastewater-treating anaerobic digesters from Japan - AD_JPNHW2_MetaG (SPAdes) (version 2) | ecosystem: Engineered > Bioreactor > Anaerobic...
ACCTTCCATCACAGCGTGACGCTCAAGGGTAAGACGGAAGAGGTCAAGCTGTACGTATATTGACGGATTAACAGATTAACAGATTAACGGATGAAGGGGTGTGGCGCACTGACCAATTAACTTATTAACCCATTAACCAATGAGGGGGCTGAGCCCCCTCATTACTAATCTGCTAATCTGTTAATTCGTTCATCCTAACCCTAGGGCGCCAGGATCACTTTCTTCTGCAGGACTGGTTCGCCGGTCTGTGACAACCTGATAAAGTATATCCCCGTGCCACAGCCATTGCCGGAAAAGTCTCTTCCATTCCACTGATAGTGAATGTCTTTAGCCAAACCGAGATTTTCCTTCAGGATACGTTGACCCCGGAGGTTGTAGATCTCCAGAGTCGTAGCCGATTCTTTGGGATTGGTCAGCTCGATCCGCAGGGCACCCGAAGCGGAGAAAGGATTGGGATAGACGCTCAGACTGCGGGGAGCAGGAACTTCCTCATCCACACCGGTGGTGACAATAGTGATGCTGTTTGTAGGCTGGGATTCCACGCTGCCATTCCAGAGGGTGATGTAGTAGGTATAGGCAAGTCCGCTGGCGGGGATCTCCTCGACCCAATAACAATCACTGAGTGCGTTAAAGGGGTATTCCGCATGGATAGAGCCATTACGGTAGATCCGGTAGGTTTGCCAGTTAATTCCCTGCCTGGGCGGTTGCCAGAAAAGATGTACCTGGCTGGCATGAGTTGTGATCGTCAATGGATTGTAGTACAGTAGAGTAGGATTATCGCTCAGTTCCTGCGACATGTATATCCAGATATTACCGTCCACGAGAGGGAACTGGGTCCCGTCCTGTTCGATCAGATAATCAAATCTTTGCCAGATGCTGCTGAGATAATTGCCATTGTAAGAACAGATCAGGAAGTCGTTTCCGGTAATGACCCTCTGGCTGACAGGCTGGCTGTTCAGCGTCTCTCTCAGGAGGAAACCGGCAGGTTCTGATCCTGAATCGGTGATCGCGGTGGCAGTGATAACACTGGTGACTATGGTTCCCAGGGTATCAACCACACTCACCTTGTTCCAGACATCTCCGTCCACGACGTTGTCGATCTTGTCCCAGACACGTTGATTTGCGGGAATCGTCCAGGTCTGACTTCCGTTGGCGAGTTTGACAGTGTATTTCATCATCTTGAGGTAATCACCTTCGCGATAGAGCCAGTTCACCTGATGCCAAGTGTAGACGAAGAAACCGCCATACACAGGATAAACCGTCTGTCCCTCTTCAGTGATGGGCGTCAGAATGTGCTGATAATGGAAAGGTTCCATGTCCGTGATCTCTATATTGCCTACCCAGACCTCGATCAGGTCACCGGGGCTAAATACCGCGGGACTGGTCATGCCCCCGGAAATACCGTAGAGGGTGCGTCCTGAGCCTGACGCGGTTGCCAACATCACGGCATAGAACTGACCGGTGATATTGACGGAATAGGCAAAGTTCTGAGACAGAACCGGAGTTTCAAAGAGCACTTCGCCGGTCTCGACGGAGACAAGCTGCAACCTGGGATCGGTGATCGTGTTGCTGCCATTGTAGCTATAGCTGCCATTAACCAGAGAGGGAATGGTATGGATCTGCCAGGGATCGAAATCCACGGTCGGCAGAGCCGCGGAATCATTGTGATCGTTGATCCCGACAGCTATCCCGGCAGCATCATCCGCATCCCAGAAGTTGTTCTCGGCATAGATGACATTTCCGGCGGCGGAATATTGATAACAATAGACGCTGTGGAGGACATTTTCAGCGTCGATGTTATTGGAGATGGTGTTGCCTCCCTGTGCCCAGGCATGATTGATCGCCATGTTTCCCAGGCAGGGCAGGGCATTGTTGGTAATGTAGAATCCGGTGTAGTTCCCTGTGACGATATTATCCTCGAAGTAGGGAACAGAGGTGGCTCCGGAGACCATGACCCCGGCTCCGCTGTTCATATCCCCGGGGATGAAGTTGTTGATGATCGTGTTGTTATGCACATAACCGGAGGAATTGAGCAGATAGATGCCAGTGAGGTTGCTTTCGATGATATTATCATGGATCATGGGCTGGATGGCGTTCACGCTCATAATATCCCAGGCGGTGATCCCCTGCTTGAAATTGTCATGAATATTGTTGTGGGCGATCTCCGGGCTGCAGGAACCCCCGGCGGATTGATTCGCCAGCTGGATCGCGCCCCGGTATTGGGTACCCGTGCCATTGTAGCGTATCTCATTGTAAGTGATCGTGCTGTTTGTATTTTGGGTGACCAGTATCCCGTTCTGGGTGCTGTATTCGATCAGGTTTTCAGTCACCACCATGGCGGCAGGATTTGCCTCACCGATCGCATAAAGCTGCATACCTTTTTCGTTCTTGAAAAAGCGGCAATGCGAGATCGTCATCGGAGTATTGATGGAATTGACCCCATAGGTGGCTTTTTCGATATAAGAATACTGAATGGTACTGGCTTGGGTGGAGTTTTCCAGCCTGATCCCGGTCCAGAGGGCATTGACGTCCGCCATGCCCGAGACGAAGCGGATGCTGTCCTGGGATGTGCCAACGGCGCTCAGAACCCCCAGGACGTTGATGCGGTAGTTACCCATTGCCTGAATGGTCACCCCCGGCTGGATAATCAGGGTCGAACCAACGGGAACCGTGACCTCTCCGATCACATTGTAAGGGCTGTTAGCCAGAGTCCAGGAGCCGGATTGACTGCCGCTCACATCGGTGCAGAAGAGAATTGCCGCGCAGAAGATACTAAGCAGTGCCGACAAATAAAAGCGTTTCATGACGAACCTCCAGTTCTAAAATAAAAAAAGCCGGCAAACCTGCCGACTCTTTCAAATTGAATTGTACCGTATTAAACCGGTATTATTCGGATATAGCTTGCACGGGGCAAGTGCCGATGCAGGCTCCGCAATCTATGCAGGTTGCTTCGTCGCATTTGGCTTTGCCGTCTTCCATGCTGAGAGCGCTGACGGGGCAAACACCCACGCAGGCTTCGCAGCCGATACAGGTTTCTTTATCGATCTTGACTGCCATGATCTGACTCCTTAGTGTTTTGCGGCAAGATTATTCCTCTCCTGAAATAGGTCAAGAGAAAATTGCGAAGATGAGGATTTCAGAGATAGAGGCGACAGGATTTCGCCCCTACGGAATTTCGCGGACAGAGGATGAAATTGCACAATCAGTAAATTTATACCCCATATTTTCTTATGTGCGCGTGTCCGCTTTTTTCAATATAGGACTATTAAGCCATAACTCCTATGGCAGAATTACGTTTATTGACTTTCATCACATGCTAATCCTTTGAAAAGTATGATTTTCCGGTCTTGACAAAATAACAGCATCCAATTTTCCTATCCGGGTTGTGGATAAGTCATCCTTCCGGGATACTTAGATGTTTCTGAAATAAAGATATCTGATTTTACTCACATTGTATGTGGATAACTTGTGGATAAGTTCTCGACAGAGCCTGCGGAGCACCCGGAAAGAGAATCTCTAAGAATATAGTTAATAGCGACTTAGCTAATGCATATAACGGTTTTTCGAGGCTTAGTATAAGTTGTGGATAAATAAGCTTTTACAGGAACGATTATGATGGATCAGGACATTTGGCAGAATATTTTAGACAAGCTTGAGGGGCATATCAATCCTCAGAGTTTCAGAACCTGGTTTTCGGATACTAAACTGGTGGACATCAGCAGTGACACCTTAACCGTCCGGGTGACGACTCAGTTTACCGCCAATTATATGAATCAAAACTACTCGGAGATGCTCTCGGAGATAGCTTTCGCGCTCTATAACAGACGCTACAGGATCACTTTCGTGAACAGCACTCCGCGGCATGAAGCAGTGGGTGCCGGAGATTCGCTTTCCAATGAAAATAAGGTCTCCCTGAATACCAAACTGAATGAACGCTACAGCTTTGAGCAGTTTGTGGTGGGCAAGAGCAATAACTTTGCCTATAGCGCGGCGCGCTCGGTCGCGGAATCTCCCGGCTTCACCTTTAACCCCCTGTTTATCTACGGAGAAAGCGGCATGGGGAAGACGCATCTCATGCAGGCAGTGGGGAATTTCGTCCTCAAGGAAGGGCGCAATTGCAATATCTATTATACTACTTCGGAAGAATTTACCAATGAGATGATCGAATCGATCCGCCACAACAAGATGTCAGAATTCCGGGCGAAGTTCCGTAAAGTTGATCTGCTTCTCGTGGATGATATTCACTTCCTCTCCCGCAAGGAAGGAACTCAGGAGGAGTTTTTCCATACCTTCAATACTCTATTCGAATCCCGCAAGCAGATCGTTCTGACCTCAGACCGTCCCCCCAAGGATATTCCCGATCTGGAAAAGAGACTGGTCACCAGGTTCGAGAGCGGCTTGCTCTGCGACGTCAAGAATCCTGAGTTTGAGACCAGGGTCGCCATTTTGCGCAAGAAGAGTGAGCCGGATAATATCGTGCTAAAGGATGAAGTCTTTACTCTGATCGGAGAGCAGATCAATTCCAGCGTACGCGCTCTCGAAGGTTCGCTTATCCGCATCCTCGCCTACGCGTCATATAATAAGATCAATCCCGAGGATATCACCGAAGCTGATGTGCGCAATATCCTCTCGGACATGATCTCGGACGTCAGGAAAGAGATCACTCTGGATATGATCACTCAACAAGTCTGCCTCGCTTACAATATAACCATCCCCCAGATCGTGGATAAGACCCGCAAACCCCAGATCAGCTTTCCCCGCCAGGTCGCCATGTATCTTGCCAACGCTCTGATCCCGCATCTGTCCCTGAAAGAGATCGCGGAATATTACAAGCGCAAGGATCATACCACGGTCCTTCACGCCAAGAAGATGATCGAAAACCAGTTTCGCACCGATATAAGTTTTCGTGCGCATATCGATTCACTGATCAATAGTATCAGGGGATGATGGCACTTAGCCTGTTTTTGAGCAATTCATCCACACTCATGGATAAGTATTTGTGTGCGGCTGTGGATAAGTGCAGGAATTTTGAATTTACCGTGTATCAAGTGCATAAGTCAGAAATAAAGGCGGACTTATCCACAAGTTATACACATGCAGATGAGATGGATGAGAGCCTTTTTTATCAGGTGGTTAAAAAAAAGGTTGACCATTTATCCCCTTATCCACGATGCCTACTACTCCTACTATTTAAGAAAATGAAATTCTATAGGATTATTTAATATGTATTCAATGAAGAAAAGCCGGATGCTCCTGTTGCTGACCTTTTTGGCAGTATTGACGCTCTTTTCTGCCTGTACCAGAAAGAACAATCTGACCGGTAACAACTGGTCGGACGTCAAACCGAGGACGTTTACGGATAGTCTGTTCACGGAAGGTTTCTCCTTCGCGGACACAGCCAAGGTCAGCGGTTATGAATCAACGCTGCTCTGCGGTAAGATGGGAGACAGGGAAGCTGTAGCCATGATGCGTTTTACCGGTCTTCCGGCGGACAGTCTGCTCGCCACGGTGACCGAGGCGAAACTTACGCTGAAGTTTAAACGCAGATCTCCTGAGCCGCGCAGCACCCTGAAATTAAATCTCTTCCGCCTGAGGGGACATTGGACGGCGGACAGCACCTATGCCGTCGTGGACGATTCTATCGTGGTCTTTGATCCTGCTATCCCGGAATATACGGTTCCCGATGTTTCGGCGGACAGCACCTATAGCATAACCATTCCCAATGACGTGATCAGTAGCTGGTCCGACGACACAGCCACGGGATTCTGCATTGCTATGCGTTCCAGCGAGAATGGCTGGTCTGAGATATATTCCATCGATAGCGGCAGCAGCGGACCAAAGCTTTCCTTCAAGTACAGGCTGACCACTGATTCAGCAACATCGACTCTGAAGGAGTACAGCTCTTCTGCGGTATCGGACAGTTACCGGATCACCGCTCCGTTTGGCAGTGAACTGAATAACCGCTGGCTGATCAGAAACATCAATCCTTCCAGGTTGTACGTGAAGTTCGCGGTCAATCCCAGCAGTTTCAGAGGGATGAATGGCGCTCCTCTAGATAGTTTGAGCCTCAAACGTCTCACGATCAATAAAGCTGAGTTGGTTCTCTACAAGAAGACCAATCCCTATTATGGTTCCTCGATCCCTTACGGATTGAAGGCATATAACGTCACCCGTGACAGCCTCAGCAGTGCGATATCCCTGCAGGAAGGAGATTATGAACTGATGACACTCAATCCTTCCAGCACTGGTTTTATCAACGCTGATTCGGTCGTCGTGAACGTCACGGCTATGGTTCAGGGTTATATCAGCGGCGACATTCCCAATTACGGGGTAATGATCCAGTCCACTCAGGAAATGACCAATTTTGGTGAGCTGGAGCTGTGGCACTTTGCCGATCCCGCCCTGCCTCAGGGTAAAGCCCCCAAACTTCGGGTAAAATATACTCCGCCATTCCTGCCATAAGATGAAACGTTATCTGATTTTCCTGTTGATCCTGGTACCACTCCTGGTGGTATCCTGCAAGAAAGACAAGGCGGACAGATCGCCTATCCTTGCTCAGGTCAACGACGAAGTCCTGACCGAAGCGGGATTCCGCACGCTTTTCACAGACGAAGAATGGAAGACCCTGGACGCGGCTAAGAAGAAGAAATACATAGAAGACTGGGTCAATCTGACACTGATCTCGCAGGAAGTGGATGCCCAGAAACTTACTTCCACACCTGCTTTGAAGATGAGAATGGAATTCGCCGTCAAGAAAGTCAAAGCAAACGCACTCATCTCCAAACGATTGGCTGAGATCAAGGTCAATGACGACGAGCTATTCAACTATTTCAGGATACACAGGGCGGAATTCGAGAATAATCTGACAGACTATTCGATCCAACGTATCCTGCTCAATGATAAACACACAGCCTCCGACGTGCTTGCCAAGCTCAAAGGCGGGCTTGATTTTGATGAAGCCGTGAACCTGTACTCCCAGGAGCCACTCAAAGAAAGCAAAGGGATGATGGGCTTCGTCAGCAAGGCGGGAACGGATTCCTTGTTCTGGCGTGCCTGTTCCGGAATGGAGCCGAATACTCCTTCTCTGACAAATATAGGTGATAAATGGTACGTATTTCGCATAACTGAGACCAGAGTCGGAGACGGTGAGGCTAATTTTGAAGATTACCGCGAACTTATCCGGCGTAAGATCGTAGCTGAAAAAGAAGAAGAAGTCTATCTCGAGCTCTTGAAAGAACTCAAGACCAAGACAGATAAAATCTATTATTATTAGGAAGTTATATGAAGAGAGCCCTTATCCTGCTCAGCCTGTGCCTGATTCTTGGCACACTGAGCGCGGAAGTCATTGACAAGATCGTCGCCAAGGTCGGCACCGAGGTGATCCTGCGTAGTGACCTTCAGAAACAGATCCTTCAACTCCAGAGCACAGGAGCGAAAAAGGAAGATATTCGCCCTATCGAAGTGCTTCAGCAGATGGTAGAGCAGAAGCTGATGGTTCAGAAAGCCAAAGAGCTTGATCTCAAGGTTGACGCGGACAGGATCAAGAACTACGCACAGCGTTATCTGAACCAGCTAAAGACCAAATATCCTTCCGAGAGTGCATTTAACGCGGAACTCGCCAAAATGAAGCTCACTCAGAACGATCTGCTGGAATTCTATATCGGGATGATCACGGATCAAGCCCTGCAGGATATGTTGGTCGAACGCTATGTCTCCTCCAAGGTCAGTATCGAGGATGCCGAATTGCATGCTTTTTATGAAGCGAGTAAGGACACCATGGCGATCAAACCCACGACCTGGAAGCTCGGCATGGTCATGCGTGAGGTTAAGGCAAGCGAAGAATCTGACGCGGCACAGCTAAATGCCATGAAAGCGATCCTGCAGCGACTGCTGAACGGAGAGGATTTTGCCGCTCTCGCCAAAGAAGTGAGCGATTGTCCCAGCGCATCCGAAGGCGGTGATCTTGGCTTCTTCACCAGAGGCCAGATGGTCAAACCTTTTGAGGATGCTGCATTCTCCCTTGCTCCCGGAGAGATAAGCAATATCGTCAAAACCCAGTTTGGTTACCATATTATCAAGGTTGAGGAAAAACGAGGCGATGAAGTACACGCCCGGCATATTCTCAAAATGGTGACGCCAGCTGCCGGAGACACCCTCGCGACCAGGAATCAGATGGAAAACATCCGTGAGCTCTATGAGACCAAACAGGCGAGTTTTACCGATCTTGCCGCCCGTTATTCGGAGGATGAGGAAGTCGCCAAGAACAATGGTATAGTCGGCGAGTTTACGGAAAAGGAAATGCCTGAGCTCTTTGCCGGCGTGATCAACAGCACTCCCGTGGGCGAGATGACTCCCGTGCTGGAGAATGAAGGGATGCTGTATCTCTTTGTAAGAACCGAAGAAGTGCCTGCCAGAGTTCTTTCTTTTGAGGAAGTCAAGGGTCAGGTTCACGATTATCTTTTTAACCAGAAACAGATGGATGCCTATCAGGTATGGATGGGGCAGCTCATGGATGAGAGTTTCGTCCAGATCACTCCTTGATGAAGAACTCCAAGCTGAGCTTTGACACTTTTCTCGCCAGTGGTCTGGGAGTCGGATTTATCCCCAAGGCTCCCGGCACGTTTGGCAGTTTGCTCGCCTTTGGGATTTATCTGCTCCTGCCTGACGCGCTTTTCAGCGGGATCAATCAGCTCTGGTATGGGATTGGGCTTTTGCTCTTTTCCTTTATCTCGGTTGTGATCTCCACCAGGGCGGAAAAGATCTTGGGGCACGATGCTCCGGCGATCGTGATCGACGAGATCTGCGGTTATTTTTTGACCGTGCTGCTCTTGCCGCACAATCTGCTGATCGGCATCTATGCCTTTGCGTTATTCCGTGTGTTCGATATCGCGAAGCCCTTCCCTGTGAGTGTTTCGCAGAAGCTTCCCCGCGGCTGGGGAATCGTTATAGATGATCTGCTGGCAGCAATTTATGCTGGCGCGCTTTTACATATACTAAACGCTTTATATCCAAGATTCTTTGGATAGAAAAAGGAGAAAAATATGCATTATATAATACTTGCCGCTGCTCCCGCTGCCGCACCCCAAAGTGCCGGTATGGGTGGAATGTCCACCATCCTGTTCTTTGGAGCCATGTTCCTGATCATGTACTTCCTGATGATCAGACCTCAGCAAAAGAAGCAGAAAGAGATGCAACAGATGCTTGCCGGATTGCAGGTAAACGATCGGGTGATCACTTCTTCCGGAATGTTCGGAAGGATCGTCAGTATCAAACCCGACAAAGATACCGTAGTGATCGAGATCGACGAAACCAACCATGTCAGAGTCGAATTCCAGCGCTCAGCTGTCGCCGCGATCCTGAAAACATCTGAAGGTCAGCCGAGCTAAACTATGAAAGACCACCCTCAGCTCCTGCCGATCCACATCCTGGGGGATGAGATCCTCCGGCGCAAACTGCAGGAAGTAAAGGAAATAACAGACGAGATCAGGGATTTTGCAGCGGACTTGATCTTTACCATGTACGAACGTGATGGAGTGGGGCTTGCCGCGAACCAAACCGGTAAAGATCTGAGGATCTTCGCCATGGACGCGACCTGGACCAGGGATCACAAAGGCAAGAACCCCCGGGTGATGATTAACCCAGTCATCGAGGAATTTGCCGGAGAATCCGCCAATGAAGAGGGCTGCATCAGTATCCCGGACATCTACGCGGAAGTGACCCGTCCCTCAACGATCACCTACAGCTTTACCGATCTCGAGGGAAACAGGCACAGAGAAACCGTCTCAGGATATCCTGCCATAGTGTTTCAGCATGAATACGATCATCTGGATGGCGTGCTGTTCATCGACAAGATCAGCAGCCTGGCAAAGCTGAAGCTCAAACGCAAGCTCAGAGAGATCGAAAAGACTGCCGTTGATGGCGTGAATATCCGTGTTTATGAAGCCTCAAGCAAGGATTGATGCTCAAAAAGATCGTGTTTGCCGGAACTTCGGAATTTGGGATTCCCTCGCTCAAAATGCTGGCTGGCTCAGATGAATACCAAGTCGCATTGGTGATCAGCCAGCCTGACAGGCCCAAGGGCAGAAAGCTTTGGATCAGCCCCAGCCCCATATCCGTGACGGCTTTGGAGCTTGGCTTACCCCTTGAGCGTCCGGAATCGGTAGCCTCGCCTGAACTCTTTCGTCTCCTGAGCGATATTGCTCCGGATCTGATCGTGACCGCTTCCTACGGTGAACTGCTCAGTAGGGAACTTAGAAGCATTCCCGCTCTTGGCGCGATAAATATCCATCCTTCGCTGCTCCCGCGATATCGGGGCGCAACGCCGATCCAATCTGCCCTGCGCCACGGAGACACCCTTTCAGGGATAACGATCTTCCGCATGACGGGAAAGATGGACGCCGGACCTATTCTCTTCCAGAAAGAGTATAGGGTAGCTCCTGATGATGACTACGGAAGTCTGCACGAAAGGTTTGCCGCGGAATCGGCGACGCTCCTGAATGAACTCCTGCGGGAGATGAACAGGGGAGAAGTGACGCCGCAACCCCAGGATCACAGCAAAGCCACCTATACAGCTAAGACAGGCAAGGACGACCAGATCATCCCCTGGACTGCTTCGGCAGTCTCGATCCACAACCTGATCAGATCACTGTCACCAGTGCCCGGAGCTTACCAGTTTTACAGAGATGATCCTCTGCGTTTCCTGAAATCGGAAGTGACCAATGAAGCTTCCAACGGAGTTCCCGGAACCGTGGGCAAGCTTATCCGCAATATCGGATTTACAGTTAATACAGGAGATTTTCAGCTCCTGATCAAGTCAGTGCAACCCGCCGGAAAAAAAGTCATGGATAGCTGGGCGTTTACGCTTGGTTCCAGAATTACAGCCGGCACAACACTTGGGAAGTGAATTATGAAGAATGTATATTTTGCCGTGATAAAATTCCCCGTATTCGTCAGTCTCAGCCTGATCATTCTGGTTGGCCTGTTCTTTGGCGTAGCCATCAGCAGTTACAGTCGGACAGGGCTTTCTCTCCATGAAGCAGTGATCTATACTCTGGTCTTTATCGGATTGGTCTTTATGGTGAGCAACTGGATACTGATCCTGATGTCCACTCACACTGTGATCAAACCTGCCTGGATGCAGCGGCACGCCCAGTGGATGCTGTCCAAGGTATATTACCCTATGGCGCTTTTCCTGAATTCCCTCTTTCTGCGCAAGAAACCCGGGCTTCAGGAATCTTTCCTGAATTTCAACAATGAGATAATCATGTGCAATTATCGCAATCTCAAAGATCCTTCTATCCTGGTTCTGCTTCCGCACTGCTTGCAGAATGCCGAATGCAAGATCAGGATCACCAAGGATATCAACGCTTGTGAAGGCTGCGGCAATTGCGATATCGCCGACGCCAAAGCGACTCTGGGCAAGTATCCTGTCACAACAGCGGTCGCCACCGGCGGATCCCTGGCACGCAAACTGATCCAGGACAATAATCCCAATCTCATCATAGCGGTCGCCTGCCACCGCGATCTTATCGACGGAGTCCGCGACAGCTGGAAACTCCCCGTGTTTTCCGTGCTGAATGATCGTCCCAACGGTCCCTGCTTCGATACCACAGTAAACATTTCTGCAATAGAATTTGCCATCAAACGCTTTCTCTAATGGAGTGAACCCTTATGCGCAGTACCAATATCATTATCCTGCTGATCGCGATCCTGATCATCAATGCCGGTATCTCTCTGGTTCTCATCAACCAGTTCATGGGGAATGGCACATTATTCAAGAATGACGGCACCCCCGTCTCCAAAACCTCATCGGCCATGCGTTCGACCGATATCACCAAAGCTGTCGCCAAGGCTGAACAAGCTGTCGTCAGCATCAACGTGATCAAAACCGAGACCGTCAGAGGTGGAAACGGTTTTGGCTTCCCCTTCTTCGGCTTTTTCGATTTTCCCATGCAACGCCAGGTTCAGAGCTTCGGCTCCGGCGTCATCTATGATGCCAAGAACGGGTATATCATCACCAATTCCCACGTGGTCAACGGTGCGACCCAAACCAAAGTGGTTCTGCCGGATAAACGTGAGTTTGACGCGGAGATCGTTGGCATTGATGATGCTCATGACATCGCCAAGCTCAGAATAAAAGGTTCAAATCTACCTTCCGCGGCTCTGGGTAGTTCCAGCGGACTGCTGATCGGTGAATGGGCAATAGCGATAGGAAACCCCTACGGCTATCTGATGGGTGACAGCAACCCAACAGTTTCCGTCGGCGTGATCTCTGCCATAAACCGCAGTTTTTCCATGCGTGACGACAAGCGTGATTATAAGAACATGATCCAGACCGATGCCGCGATCAATCCCGGCAACAGCGGCGGACCGCTCATCGACATCAACGGTGAGGTCATTGGGATCAATACCTTCATCTTCTCCGAGAATGGCGGTAACGTCGGGATAGGTTTTGCTATCCCCATAGAAGCCGTTAAAAGGGTTTTGGCGACTCTTTGATGCGCTCACGCGATACCTTCTTCAATTCTATTAGTTTTGCCTCAGGAACGCTGTTTCTGCTCCTCCTGGCGCTCCTTCCCGCAGGATACC
>Ga0209099_1003534_pt1 | contig 12583 bp, 12 predicted proteins | sample AD_JPNHW2_MetaG_FD_184430 | JGI IMG/M metagenome (GOLD analysis project Ga0209099, IMG submission 184430) | Active sludge microbial communities of municipal wastewater-treating anaerobic digesters from Japan - AD_JPNHW2_MetaG (SPAdes) (version 2) | ecosystem: Engineered > Bioreactor > Anaerobic...
AGCATATGTAGCAGTATAAAACTGATTTATTTAAAGATTCTCAAAAAATTAATCTTCCCTTACCGCATACGCATGATTATGAAATGATTGACTTCTGCGGCATTTGTTTTTCATTTAGACTAAATGAAACATCCGGTTCTTTTTAACAACTCTTCAGCGTCCGGTTTACAGGATAATTGCATGTTTAAACCAGTTTTGTTTCAGCACGTCCCGACTATTATGTAAAAAGGGAGTATAATGAAAAAAACGAAATCCCCCCATCTGCTCGGCAGCGATAATATCGGGAAACTCCTGCTTGAATACTCTCTTCCTGCGATAGTAGCTATGACAGCAACATCCCTCTATAATATAATAGACAGAATATTTATCGGCCAGGGAGTAGGAGCGCTTGCGATTTCAGGGCTTGCCCTTACGCTGCCCCTGATGAATCTCGGCATAGCCCTGGGAGCTCTTGTCGGAGTCGGAGCATCAACACTTGTTTCAATACGTCTTGGAGAACAGCGCGGAGACGAGGCCTCTCTTATACTGGGGAATACTGTAGTACTGAACCTCGTCATCAGCACAATATACTCCATCCTCGCATTAATATTTCTTGATAAAATACTTTTCCTCTTCGGCGCGAGTAATTTTACTCTCCCTTATGCGAAAGAATTTATGCGTATAATACTCGCAGCCAATGTTTTATCCCATTCCTATATGGGGCTTAATAGTATAATGCGATCATCCGGCTATCCTGCGAAATCCATGATAATTACCCTGATAACAGTGGGGATAAATCTTATCCTCGCGCCGGTTTTTATATTTGTCTTCAAATGGGGAATTAAGGGTGCCGCCTTCGCTACGGTAACAGCACAGTTCATCGGGCTCACGGCAGTGGTAATTCATTTCATGAAAGAAAGCAGTTTCCTCCATTTCATGAAAGGACATTTTAAGCCTAGAGCTGAAATCATCCGCAGTATATTTGAAATAGGGATGTCCCCTTTTGTCATAAACATCTGCGCCTGTCTTATAGTAATAATCATGAATCTGGGGCTGGTAAAATATGGCGGTGATTACGCAGTGGGAGCTTACGGAATCATCAACTCGGTACTTATGTGCGTTGTTATGATTGTCCTGGGTCTCACGCAGGGAATGCAGCCTATTGCCGGATACAACTACGGTGCATGCCGGTTTGACAGGGTAAGGGCCGTGTTCAGGTACACATTAATCGCCGGGATATGCATTACCACAGCAGGATTTATCATGGGGGAAATATTCCCGCGCCAGATTGCCATTGCTTTCACCGGCAACAGTGAACTTATAAATATTACCATTCCGGGAATGCGGATAGTTATGCTTATGTTTCCTCTTGCCGGATTCCAGATAGTCACGTCAAATTTTTTCCAGTCTATAGGGAGAGCAAAAATTTCGATATTGCTGACATTATCGCGCCAGGTGATTTTTCTCATCCCGGGGCTCCTGCTTCTTCCACGTTTCTTCGGTCTTACCGGAGTCTGGTCAGCCATTCCTTTAGCGGACTTCTTCTCATCCTTTCTGACATTTTTAATACTTAAGAACCAATGGCATCATGTATCTCCCGGAACTTTGGATGTTAACCGGTGACCCTGCGTTTAAATGGAAGTAATCAGGCTTTTTCAAAAATCTCAGTCCGCCATGTCTTAGTCTTTCACGGCATAAACGCCTGAAGACACAGTTACCCGCAATTATTATTTCAGCTTTGACGGATACCTGAAGAAGGGAAAGGTCCCTGTAAGACGGTCTATAAACGGTATCCTGCCTTTAAAAGGAATACGCTTCTCCAAAGTGATCTCATCATTTCTTAAATTCATATGAGCAGGATATAGATAACTGAACTCCATCTCCATCAGTTTATGCGCAGACTCAACCTGAGCTTTCCTGTCATAAAAAACAGGAACTATCCCCACAGTACTGTTCCCGAAGAGAGAAAGCCCGCATCCGGAGAAAAGCGACATACTCTTTCTATGTAAAAAAGATGTATGCCCCGGAGTATGTCCCGGGGTATGAATGAATTCAACACCCCAATCATTGAGCGGATTTTTATCTGCTGCATTAATGAGCTTTACGAGTTCAAATTTATTACCTGCAGGAATTTTCCCCGGCTTATGATAAACGGGCAGTTTTACTACCGGATGAATTTTCAGGAACTCGCCTCTCTGCTTCAGAAATATCCCCGCATCAGATTCATGCATAAAAACTTTAACCGGCCCGCCGCCCGCAGCAGATACAAGAGAAACAAGCCCGGCCAGACCTCCGGTATGATCCTTATGCCAGTGTGTAATTGCAATGCCGGTTATATCGGCCGGATTCAATCCATGATTTTTAATGGAGTCAAAAATAATTTTCCCGCTGCCGGGACCGCATGTATCTATTACAAGAATTCCGGAGTCCCTTTTATCTGTAATTATAAATGACCGTGTGGCGAATAATGAAATGTGATTAAGCCATGTACCGCGAACGGAATATATACCTTCGTTCAGTTTTATTGATTCATGCATGCCGGACATTATAGACTCTCTTTTAATTAATTTCAGAAACTTCAGGTTAAAGGTATATGAAATATAAAAATAATACAATCACGAATATTCGCCATCTGCATCAATGATTCTGCCGTTGTCAAATTTTTTATAAAAAATAATTTTACCTGAGCCTGGAGTAATTGAATTCCACTCTTTAGTTTTAAAATCAATTCTGACAACTGACGACTTCTTCATTTTTATTTCAGTAGAGGAGGTGCTTATATGTTTAGTAAATTCACAAAGCAGGGGATTATGCCCTACAATCATAATTGATGAAATCTTTGCGGAAGATTTCTGTATCAGAGGAATAATATCATCAGCTTTTTTTGTTTCATATAGAATATCCTCAATCACTATATCCGACTCAGGATAGCCGCAGGCTTTAGCAATTATGCACGCTGTCGTCTTTGCTCTCAAAGCGCCGCTTGCTATTATGATCTCCGGCTGGTATCCCGCCTGCTTAAGATGTTCTGCCATCTCTGCGGATCTAAGCATTCCCTCATCGGTCAGCTTTCTACAGTAATCAAGTTCAAATCCGCTCTCCTCACTGTCTCCATGTCTGAAAAGGTATACAGTTTTCATAATGCATCTCCTTAACAACTCTTCTTCAAAACTGCAAAGCTGCCATTGTGCAGCCATATTTAAACAGTATTTACGGCTTCTGTGACAACCCGGGTATAAAATATAATACTCATATGCGGAGAGAGCTTCAAGCTATAATAAAATATTAATAAAGTTGTAGAAATAATTTATCTGTTTATTAACTTCTGTCAGAATAAAAAATTCATTTGAGTGATAATATTATGAGACTGAAAATAAAAATTCTCCCCGGAGATTATACAATATTTAAACTTCCTTCAGGTTCCGGACTGCCGGAATGGGTGGACCTGACAAGATTTTACAGCATAACCGATACCGGCGAAGAGATGTCTATAATATGCTCAGGGGAGGCAACTCCGGAAGATCACCCTCATGAGTGCAGTATGAAAATTTTTAAAATTGATGCAGAACTTGAATTCAGTTTAACAGGAGTTATTAATTCAGTAACTTCGCCTCTTGCCGAAAATAAAATTCCTGTATTTACGGTTTCAACTTTCAACACTGATTATTTTTTTATTAAAATAGAACATGCCAGCAAAGCGGTTCAGGCGCTTGAACCATTCCATGATATTGAATATTACGGATGGTAAGTATATAATAAATAATCCCGCAAATACGGGATTTTTTATTATCGAATACAGTAAAACTATCTGGATATAAACTGCGCTACGTAGTTAGCCTGCTGCTGCATTATTTCATCAAATTTATCCGGATCATCTGCAACCAGGTCTTTAGACAGGACTATCTGCCCCAGTTTAACATCTACTATATGAATCACAATATGATATTTTTCTTTAATTTTTGAAACATCTCCGAAAATAAGAAAATCAGCATTAAGAAACTTCCCAACCTCTTTCGCTGTTCCGGTATCAGAGAGCCCGGAAGTCTGAAGTTCAAGTTCTTTAACAGCTTTCTGTATTCTGGCGCGTTCAACAATCTTAACATTTTCAGTCTTATTCAGACTGGCCGTCATTATTCCTGATATAGCATCACCGTACTTTTCATTTTCAACGGAATCCTCAAATTCGAAAACCGCACAGATTACTTCTTTTCCGGAACGGTTCACAGGAAGATTACCCTCCCTCGCATATGCTGCAAATTTTGCATCAATATCATTTGTAAATTGAGTTATCACCTTTTTCAGCAGTTCCGCAAAATCTTCAGAGGTTGTAAAACTTTCATCTTCACCGGTGCTTAAATACTTATTCTTATAAATCAGTTTTTTTTCCGGAAGCTGTTTCATAACCAGGTTAAGCGCCATGCCCGGTTTCCCTTCCAGTTCTACCTCGGAAAATGTCAGTTCAATTAATACATCAAATCCCGGGGTGGTTTTTGTACCTACTTCAGAAAAAAGTTTCATAGAATCAAGTTCCGTCTTGCAAATTTCGAGAATATCATCTTTCAGAATAACTTTTTTCGAAGTATAACCGCCACTAAGGACTACGCTTATCGGATATTTATTTTTGAGATGAGATACAGGATTATATACATATGAATCTTTTATCTGAATTTCTGTACCTCCGCATCCTGCCAGTATTATAACAAGTGAAGTAATAAACAGTGTAATCCTTCGCATTTCAATTCTCCGGTATTAAAATTATAGTTTTAAAAAATTGAGAAATTCTTACTGATTATATTTATTTAAGTCAAGAGAAAGTTTTCAATTACACGGCTTCTTCTGTAATTGATGAACTAAAAATGTTTAACAGAAAAATATGCGGAAAAGATACTTTATTATCTCGCTCTTTCCATCATTGCCTTAAAACTCTCCCAGTCCCATTTGTAAAGTTTTCCTGCCTTAAGTACCGGTTTATATTCACCGAACTGAGTGCCGAAGGTCTGGTATATAGGTTTACTCAGGCTGAAAGCAACATCAACCTCTTCAAGGACATTATGAGCTTTATAGGTTTTCGGGCCGGTCATCACAATGACAAGATCAAGCAGAGCCATCTTCTTTTTCAATGTCTCTACCCATTCCTTCTCAGGAGGAACCCATTTCTCTGAATGTTCAATAATTGAAATGGGAGAATCAGGCCTTCTGGAATACTCCCTGATAAAATCAAGCTGTTTGGCATCATTAACAAGATCGAATATAACAAAGACTCTCTTTTTCTTCAGTGGAAGCATACTCACCTCACTAGTGAACCGGATGCTCTATTTTCAGCAGGTTTATGTCAAAATGTCAATCAATATGCAGTCACTGCTGATTTTTTGTATGTTTAATTAAAGATGTAACAGCCTGTTCAAGATCATTAATCCTGTAAGGTTTCTGCACGAATTCAACTTCCCCGGAGTTTGACAGATCAAGCATTAAACTCTCCACGTTGAATCCTGATGACAATAGAACTTTTACATCAGGGTTGATATCGCGAAGCAGATTTAATGTTTCCTGCCCGTTTATTCCCGGCATGACTACATCGAGAATTACAAAAAGAATATCTCTCCATCTCTCTCTGTACATATCAATGCCATGATATCCATTTTCTGCAGTCAGAACAGAAAAACCGAGCTCATTAAGATAACCTTCCGCAATTTTTCTCACGATTAATTCATCATCTATGACAAGGACAGTGCCGCTGAAGCGCATATATGTATTTGTTTTTGCCGATTCAGTGTTATCAATATTCTCTCCTGCCGGAAGGTATACTGTAAAAGTACTCCCTCTTCCGCTGTTGTTCCTGACCTTTATCGCTCCTTCATGTTCTTTCACCGTTCCGCATACCGCAGCAAGTCCCAGCCCTGTACCCTTGCCTGCAGCCTTGGTTGTGAAAAAAGGATCAAAAATCCTGTTGATAATATTTTCCGGGATACCGCTCCCTGTATCTGAAATCCGGATCTCCACATAAAGACCGGGAGCGAGATCAGCAGCATAATCAGATGAAATCGCAGTATCAATCATGAGATTGTCTGTTGTAAATAAAAGCTCGCCCCCATCGGGCATTGCATCCCGTGCATTGATCCCGAGATTCATAAAAGCGTTTTGTAAAAGGGTTAAATCACCTGAAACAAATTTTTGTTCTGCGCGGAAATCTGTTCTAATAACAATTCTTCTGTCAATCGCACGTTCGAGGAGTCTTATTGCAGAGAGTATAACATCATGAATATCAAGGCTCTTCATTACAATCTTACCCATACGTGAAAACGACAGCAGCCTTGCGGTAAGCTCAGAGGACCGTTCAGCACCTTTAAGTATCATATCGGCATAACCTGCCAGTTTTGAGCCTGGTTCTACATTAAGCAGCAGAAGTTCGGTCCCCCCCATAATCCCCGCAAGCATGTTGTTGAAGTCATGAGCAATTCCTCCCGCAAGCTGGCCCAGCACCTCCATCTTCTGGGATTGACGGAACTTCTCCTCCAGTATTTTCGTATCTGTTATATCAACCGTTATTGTAAGAACATACTCCTCGCCCTGAAGTTTAATAAAAGAAACTGAAAACAGACCGTAACGTTCCATGCCGTCTCTGTTGCTTATTATCACCTCTTCGTTATCCACTCTTCTGTTTTTTAATAATTCAGCATATAAGCTGCTGAAATCCGTGCCGATGAGATTTATACCGAGTTCAGCGGCTGTTTTTCCTTTTACTTCATCAATGCCGAAACCTGTAAAACGCACAAATGCGCTGTTTGCCATTACATATTTTCCGTTATCTGTTCTTGTCAATGATATGCTGTAGGGGCTTGTTTCAAATAGCGTCAGGAATAAATTTTCAGTCTCTTTCAGCTTTTTTTTAAGACTCATGCTCCAGAAAAAAATCCCAGCAATAATAAATAGTAGAGTAAGAAGAATTGTAATAATAGCACCGTTTAATCTGATCATCGATAAACTCTGAAAAAAATGATAATCACTCACAGTTCCACATGAAAAAAAAATTGAAGAGAGCATCAGGGCTGATGCTGATTTAAATGGATAGATTATTTTTTTGCAGAATACATTCAAAACCTGCCGCCATAACTGATTTATTATAAATTAAGCATAATTCTCCAATACTTAATTTACCATTTCCGATACAGATGATAAACCTTAATTCAATTCATTAAAACTAACTGGTTCAAGTGATATATTATTTAAATAATATATCACAGGGACCTGTCTCTGTCAATATTCATATCCATTTATATTCTGTGATCATTCAGCTCTACCGGCTGAACTGAAAAAAATCAGGCATAAATAATCTATCCGGGACGATCATGAAGGCATAAACATATCAGTCTTGACAAAAAAATAACCCGGTATGAACTGATATCATGTATGGAATGTATTATACAAACACAGCCGTTAGAGTCTCGGCCTTCAGGCGGTAAAAAATGATATTTAATAAAACCGGGTTTATGATATACTTCTCTGCTGTAATATTAACAACAGCCTGTATCGGATGCGGTGATAATACTTCAAAAATCAGCAGGCCGCTGCTCGGGACTGTTGTGACTATAACAATTAACGATTCTCCGGAAAATACTTCCGGAGATTTCGATGCGGCCTTTAAGGAAATTGAAGTAGTGCAGAAAGCATTCAACCTGTATGATCCTGATTCTGAAATATCACAGATAAATAAATCAGCCGGTCTGCATTCCGTCAAAGCAGATGATGAAGTCTTTAAACTTATAAAAAAATCTCTTGAGGTTTCTGAAAATACTGGCGGTGCATTTGATATTACATTCGCTTCTACAGGTAAACTCTGGGATTTTTCTCAGGAAAATTTTACTCCCCCGGATGACACAACTATAAAGAAACTGCTGCCCCTTATTTCATATAAAAACGTCATGCTCGACGATAATAAAAAGACCATCAGATTTTTAAAAAGCGGAACTAAAATAGGACTTGGCGGAATTGCAAAAGGTTATGCTACCGGAAAGGCAATCTCCGCATTAAAAAGCCGGAATGTAAAAAACGCCATCGTTGCCTGCGCTGGAGATATCCAGGTAATCGGGAATAACAAAGGGAAACCATGGGTAACCGGAATACAGGATCCCAGGGGAATTTATGTAATCGGAACTGTTGAAATGCACGATGGCGAAGCAGTGTCAACAAGCGGAGATTATGAAAGATTCAGAATTGTAAACGGCAGGAGATATCACCACATTATTAATCCTGCAACAGGATACCCTTCTGACTCAGGGCTTATTTCTGTTTCAGTATTCAGCTCTGATCCGGTGATGTCGGACGTTTACTCCACCGCTTTTTTTGTATCCGGACTGGAAAAAACAAGGCGTATGCTTGCAGCTATGAACGGTTTATCAGCTGTTATAGTAACCTCTGATATGAAGGTATATATTTCAGAAAAATTAAAAGGAAGAATTGTTCTTAGGGAAGATCTGAAAGCAGTGTATTTTTAAAAATATTTTTACTGTTAAACAATTAATAGACATTCTGTATAAACCTGAATATCCCCTCTTTGATTGAATATTTTTTAATATAAACAAATGACTTCCTCATGTTCACAATAAAAACAGACCGATCTGTCAGTTAAAAGCTTTAACCGTTTTCTGACGTTAACTTATCCATAAAATTTCTCCGGTGCATTATTAAAAAATGTAGTTTCTGCACCGCGCCGTAACTTTCTCTGCCATGAAATAACATAATAAAATATTCATTTCTTGACAAAAAAAACGACTATGAAAATTTGTTAGATAGTTATAATCAGGGGAAATTTACATGCACGAAAATATCAATTTACAGGATGAAATTCAGGAAGGTTTTATCACATCCATTGACGGCGACCTTGCAAAATTAAAGGTGGCTCCAAATGCTGACTGTGATAACTGCGGGGCATGCAATATTGTCCACATGGAAATACTTGCTTTTAACCCCCTTAAAGCGGTTCCCGGGCAGAAGGTAAAATTTACAATGATTCAGGATAATATGCTGAAAATATCATTTATGATATTTATTTTTCCGCTTCTTTCACTTTTTGCAGGACTTTTTGCAGGTTCTTTATTATCATCTATTTATAATATAAATACGACAGGTGCTATGACAGCTGGAGGATTAATGATGATAGGTCTGGCAATAACTGTCATATTTTTTTATGATAAAAAGTACAAGCTCAACAGGTCTAACTTTCCTCAAATAATAGAAGTAATTAAGTAAATGAGGTAAATATGTTCAGAAAAATAAAAGGCGGAGCACATCCGCACGATGAGAAAAAAAGTACTGCGGACAAGAAAATAGAAGTTCTTCCTATACCGCAGAAGCTCTTTATCCCTGTACACCAGCATATCGGCCAGGCTTCCATCCCCGTGGTAAAAGCCGGAGATATGGTAAAAAAGGGACAGCTTATTGCTGAAACAGCAGACGGCAGAGGCACTCCGGTGCACAGCCCCACATCAGGGAAGGTCACAGAAATAGGCAATTACCCGAATCCTATTTACGGATCATCACTATGTGTTGTTGTTGAATCAGATGGACTCGATGAATGGCAGGAAAACCTGCTGATACAGAGAAACTATGAGAATCTCACAGCATCAGAGATGATAGATATCATCTTTAAAAACGGCATTGTGGGAATGGGCGGAGCGGCTTTCCCGACTCACATTAAACTCGCGCCGCCTAAAGATAAGCATATCGACACTCTTATCGTAAACGGAGCGGAGTGCGAGCCCTATCTTACATCAGATTACAGGACCATGATAGAATACCCTGATGATGTTATCAGGGGAACTCTCATAGCAATGAAAATTCTGAATGTGCAGAAATGCTACATTGGAATTGAAATCAACAAGCCTAAGGCCATCGCTTTGATGCTGGAGAAATGCAAAGGAACACCCATCGAAGTAGTGGAACTTGAAACACGATATCCCCAGGGTGCTGAAAAAATGATGATACTCGCCATAACCGGAAAGGAGGTACCATCCGGCAAACTCCCCATGGATGTGGGTTGCGTTGTTCAGAACGTGGGATCGCTTAAAGCTGTTGCAGATGCTGTAGAAAAAAACATCCCCCTGATAGAAAGAATCGTAACAGTCGCAGGAAAAACAGTTAAGGATCCGAAAAATGTTATAGCAAAACTCGGAACACCATTCAGCGAGCTATTTAATTACTGCGGCGGTTTTACTGATAAAAACGGAAAACTTATTATGGGCGGGCCTATGATGGGTATAGCGCAGGTTAACATTGACGCGGTTGTAGTAAAGGCGACTTCCGGTATTATTACAATAGCGGAAAATGAAGTGGATATTATGACTGAACGCGCATGTATCCGCTGCGGCAGATGCCTTGAAGCATGCACTATGCACCTTCGCCCCAACATGCTCAGCATTTTGAGTGAAAAGGGACAGCACCAGACAGCACAGACCGATTATGATCTTATGGATTGTGTTGAATGCGGATGCTGTTACTTCGTCTGCCCTTCAAGAAGAAATATTGTTCATTATATAAGACAGTCAAAGGCAAAAAACGCCATGTTAAGAAACGCAATAAAAACAGGGAGTAAATGATGGAGTCTAAAGATAATTCAGCCAACATCCAGAAACCGGAAAAACTGGTAATCACCTCCTCTCCGCACGTTCATGACACAGAAAGCGTGTCAAAAATTATGTGGATAGTAAATCTTACCCTGCTTCCGGCTGCGATATTTTCAATTATAAACTTCGGCATTCCGGCGCTCATTACCATACTTACATGTATCATCGGAAGTGTCGCATGTGAAGCTGCCATACAGTACTGGCGGAAGAAAGAGATCACTGTAAGCGACGGCAGCGCTGTACTTACAGGTCTGCTGCTTGCAATGTGTATCCCCGCAGGGATTCCCTGGTATGTTCCGCTTATAGGAGCGGTTGCAGCAATAGGTATTGCCAAACATACAATGGGGGGGCTTGGACACAATATTTTCAACCCTGCACATATAGGCCGCGCATTTATCATGGCAAGTTATCCCGTTGCAATGACAACCTGGGCAGTGAGCCGCATAGGAAATAATGCTGATTTCTCCGGTGCAATCAGTAAAATCGGAAGCCTCGATGCTGTTACAGGCGCCACTCCTCTTGGAATGCTCAAGCAGCAGGGTTACCAGGCGCTTGTTGATTCATTCGGAGGTCAGGCGGCGATGTATAAAGCTCTCCTCATAGGAAACAGGGGGGGGAGTCTTGGTGAAACATCGGCAATTCTTCTTATACTCGGGGGACTCGTCCTTATAATTAAAAAGTATATCAAGTGGCAGGTGCCTGTTGTAATGATCGGAACAGTAGGTCTCCTTACATGGACTTTCGGTGGAAAAGCAGGCCTCTTTACAGGTGATCCCATACTCCATATGATTTCCGGGGGTCTTATTATCGGAGCATTCTTTATGGCTACAGATATGGTTACTACACCGATGACTACAAAGGGGCAGATGCTCTTTGCCGCGGGATGCGGTATAATTACTGTGCTCATCAGGCTCTACGGCGGATATCCTGAAGGAGTTTGTTATTCTATACTCCTTATGAATGCTGTTACACCGCTTATTGACAGGTATATTTTCCCGGTTAAATTCGGTTCTCTCCCAGAACCAGTTAAAAGGAGTTAGAAATGACACATACAGATCCCAATAATAACAGTATGTTTAAAATAACCCTGAATCTGACTATGGCAACTCTTCTTGCCGGTATGATTATAGCTGTTGTCTATTATTTTACTGCTCCTATAGCTGAGATTCAAAGAATCAGACAGAAGGAACAGTCAATGAAAGAACTTGTTCCCGATGCGGCATCTTTCGTTGAAATTGAAGGAAAAACCGAGTGGTTCAAGGCGGAAAAAGAAGGCAAGGTTATAGCTTACCTGGTGCTGACTCATCAGAAGGGGTTTGACGGCCACATAAAGATGTTTGTGGCAGTAACTCCTGATAAAAAAGTTATCGGCTATAAAGTTCTGTCACACCGCGAAACACCGGGACTTGGCGATCAGGCTTTCAAACCGAAATTTGCAGGTCAGTTCACAGGCAAAGGCCTTGAGAATATGGAACTTGTTAAAATTCAGGAAGAGGGTACAATTCTCGCAATAACCGGCGCGACCATAACATCACGCGCGGTCACCACTGCTGTGAAAAATGTCCTTACTGAACTTGATACATATCTGAATGCAGCAAACAGTGAAGTTAAAAATGAAGCTAAAACTGATACTAAAAATGAAAGTAAATAAGAGGTCAGTATGAATCTGTGGAAAGAATTTACTAAAGGTTTAATTGCGGAAAATCCGATTTTCCGCCTGGCACTGAGTCTCTGCCCTGCGCTCGCTGTTACATCAAATGTTTTCAACGCGCTCGGTATGGGTCTTACTGTAATGTTCGTTATAACATGCAATAACATGGTAGTTTCAGCATTCAGAAATGTAATACACCCTAAAGTAAGGGTTCCGGTATATATTATTTCAATCGCGACAATTGTAACTGTGGCAATGCTTACCCTTGAGGCATTTGTGCCTGTTCTTTTCAAGGAGCTGGGAATTTACCTGTCACTTGTTGTTGTATTCGCTA
>Ga0209099_1003536_pt1 | contig 12579 bp, 7 predicted proteins | sample AD_JPNHW2_MetaG_FD_184430 | JGI IMG/M metagenome (GOLD analysis project Ga0209099, IMG submission 184430) | Active sludge microbial communities of municipal wastewater-treating anaerobic digesters from Japan - AD_JPNHW2_MetaG (SPAdes) (version 2) | ecosystem: Engineered > Bioreactor > Anaerobic >...
TTTTTTTCTTAGAAATTCAATTTTTTCTCTATTTCCCCAGTTCATTGAGGATGGATTTTCTCACGGTTTGTGCAAGTTCTTCCTTGGTATAGCCTTTAGGATCGATTGCGGGGAGGTATACGACTTCGATCTTTTTGAAGGGGTGAGGGAGTTTTCTGTTTCTGGGAAATGCTTCATATGCTCCTTTGATGGCAACCGGTACGACAGGGACATTCAGTTCGCAGGATAGAAGCGCAAATGTCTGTTTGAAATCGGCGAGTTTGCCGTCTCTGCTTCTTGTTCCTTCAGGAAATATAATAATGTTGCGCCCTTTTTTGAGGACTGATGCCATTCTCTTTATCGAATCAATGAAATCTTCGCCTTCTTTCATAATTATTATGTTGTTTCTGTTGGCAAGGAACTTCCGCCACTTTCTTTTAAAATGTTTTTCCTTGGCAAAGAAATATGTATTTCTGAACATTTTAGCAGAGATCTTGGAAACGACAAAAAGCCCATCGATGATACTTTGATGGTTCGGGGCGAATATCACAGGACTGTCCGGCAGATCCTCATGTCCGCTGAACCTCAACCTGAAAAAGAATCTCAGTGTCACAGTCAGATAGAACCTTATCCACAGATGATAAAATGCACTTTTAGGAAGGTCGATATCTATATGAAAATTTTCTTTAAGTATTGTTTTCCAGCTTTCATTTTCAACTTCACTTGTCATTTTTTCAGCTGTTATAAATTCTGAAAGCTTCCGGATCGTTGAATTAGTCACAAGATCCGATTCCGTCATTTTTATCTTGAATTCCGAAGTGATAAAACCGATAAGCTCAATCTTATCAAGTGAATCAAGTCCCAGATCTATTTCAATGTGATCGTCAGGGAATATCTCGACAGAATCATTTTTGGAAAAATATTCTGAAAGCCGCACATATACAAAATCGACAGGTTTTTCAGAATTTTTCTTTTCGTTTTCTCTGTTCGTTAAAAATGAATCAAGCTTGAATCTCTGAAGCTTTTCCAGTCTGGTTCTCGGAAACGGCTCGTTCACAAGGACAAATTTCAATATCTTTTTGTGGTGACTGGCAGTTGAATTATATTTATCAATTATCTCCCAGCGGACAAACTCTTCAAGATTGGGAACCTGCTTTTCAACAAGCACTTTTTCATCCGGTCTGATAATCGCCGTCAGATTTCCATTACTCATGATAACAGCAGCTTCCAGCACAAGATTATTCAATGATTCCAATGCTTTTTCGATTTCGACCGGATTGACATTCTTACCGTTTGGAAGCACAAGAATCTCTTTTTTTCTTCCCGTTATCTTTAATCTTCCATGACTGTCAAATTCGCCGAAATCACCAGTATAAAGCCAGCCGTCACGCAAGACTTCCGCAGTTTCTTCAGGACGGTTGTAGTAACCTTTCATTATATTTTTTCCGGTAGCCACTATTTCGCCTTCGATTATCTTTACAGTTCCTTTTTCAAGTTCTGTGCCGACACAACCGGCCATTCCCTTTCCCGGTCTGGGAAATGTTATCATCGGAGAAGCTTCTGTCATACCATAGCCTTCACCTATTGCAAAACCCAGCGTTTTAAATTTATGCCATGTAACAGGGTCAAGCTTAGCACCGCCGCAGATTATGTGCCTTACATTACCGCCGAATTTTTTTGAGACCGATCTGAAAACTATTTTTGAAAAAGTGATATCGTTCACGACTTTTGCAAGCCTGTAAAGCCTTTTTGCAATAAAACTGCTGTCAATCTTCTGCATAATGCCTTTTATAAGCATCTCATAAAATCTCGGCACGGCCAGAAGCATGGTAGGTTTCGCTTTCTGCATCATATCCATAATATCTAATGAATTGAGTGACGGAGCTATAGCAGTCGAACCGCCACCGGCAAAAACGGCTATTACCGTACCCATTATCGGAAATATGTGATGCAGAGGAAGTATCATAAGAACAACTTCGTCTTCGGTATAATAACCGGAAGCGGCAAGTTTTTCGAGATTTGCCTGCATATTCGTGAAGGAAAGCATTACTCCTTTGGGATCTCCGGTCGTTCCTGAAGTATAGATCAAAAGAGCAGTCCGTTCCATATCTTTAAAATCCAGAGCCTCCGGAGTCCGTTTTTTCTCATCTGCCGGAATATTTTCAAAGACTATGACCCTGATATCTTTTTTACCGGAAAGCTCAATAGATCCGGCAACTTTATCATAAAGTTTCTTCGATGTGAATACTACCGCCGGCTCACAGTCATTGATTATATAAGCAATATCTTCACTGACACTCATAAAATCGACAGGAGTTACAGAGCCGCCAGCTTTCCAGATACCGTAAATTGCATAAATATATTCCGGTCTGTTCTCGCTGATTATTAGAACTCTCTCTCCAGTTGCATCGCCAAGAACATCAAAGAAATAGTCAATATTTGCAAGAACTTCACTATATGAAATTTCTTTTTCTGAAGTAAATACAGCAGTCTTTTGCAGTGGTCTGATAAACAACTTGCACCTCACATCCTGAACAACAACACAAAGCGAGTTTATTCAAGCACCAGTCAATGTAAAGAAAGTAAACTCCAAAAAAATTGAACTATTTCTCCATGCGGTGTATCTTTTGTCACCGTTTGATCTTGGAGAACCGGAATGGATAACAGAAACGATTTCTGCTTTGGTTGTTTTGCTCCTAAAAGCAGTGATTATAAATGTAAGGTCTGCGGATATGTCTATGATCTGAAAGAAGGTCCAGAGCAGTCTCATCTATTCCCCGGAACTGTACTCAATAACAGATATATTGTGGGAAAAGTGATCGGCGCAGGAGGTTTCGGAATAACTTATATCGCTTTTGACCCTAAACTTCAGGTCAGACTTGCGATCAAGGAATTCTTCCCCCGTCAGATAGCCTCAAGAAATAGAGAAACAAAAGAGATCATCCCTTTCGGTGAAAGTGAGAAAACCGATTTTATCAATGGTTTGAAGTATTTTCTTCACGAAGCGAGAAGCGCCGCAATGTTTGAGACACATCAGAACATTGTCGGAGTGAAAGATATGTTCGAGGAAAATCTTACTGCCTACATGGTAATGCCTTATATAAACGGAACCCCTTTTGATACATATATTGCCAAAAATGGCGGGAAAGTCAGCTTTTCTATAGCATTGTCCGTGCTTGCACCGATAATGGATGCTCTTTCCACGATACACAATGCTAAACTGCTTCATAGAGACATAAGCCCTGAAAATATTTTTATAACAGAAGAAGGTGTCCCCAAACTTCTTGATTTCGGCTCGGCAAGACCGACCGTCGCAAGTGAAACGCTCAGCATGACACCTGTAATCAAAGAAGGATATGCACCTCTTGAGCAGTACAGCAGACAAGGCGATCAGGGTCCTTCGACAGATATTTATTCAATGGCGGCTACAATTTATAAAGCTGTGAGCGGCTCCGTTCCTCCGCCTGCGATGGAAAGGTTCACCAGCGACAATCTCATTGAGCTTTCATCAGTATGTTCCGATATTCCGTCATATGCTGAAAAAGCAATAGTTAAAGCGCTCAGCCTCAGAGCATCAGACCGTTTCCAGACCATGAACGAATTCATTCTGGCTCTGACAAAAGGGAAAAGTGTCGAACCTCTGATATTAAACAGTAAAATTAAGAAAAAAAGCGGAAACGGCAAACTTATAGCCACGATTTCAAGCGCACTTATCGTTGTGACCGGAATTGCACTTTTTTTTATAATGTCCCAAAAGAAAGTACCGGAAACACAACCGGCAGCAGATCAGGTAAAGATGGCAGAAAAAATTACAGAACCGCTCAAAGTACCTGAAAAAATTATTGAACCTGTCAAAAAAATTGCAAAAGAGCCGGCAAAAGAAATACCGGTAAAAACAATAAATGAATCTGTAAAAACAAAAAAATATTCAAAAAAGACAGTTGAAAAAGAAGAACCATTGCAGGTTGAGCAACCCAGAGAAGTCAGAAAAACTGAAGGAATAGGCATTTCCTCAAGAAGCGGCAACTTTATTTTCCCGAAAGCCGCTGAAAAAGGACTCAGTGCCGAACAGTATTTCAAAGACGGATTTAAATATGAACTTGCCCAGAATCCGTCACAGGCTGTCGCATATTACACTGAATCATGCAACATGAAGTTTACAAATGCCTGCTACAGGCTTGGAAAGATAAATGACAACACGGAACTGCTTTCAAAAGCAAGATCCGCTTTTGAAAAAGAATGTCAGAAAGGCACTGGCAGTTCATGTATATCATTAGCTGAAATGATGCTCAGAGGTGAAGGCGGAACAAAAAGTCCTTTTGAAGCGGTCACAACACTTGCCAAGCAATGTTCATCGGGATCTGTAACAGGCTGTTTCATGCTTGCCGGAATATGGGAAAAAGGGGAAAACATCAATAAGGACCTCGAAAAAGCCCGCAAATATTATGGACATGCCTGTGAAAACGGATCAAAAGAAGGATGTTTCAAATATGCTGAAATGCTTGATTCAGGCACCGGCGGACCGGCTGACGCTGAAAAAGCAAAGGAATTTTACGCAAAGGCCTGTTCAAAAGGACATCTCAAGGCCTGTATGAAAAAGAACCAGTGAACTATTTAAAAACGATAATTATAGCTGCGATCAATGCTACAGCAATGATTGAAACTGCAATTGTGATAGCCGTGTTTTTAATCTTTTTCGCCCTTTCAAGTTCTTTTTTCTTCTTATCCAGAGCAGCTCTACCAGTGTTCAATGCACTCAACATGTCGTTTATGCCGTCGTTATCCTCAAGAAGCACCGTTTTGCTCTGAATTTCATCGTAACTTTGATTGTCCTGCATTAATTTCTCCCTTATCTGTTAACAACTCTTGATCCTGCCGGAACATCATTCATGACCAGCGTGTTGCCGCCGATCACAGCACCCTTTCCTATTGTTATCCTGCCGAGTATGGTCGCATTTGAATAGATAACAACATTGTCTTCTACTATCGGATGTCTCGGAATTCCTTTCACAGGATTCCCCTTATCATCTTTAGGAAAACTCTTAGCTCCAAGCGTAACACCCTGATAAAGCTTAACATTTTTACCTATTATGGTTGTGCCGCCTATGACGATGCCGGTTCCGTGGTCCATAAAGAACTTTTCACCGATGCGCGCTTCAGGATGAATATCTATACCAGTTTCAGAGTGTGCCATTTCTGTAATAATTCTAGGTATTAACGGAACTCCTATTTTGTAAAGTGAATGAGCGATGCGGTAACTTGTCAGCATTCTGATGCCGGGATAACAGAAAATTGTCTCACCTGGATTTATCGCCGCAGGGTCACCTTCGTATGCCGCCTCGACATCAAGAGCCAGCAGTCTTCTTATTTCAGGAAGATCTTCAATAAATTTGAACGCTTTTTCTTCAGCCAGAACATCACAGTCAACACATTCTCTGCCACTGTTGCCCTGACATTCAAAACACATACCTCTTCTGATCTGCTCTTTTATCATTACAAAAACCTTGTCAAGCTTTGCACCTGTGTAAAAACTGATATTTGCCGCATTTATATCCGATTCCATAAAAAAACCGGGGAAAACAATCGCTCTCAAAAGCTCCATTATCGTGCCCAGATCGTCTCTTGAAGGCATTGCCGCCGACCTTGAGTGAAGATTGACAACCGGCCCGAACGAACCCGGACAGCAGAGCTGACCGACAACATCTATGAACCTGTCTCTTTTTTTGATATCCATAAAATCCTCCTGAAAAATGACGACTCATTATGACAGATTGAAAAAGAGTGTCAAGAAGAGTAAATTATTTAATGATTGATGACTGTTAAGATATCTGAGAATTTATTTAAGGCTTACTTTTTCGATTCCGTTCCAGTCTCTTGCGATGTAAAGGACATCGTCTATCACAGCAGCACTGAGACTGTATGAATACCATCCGTATGTCTTTTCAGGCAGAGTGATCTCTTTCTCGACACCTTCTTTTGAGATGTAGATCATGTTGCTGGAATCTGAGTATCCGTAATATACATTTTCATTATCTTCAATCGAAAGAAGGAATCCGCCACCTTCAACTGATGAATATCTTGCACCATTCTCGAAAGTCTTACTGTAAAGTCTATGCCCGTCTTCAGCTCTGAAGATCTGAACATTCATTGTTGTCTCGCGGTTGCTGTAATACCAGTAGGAACACTCATTCTCTTCATAGTTATAAACTGTTTCGTTCGTTCCGATGAAAACTCTCTTGTCTTTCACGATAAAATCGGAATACTGATAACGGTACATCTTATCCGTGCTTTCGTATGCACTCGGAATGCTTATTTTCTTCACGACACTTACTTTTGTCTTGTCATCATTGAACTTTAATATATAAAGAGTCCTGATGTACTGTTCATAGTAATTGTATCCGTCATCTTTATTTACAGATTCGTTCCATGAAACATGCGAAGTATAGAGATATTCGCCGTCATCACTCATACCGATGATCTTTCCGGGAATATTGACCTTTCCACCGATAACCGGTTTTGTTGGATCCTTTGCATCAATCGGAACTGCATAACAGTAAAGGATCTCTCTTTCATCTTCATCATAACCTTTCTGCTTGCATTCTGTGAACCAGAGAGTTGTTCCGTTGGCAATAATTTTGCTGTCATAATCGAGTGTTCTGCTGTTTTCTTCCATAATAACCGGCACTGCATTTTCAGATTTGTTTTTGCTTACATCATAGACAATCACTTTTGAATTGTACATACTGTATCCTTCACCTTTGCCTGCGCAATCAGGTTCGCTTGAATAGCAGTCACTTTCAGGATAGAAATAATTCCAATTCTGTATGGTCAGTCCGACAACTCCGTTTTCAGTTACAGCACTGCTGCTGTAATAAGCACTATATGAATCATCAGGCGCCATAAGCGGAACCAGTGCAAGCTCTTCAGGATCGTTATTATCACTGAATTTGAGAATTTTAAGAATACTTATCGCTGTCTGACTTTCTGTCTCTGATTTCATATCAACGGCTTCACCATCCTCAGCTCCGTACCAGCCATATGAATTAGTGATAAGATAACCTTTATCTCCTGATTTCATAAGATCGGAATATCCATAATCCATAACCATTTTTCCGCTTCTCCACTTAACCGGATTTGTGTCATTCCCGGCTTCATAAGTGACAAGTGTTGAAGGCTGGTTGTAATAATCGTTATCAACTCCGCAAAGCTGATTGCCGCAAGTATTGAGATTTCCTACGAAATAAGCCATAACAGCTGTCGAAAGTATTTCAGGTTTGTCTCTGTCTGTAGCATCAATCATCATGACATGTCTGTCGCCGATGCTGATTATCATATTATCAAGTGCCACACCTCTCATTACCGGACTGTCAGATTCAACAGAACCTCTCTGAGTAAGACCTTTTTCAAGATCAAAATCTATGAGGTGCAGTCTGTATACATATCTCCACGAAGTATCGTCATATTCATTTACAGGAAGAAGGATCAGCCCGAGGTCGTCATATATTTTAAATGCTTTCCAGTCCTGAGTCGCTTCTGAATATGAATAGTTCGTTCCTATAGCAATCGTATTCATCTCTTTAGGATTGGCAGGATCAGATACATCATACATACTTACTTTTGTCTTCCAGTTGTCTGTGTCGTCAATACCGACAGTGAGTATCCTGTCACCTCTGATCTCAAGATGTGTCGACCAGCCTGGGACAGCAAGCTGACCAAGCTCTTTCAGATTTTCAGGATCGCTGATATCAAGAACATGAAGCGGATCTTTCTGCATATAAGTTACAGCATAAAGACGGTCGCCTTCGAATTTTGTTCCATAAAGCATCTGACCTTCCATGAAAACGAACTTGTCTATCTGCGTTATCTTTGCAGGATCACTGATATCAAAACTCTCAACCATACTTGAACCGTTTCCCCACTGATCAGACTGGCTGACAGCAAAGAAAACATCACCTTTCTCGTACATTTTCCAGCGGTCGCTCATAAAACCGTCTGTTTCAAATTTACCTTTCTTAACAATTTTTCCAGCCGGATCGCTTATATCAAAAAGTGTTACAGGATATTTCTGGTTATATTCATTATTCCAGTAATCATAGTTTGCTTCAGCGACATAGATCGATTTTGTGGAAACATAAATTGTATATGCCGTACCTTCAAGAGAAACTTCATCAACCTTTTTAATATTTGCCGGATCAGCAACATTTATCGACATAAGTGTGATCTGGTCTTTGCCGTATTCGTCTCTTGTGTCACACCAGTACCAGTAATATATATTCTGTGTCGCAGCTACATAAATGACATCGCCAACCTGTCTGGAATCAACTATCGTTCCGTCCATTTCATAACTTCCGAGGATCTTCGGAGCAGACGGCTTTTCTGTGTTTACGACAATGACTTTAGACATTGATCTTCCGCCGTAATAACCTTCTTTGTCATCGAGGTCTTTACCGTTGAGTCCTGTAACAAGAATATATGCTCTTCCATCAGAAAGATACATTTCGCCGGGAATGCCTTCGAACGGAGCTTTTCCGACTACTTTTAAAGCTTTCGGATTTGTCATATCAATTGCTATAAGACCTTTGTACTGATTTACAACCCAGATAGTGTTTCCTTCTACTTTATATATATCAGATTCAATGATCTCTCTTTCTGCGTCGTCACCTGTACCATTATCATCTGCACCTGCTTCTTCATCTGAATATTCACCGCTGTCTCCAGTATTTCCCTTGTCGTGGCTGTTAGTTGCGCCGGCAGTAATAAACTCACCGTTTTCATCTTTGTCCTTAACATCTGGACTTTCAATATCTTCGGCATCGGGAAGATCTGAAATTTCATCTGTTCTGGAATTTGTGCTGTTGCTACATCCCGCAATGAATAGAAATGCAAATACCATGATCAATACTGTTTTAAAAAAAGACCTCATAAAACCCTCCATTATTCAAATTACCCTGCTTTAGTTCGTCAATCATTGTACTTTTATTGAAAAAAAATAGAAAAAAATCAGATCTTTGCTTTCAGCCAGTGACTTTGTTTAAAAAGAATCATGAAAATAAAACTGTTGAGTGCCATCGTGAGTGAAATTGTCAGCCAGATACCATCAGCCTCAAGTCCGAGGAACACAGCAAGAAACCATGCGAGCGGAATCCTGAGGAAACCTATGGGCAGCGATATTGAAAAAGACGGTTTTGTATAACTTGAACCGGAAAACGCCCCGTTTTCCATCACTATCAGAATGCTTTGAAGAGCTTCAGCAGGCATTACGATCCTTAAATACTGAACTCCGTTTCTTACAAGTTCAGGATCATTATTGAATATTGAAACTATTTCGGGTGCAAAAATAATTGTCATTAATGAATATGCTGCCGTCGCAATACCGGCGTACTTTATCCCGGCCATTGCTCCCGCCCTTGTTCTTTCCTCACTTCCGGCACCGAGATTTCTGCCTGTGAAAGTAGAAAGTCCTGATGCTATTCCCTGTGAAAAAAAATACGCCAGCGATTCTACTTTATGACCGACACCCATTGCACCGATGGCACTTGAACCAAAAACAGCTGTTATTTTTGCAAGGAAGAAATAGATAAAAGAAAAAACCATACTTGAGAGAGCAACCGGATAACCTACGGAAATATACCGCCTGAACCTTATTTCTTCACCGACAGGTTTGAACAGTATCCATTTCTTTTTTAAAATGACTGCAAAGAAAAACGCCGCTCCCATAAAATAACTGACAACTGTGGCAATTGCAGCACCCCTTGTCTCAAGTCTCGGGAAAGGTCCCAGCCCGAACATAAGTACAGGACTCAGTAAAATGTTAAACACAAAAGTAACAGCATAAACAATCACCGGGGTTTTGGTATCTCCCCATGCTATCAGAACAGAATGCAGCGAAAACATTAGAAAAGTAAGTACCGTTGCAAGTATCATTATCTGTAAATATTGTACTCCGGCCTTGTATGCTACCGGTTCGAGCTGAATAACACCAACAAGCGGATCAATTAAAGGAAAAAGAAACAAAGTGAAAATCAGACCTAGTCCGAATGTAAGTTTTAATGACCTCCATGTGTTGCTGCGTGCAGTATCAAGCTTTCCTTCACCTATATTCCTTGAAATACCGGCAACGATACCGACGGTTACAAGTGCTGACAGACCGTGCATCGCCCATACAAGGAAAATGGAAGCGCTGACCCCGGCAAGATATTCCTTACCAAGCTGTCCGAGCCAGAACATGTCGACGATATTGTAACCGGCTTTTAGAATATTAAGGATTATTACAGGAATGGATATAAGAAGAACAGACCTCGCCGGACTGTCTTTAAGCATATCGGTTGAGAATCTGCCCCGCATTAAAAATATTACTGATTTTTAAGACAACGAACAGTGCCGCCTGTAGCTGACATGGCACTCATATTTATTCCGCCGGTATTGAAATTTACAGTGAAAACTGAATCTGTCTGGTCTGTTACCTGTGTCGATGTCCAGAACCAACTGGAATCACCGAACACTGAATAGTATCCATAACTCTGGTCAGAACAGCTTTCACAACTTGCAGTTCTACAGGTTGCCCATGTTGTGCAGGAACTGTTTACTCCGCAAGCACCGCTTGTCACTGTGTCTGTGCAATTTATGATAAGAAGCCTCAGCATATCAACTGAAGGAACAGTTCCGCCGATACTTGAGCAGTATGCAGCCGCTTCGCTGTATGTAAACTGAGCATCCGGCTTATACCAGTAATACCCTGCAGTATCCTGCCATGCAAAACATTTTGTTCCATCCCAGCCGTAACCGTCATAACATTTAAACTGACAGCTTGTTGAGCCGGGAGTCTCGTTATATTCAGTTGTCGGATCATCAGCCGGATACCATGTGGAGCCGCCGTCTGACGATTCCTGCGAATAACTGCTTACCGTATTCCACACATACACACCGCTTTCATCAGGGAGAGGATTGCAGTTAAATGTCCTGCCGGTACCGTCCTTCACACAGATCGTTCCATTCCATGTATAACCTGTCGAACATTTATACTGGCAGCTTGTTGTGCTTGGATAGTCGCTGTATTCAGTTGTGGAATCATCCGCTGGATAATAATTCACACCCTGATCCGAAGACATCTGGTTGTACTCTGAAACTGTATTCCATTCATATCCTTCGCCTTCAGGCTTAGGACTGCATTTATAAACTTTATATGTGTTTTGAGTGTCAAGTGCACAGTAACTTCCATTCCAGAGATACTGGAGAGCGCATTTAAACTGGCAGGTTGTTGTACTCGGAGTTTCGCTATAAACTGTTGCTGTCACATCAGCCGGCTGCCATGCATATCCGTCCCATGTCTGCTGGTATTCAGAAATAGTGTTCCATTCAGTTCCGGGTTCCGGTTTGTCAGGACAATCTTTCATTCTTGTATCACCTGCTTCCGGTGGTTTCGGCGGAGTATAAAGTCCTTTAAAATCAGTGTCACCGCCACAACTTACTAAAATGAAAACTGCAAGTAAGGCAGCAATCGCAATTATTATATTTCTGCTATACATTTATCGCCTCCCTACCACAAAAAGAATTCAAAACTTGTATAAAACACTATCTGACCTTTGCTTTTGTCATGATAGTTCCATCCGATATCAACATTCAGCAAAGTAATGCTGAATCCGGATTTGTCCCCCGTCCAGAGATAGATCGGAAGGTTAAAAGCCCAAGTGGTAATACCGGTAAGATATCTATTGGGAACGCCCGGCATTCCCAGAAGAGCCTCAACTTGACCGCCGATACCGGCAAGATACCAGAAATTCATTTTTAAATTGAGCTTGAAATCAAAAGACCTTATTCCAAGAAGCCCCTGATCAAAATTAAAATCCGAAGCAAAATCCATCTTTCCGGCAAGTGAAAAAGAGAAATATCTCTGGAAATCACTTTTTCTTCCGCTTCCATAGGCAAATTCTAATCCAAGATCAAGTCCTATGATGAACGCCTTGTCAAATGTTGCACCTACTGGAATAGCCATCAGACCGTGAACATCCCAGTTGCCACTGCTCTTATAGCTATAATTGTAATTGCTGTATGAATAATTTGAAGTTGAAACAGGTGGCGGAGCGGCAACAACTTCTTTTTTAAGAACTGCTGCAACAACCTTTACTTCACCTTCAGTAAGTGAAAGGTCCTGTCTGAACTCACCCACATCAGCTTTTACATAGACATTTCCGCTGCACAAAGGAACTTTCCATGTTCTGGGAGACTTTCCGACAGAATTTCCGTCAACAAAGACTTCTGCTTCAAGGTCATTATCCTGTTCATCTTTAGCAGTCACCTTTATTGCGGATTCTCTGGGTTTCATAGTGTATGCAAGAACTTTTTCCTCACCTCTTTTTATTTCGAACTTCTCACTTTCGTTATAGTGACATTTATTTTTGATATCCAGCTGATGTCCGCCGGTAGCAATGTCAAATCTTGCGATCGGGGTTTTCCCCATGTCTTTTCCATCAAGCTCGACTTCCATTCCTTCAGGAACTGAATTTATTGTGATCCACCCGAAATTCGGTTCAAGTGTAACATTTATCGCATCACCCTGCTTAATATCATACTCTTTTTCATGAGAAACATACTTCTCCTTCT
>Ga0209099_1003537_pt1 | contig 12576 bp, 10 predicted proteins | sample AD_JPNHW2_MetaG_FD_184430 | JGI IMG/M metagenome (GOLD analysis project Ga0209099, IMG submission 184430) | Active sludge microbial communities of municipal wastewater-treating anaerobic digesters from Japan - AD_JPNHW2_MetaG (SPAdes) (version 2) | ecosystem: Engineered > Bioreactor > Anaerobic...
TCAATCTCACACCGGAAAAGGAACCATAAGTCCAGCCAAGATAAAGTTGAACCTTTAAGGGCGAGCCGAAATAGACGATGAGCGACACAATGCTGCCGGCAAAGTAGCCCACAAGAATTCCTATGATCAGCAGCGTAACCCCATGCTCGAATCTGCGCGACAACAAAAGAATCAGCACCAGAATGAGCGCGGAACCAAGGCTCGCCGCAAGCACGAGCGACGCGTAGCCGGGCACGGACAGCGAACCGAAGAGCGACGAGCCTGTCATGTCGGTGCTCAGCATGAGCAGAGCGACCCCAATCGATGCGCCCGAACTGATGCCGAGCGAATCGGGGCCGGCCAGGGGATTGCGGAAAATGGACTGAAGTATGAGACCGGAAACCGCCAAGGCGGCCCCCGCAAGCAGGGCGGTGATCGCTTTTGGGAGCCTGAATACCTGTACAATCGTGTTCCAGCTTTGATTCTGGCTGCGACCGGTCAAGGCAAAAAGCACATCGACAAAGGGGATGCGCACTGACCCGTAGGCCAGGTCGAGGACAAAAAGGAGGACCGCAAGCAGGGCAAGGCCTGGCCAGAGCCGCCGCCAGCGCCGACTCTCTCCTGACTGCTCCCCACTTAAGTTGTGATCCCCGCTCGGGTTGTGCTCCTTGCTCGGGATGTGATCCCCGCCTGAGTCGCTCGTGGGCAAGGCGTCCGTTTTTTGCGTCGCGCCACTCAGCTTTGCTGTCATTCGCTTCACTTTTCGAGCTTTCGATAGTAGTAGAAGGAATGGCCAGGCATCAATTCGGGGTGGAAAATCGCCGCCAGATCGGCCAAGACCACTTGTGGCTGCATCGCTGCGGACTCGTAGTAGTCGTTTCCACCAGGGCTCAATCTGAGCGTGCTATTCCATACATTCCCTTTCGCGAGCGCCGGGATAGAGGCAAAACGTGGATCCATAGCCAAAACTTCGGAGAGTTTGGTCGCCGTACCGTTGGGGTTGAGCCAAATATCGGCGTGTAGCGCCTGGGAAAACACGGCTTCCACAGAAAGGGTCAGGCTGCCAGTATTCGGCGTGTTTGCCCACAGATAAGAGCCCCCGGCATCGGCTATCAGTTTTGCCATATAGCTTCCCCCGCCCGAAACGCTCCAGGAACCGTTGTAAGGACCGCTCACGAGGACAGTCGGTTTGCGGCTCGCCCCTGCTACTTTTGTCTTGACTGCATTGTAGTCGGCCTGGATTCTTTGGAAACGGGCCAAGGCATCGCCTTCTTTATTGAAAAAGGCAGCAATAAAGACACACCACTCGGCTCGGGCGAGAGGCTCATTCTCGTTCCAGTCCGCAAGGAGCACGACAGGAAGCCCTGCCTCTTCCATTTTTGGATACGTATCCCACTCGTTGCCAACTCCATAACTAAATATGACATCTGGATTTAAAGAGATAAGGCGCTCGATGTCGGGGCTATAGTTCTTTGTGGTTTCGACGACCTTGCCTTGAGCGATGAGCGCGCGCACCGCGGGGCTATAGATGTAGTCCTTGTTGTCTACGCCCACAAGCGACTTGAGCTCGCCAAGTGTTTCCAGTGCAGGCAAATAGGTTGTGGAGAACGAAACGACCGAGCGGACTGGCACCTGAATGAATTGGTCAGCTTTGACGCCGGACGGTTTTTTGGTGCCTCGAGGGTACAGGACGTAGCTAAAACCCTTGGGCGCGCCCGGCCAGGGCGTCTGCACCGTAAGAAGCTTGTACCCGTTCTGGTACTGGATTGAAAAATGGGCCGGGAAGGGCAGCCTGATGCGGCCGTCCGGTGTGAACTGGACGCCGGTGGGCGCAGTCGGTGCCGCGGACACAGTGGGCGCAACGGGTATCGCGGGCGCGGTGGGGGGCACTACTTGCTTTTCCTGCGCCCTAAGGCCGGGCGCGCCGGCAAGGCCTATCAGTGCCACAACAAAGAGAACGGTGACTTTTGTGTAAAGTTTTTGGTAACGTTTTGTGTAAAAACGTTTTGTGTAAAATGGAATAAGCCGCTTCTGCATATTCCGCATCCTCCCTCCGAAGAGTCGGAAAATCGATGCGCCCGCGGCAGGTTTCCTGGCTCGCCACGCTGGCAAAATCTCGTTTCGATGTCAAATCTTGACCAATCGACCGGACTCTTGCCTAAATGGTCGTCGCCCTTCCCGGAATCGAATTTGAGTGCGATCCCAGTGGTCCACGTTCGCCTTGTTCTTAAGAACCCAAACAACAATGTTCAGGCGCCCTTAAAGAACATACCTTACATGGCCCGGCTCATGTATGTTCGGCAGTTGGCGACTTTGATTACGGAGCGGTTCGATCGCCACAAAGTGGTTTGATCGCCGCCAAAATCCGAAAACTGCGAAACTCTTGCCAGGGATGACCATTAGCAGTGGCTCACAGTAGCGGGGGCTGCGACGGCTTTGAACCGTCTTCCCTTTTGTCCCAAGTCCTTGCGACGCAAGGTCTTGAAGGCACCGCGAGCATCTATCGCAGGGGAGTATACCACTACGCAGTCCCAGGCGTCCACCTGTCGAAAGAAGACACTTGCACAGTACAGAAAAAAGATTGAAAATGAATACCTAGAAAAGGTGACACTATCGTTGTTTGAGGAGAGAGCGATGAGCAAGGAAATACGCACCGTGGGTTTTGTGGGCTTGGGCGTCATGGGCAACCCTATGGCTGGACATCTTATGGCCGGCGGCAAGCGCCTGCTTGTGAATACACGTTCCCCACAAAAGGCCCAAACCCTCTTGGCTTCCGGCGCCGAATGGCGTGCGAGCCCTGCTGAACTCGCGCCAGATTGTGACGCGATAATAACAATGGTAGGTTATCCCACAGACGTAGAGAATGTCTATTTCGGCCCAAAGGGGCTGATAGCTCACTGCAAACCGGGGACAATCCTTATCGATATGAGCACCTCGAGACCAGACCTGGCGGTAAGAATTGCGGAAGCGGCCGGCGCTGCGGGCTGCCTCGCGCTCGACGCACCAGTCTCAGGCGGCGACCTCGGCGCCAGGTCCGCCACCCTCACCATCATGGTAGGCGGCCCCCAGGCCGCCTACGACGCCGCCCTGCCCCTCTTCCAGCTCATGGGCAAGACCATCGTGCGCCAAGGCGGACCTGGCGCCGGCCAGCATACCAAGATGGCGAACCAAATCGCCATAGCAGGCAGCCTCACGGGCACTGTTGAGTCCCTCACCTACGCCCGCAGCGCCGGCCTTGACCCCTCGACGGTACTGCTTTCCATTTCCAGCGGTTCCGCAGGCAGCTGGCAACTTTCAAACCTTGGACCTCGTATGCTCAAGGGCGACTTTGCGCCTGGATTCTATGTCAAACACTTCCTTAAGGACCTTCGCATTGCCCTGGACGCGGCCAAATCCATGAAACTCCACCTGCCGATGTTGGAACTGGCGGAGAGCCTCTTTACCCGCGTCTCCAACGAGGGTATGGACGATCTAGGCACGCAGGCGCTTTATTGTCTTTACGAAAAAGGCCTTGCATGATAAACAAGCCTGGCGGAAGACCTTTGGCAGGCGATGCACCCAACCTTCTCTACCAGAAAGGCAAGTTCACCTTTGGCAAATGGAAGGGAGTCCCTGGCCACGCGAACCTGCTCGATGCCAAACGGCCTTTTTCCTTTCCACTTCTCAATCTTTTCAAAGCCTTTCGATTAAAAGAGTGGCAGGCAATAGAAGTAGGGGATCGCGACTGGTTTCTTTTTGTCGTGCTTTACGATGCCAAGGCTCTCACGCTTGCGTCGATCGACCTTTGGGACAAGAAAAACCATCGCTCCTACAGCTATCAAAACATGAGCCTTGGGAGCCATGTCCAGTTCGGCGATTCCCTCTACCCTTCGGATGCAACCTTTCTCAACAAGGATAGTTCCATAGGTATTTATGTTCACCCCGAGCGCAATGAGCTTCGCCTTGCCGCCTCCTGTACCCCCGCAAAAAAAACGCCGATCATGCTCGATCTTTCTTTTGAGCTCGCACAAGAGACATGCCTACCCTTTTCGGTCTGCCTGCCCCTTGCGGAGGAACGTGCCATCTATTCTACAAAGATCCTGATGCATTGTTCCGGCAAAATTCAGGCGGGCGAAACCTCACATACCTTTGCACCTTCGGATTCGGTCGGTATTCTGGACGACCACAAGGGTTATTACCCATATCATCTCCACTACGATTGGGTCACAGCTTTTGGCCTGCTACCCGACACGCGCTTGGTGGGCTTCAATCTGACAGATAATCAAGTCCGCGATCAAGCTCACTACAATGAGAATCGGCTTTGGCTGGGCGAAGATATTTACGATCTTCCTCCAATCAAGATAACTCATCCATATGGGCATGAAGGCACGTGGATCATCCAGGATACCGAAGGTCTTGTCGATCTCACTTTTTATCCCGAGGTGCACCACACTATCGAAATCAATCTTGGCTTGGCTGGCGTAGACTATGCCGGACCATTTGGTCATTTTGAAGGCTTTATTCGTTCGCCTCTCGGAGATGAAATCGATGCTTCCAAACTCTACGGAATGGGTGAAGACAAAAACCTTCGGCTTTGATACCGCTTTCTTTGCCGCTCCTCTTGGCACTCTAGCATAGAATTGCTTCAACTTTTCCTGCAGCTTTTGACTTTTTTGTCGTTGCAGACCAAAAAATCCGGTGCTAAACTCAGTCATTATTTCTGACCATTGGATGAACCCACGTATGTATCTGCACGGTCAGGGTCTTTACCGAGGAGGATCCCTATGAAGCGTTCCCTACTTGCATTGCTTGTGCTTTGCCTTGCCGTAAGTTCTGCATTTTCAGCTCCAAAAAGCAAGGTCAAGATTGCTATGATCGTCGAATCTACGGTAGACGATAAGGGCTGGTGCCAGTCCATGCACGACGCCATTATGGCAGTGCAGAAAAAGTATGGCTCAGCTCTTGTCGAGTACAGCTACAGCGAAAAAATGAAACCGGTTGATGCCGGCTCTGCTGCTCGTCAGTATGTAGCCAAGGGCTACGACATTATCATCGGCCATGGTGCTCAGTATAAGAATGTGATGCTGGAAATGGCTGAGGAGTTCCCCAAGACAACCTTTGCATTCGGTACATCTGGCGAAATTGGGCCTAAGAATGTGTTTACCTATATGCCAGAAAGCGAGGAGACCGGCTATATCAACGGTATTATCGCCGGTTTAGTGACCAAAACGAATATAGTTGGTATTGTTGGCCCCGTCGATGGCGGCGACGCCGCCCGCTATAACCGCGGTTTTGTGCTCGGCGTCAAGGCTTCCAACCCGAAAGCACAGGTGCAGATAGCTTATACAGGCAGTTTTGGCGACTTTGTAAAGGCTGCGGAACTGGCTCAAACGCAAATTAAGGCTGGTGCAGACGTCCTTACTGGTTCTGCTCAGCAAGCACTCGGTGGTTTGAGGGCAGTCGCAGAATATAAGGATAAGCCAATATGGTGGCTTGGTCAGGATACTGCTCAGCTCGGTATTCCGGAAAGCTACAAGGTCATCGCGGCTGCAGGCTATGCATATGAAGCCGTAGTCGAGACGCTTATTGACAAGCGACAAGCCGGTGTTCTTGGCGGCGAATGCATTCCACTCAACTTTGCTAATGCTGGTTTCGTCTATGCGTTCAATGACAAAGTGGGCCCCGTACTCACGCCTGCGGTGCGCAATGCTGCAGAAAAGGCAAAAGCCGATATCACGGCCGGTAAACTGAAGATCGACTGGCAAAGCGTAAAGTAATTCACATGGAAGCAAAGAACGCGACGAGACTCGACTCAAAGAACGGACAAAACTCACAGCCTGCCAAGATACGTGAACTGCGGGTGGAAGGGATCACAAAACGGTTCCCTGGCATTGTGGCCTGCGATTCGGTGGATCTGAGCGTGGGAGAAAATGAGATTCTTGCGCTTGTAGGCGAGAATGGCGCCGGCAAAACGACGCTTATGAACATCCTCATGGGGCTGTACCAGCCCGATGAGGGTAGAATTCTCATAAACGGGCAGCCTGTGCAGTTCAAATCGCCTCACGACGCGTTCGCTGCCGGTATTGGCATGGTGCACCAGCATTTCATGCTGGTGCCGAATATGACGGTGGCAGAAAATGTGGCGCTTGGCCTAAGGGAGAGCCACAAGCCGTTTAAGCTGGATCTTGCCACCGTCAAAAAGCGAATCGAAGAAGTCTCTGAACGTTACAACCTACCCGTACAGCCCGATGCCTATATTTGGCAGCTTTCGGTTGGTGAACAGCAGCGTGTCGAGCTCATAAAGACTTTGTGCTTTGGGGCACGCTTTCTCATTTTGGACGAACCGACAAGTGCGCTCACTCCGCAGGAGACCGATGAGCTTATCGCCCTTTTGAGGCGTATGGCTGCCGACATGTCGATCATTTTTATAAGCCACAAGCTGGCAGAAGTGACGGCACTTTCTGACAAGGTTGCGATTTTGCGTCATGGCAAGGTCGTCTTTAGGGGTAGCACCAAAGAGCAGACGGCAGCGAGTCTTGCTGCGCTGATGACGGGGCACGAGGTTGTCTTGCCTCATAATGAGTGCCTCGTCAATTGCGGTAAGGACTTGCTGGTCGTGCAGGACCTTAGGGTACGTTCGGATCGCGGTTTTCTTGCGCTGGATGGGCTTTCGCTCACAGTCAAGTCAGGCGAAATCCTTGGGCTTGCCGGCGTGTCGGGCAATGGGCAGAAGGAATTGGCTGAAGCGCTTTCTGGGTTGCGCAAGATTGAGCATGGTAAAATCATGCTCAATGACATCGACATAACGAATAAGAGTCCCCGCCAGATTATAGAGGCAGGGCTCGGCTATATACCGGAAGACCGCAACACTGAGGGTGTCGTCCCGTCGTTTTCCATCAAAGAAAATCTGATACTCAAGGATTTTGCATCGCCGCGTTTTTCTCATGGCGTCTTTATCGATTCAAAGGCTGAGGAGAAAAATGCTGTCGAACTGCAAAAGCGTTTCGACATTCGCTGTTCTTCGCTCAATACGCCTACGGGTTCGCTTTCGGGCGGCAACATTCAAAAGGTAATTCTGGCGCGGGAACTAGCGCGTAGCCCCAAAGTCCTGGTCGCGGTTTACCCGACGCGGGGGCTCGATATGGGGGCAGAGGAGTTTATCCACAATCGGCTTTTGGAACTAAAGTCAAATGGGGTCGGTATTTTTCTTATTTCCGAAGAACTGGACGAACTCACCAATCTCTGCGACAGGATTGCGGTTATTTTTAAGGGAAAGATCTTGGATACACTGTCTGCGGATGAAGCGACTCGGTCAAAGTTGGGGCTTCTTATGGCAGGGATCAACCCTGATTCGGTGTCCACAGAGGCCGACACCCCGACACACAGTCCTAGGAGGTCCGCTCATGAAAGCTAAAGACCGCATACTTTACGTTGTGTTTGTTTCGCTTGTTGCGGTCGTGGCTGCCGTGGGCATCGGGGCTATCGTTCTTGCGATTCTGGGCGCAAATATCCTGCAAACGTATGTGGTTATTTTTACTGAGCCACTCAGGGATCTCTTTGGAATAACGGAGGTGCTGGTACGCGCTATTCCGCTCATCTTTGTTGCCCTTGGGATAGCGATTTCGTTCCGGGCTGGTATCTTAAATATTGGCGCGGAAGGGCAAATCCAGATGGGGATTGTGGCGGCTGCGGCGCTGACCATCGCACTGCCAGACGTACCTAAAGTCGTCCTTGTACCGCTGGGCTTGCTTGCAGGAGCCGCAGGAGGGGCTGCGTGGGCTTCGATAGCGGGATATTTGAGGGCGAAGTTGGGCGTAAATGAGCTGCTTTCCACGGTGATGTTGAACTACATAGCCGCGCAGCTCTATGGCTATCTCCTGCGCGGACCGATGATCGACCCTGCAGAGTTGCAGACGGGCTCGGGCACACCACAATCGGTAAGGCTTCCGAAAAATGCGTGGATCGATCGGATCATACCGGGAATGCGCTTGCATTGGGGATTGGCGCTCGCGCTTGTTTTGGCGGTGCTGGTTTACATTCTGATGTGGCACACAACCTGGGGCTTTAAGATGAGGGCTTCCGGCGCAAGTGCGAAAGCGACTCGCTATGCAGGAATAAGCGTAGAAAGCTGCCTCTTATCGGCGATGATTCTGTCCGGCGCCTTTGCTGGGTTGGCAGGTGCCGTGGAAGTCATGGCGGTGCACAGGCGGGCGATCGAAGGAATTTCGTCGGGTTACGGGTTTACGGGCGTCGTGGTGGCGCTTTTTGGCGGACTGCATCCGGCGGGCATAATTCCTGCATCGGTGTTTTTTGGGATCATGCTTGTTGGAACGGACATGACTCAACGCATATTGTCGATACCGGCCAACATGGTTTCTGTACTGCAGGGCGCTGTAATCCTGAGTATTATTGCAGCCAAGATGGTGATCAACGACCCGTACACACAAGAGAAGTTTGCGAGGAAACTTAAGTCGTTCGGGAAATCGCGTGGAGGATCGAGTGGTACACCGCACTCAGGAGCACCTGAGGCCCCGCGCGGCGGGCACAAAGGTGGGGCCGGTGTAACCGATGTAACCGAGGTGGGACAATGAGCGTAGTCACTATTATCCTGAATATTCTTTCGATCGGTATACCGTTCTCGGTCTCGCTACTCCTTGCGTCGCTGGGCGAAATGTTTAACCAGCGCGCAGGGGTCTTCAATTTGGGGTGCGAAGGGATTATGTCGATGGGAGCTTTTGCAGGCTTTATGTCGGCGTATTTTCTTCAGAAAACAGCACTCGGGCCTTATGCAAACTGGATCGGCCTTCTGTTGGCAGCTGGAATTGGTGTGGCGCTGGGGTTACTCTATGCGCTGGTTACGGTGACGTTTGGCGCGCCGCAGGGGATTGCAGGTATTGGCTTGCAAATGTTAGGCACGGGCGTTGCCGGAGTGCTGTTTCGCCACTTTGTGGGTGGCGTGGCAGGAGTGCCGGGGCTTGCAAATCTGCCAATTCCGGGGCTGGTCAAAATTCCGTATATCGGGTCTGTCCTGTTCAACATGAATCCGCTCGCGTATGCGGCTTTCATTTTTGTGCCGGTGAGCTGGTATATCCTGTACAAGACACCCTGGGGGCTCAAGGTAAGGGCTGTAGGCGCCGCGCCCCGCTCCGCCGACACCATGGCCATCAACGTCAGGCGCACGCGCTACCAGGCTCTGGCGGTGGGCGGGCTGCTTGCGGGGGTAGCGGGCGCGTATCTGTCGCTGGGGCAGGCAAAGATGTTCGCCGACGACATCGTCGCGGGGCGCGGCTTCATCGCGGTGGCCCTTGTGTATTTTGGCCGATGGGACCCCTGGTGGATCCTGGGTGGCAGCCTGCTTTTTAGCATTGCGCAGTCGCTGCAGCTTTCCATACAGGTGCTCGGCATAAGCTTCCCCTACGAGTTCGCCGTAATGCTGCCCTATGTTCTGGTGATTCTAGTCCTGTCGTTTACTCGTGGCTCTTCGACACGGGGTCCTGCCGAGCTTGGCGTGCCCTACGACAGGGAGAAGCGCATTTAGTGCGGCCTTTCGGGTGTGTCGTTCGCAGTTCTACTGCCGTCCTCGAGGGATAAAGAGCATCTACAAGGATTTCTTCGTCGTCCTTACCGGCTTCATCGTTCTGGCGATTTTCAAACTTTTCAAAGAGCGTAAACGGCAAAATCCCGTCTTCGTGGCCTGCCACAAACACGTAGTCGAATTCGAGCCCCTTGTGGCAGCATGAATCGTAAGGATCTAGACCGCTTCAGGTTGCATCTGCAGCGCCGAGTATTCCTTGGGCACAGCGGAAACTGTGTTCAAGCCGATAGACTCCTGCCTGTAGATAATCGTTAAGGAAACGCTCCAAAAGGCGCCGGTCAGAGCCTCGAAAACCGTAGATAGCCTGGTTCGGGTTCCCTATTGCGAAAAGCTCGGTCCTGAAGCGTCCATCCCGTACCGATGGTGTTAAAAGCCGCATACCACCCGCCACAAGATCGTCAAAATCGAACGCATTCGCTTTTTTGAGCTCGTCACGATACACTGCGTATGCTTCCTCCAGAGTTTCGTCGGCTTTGGACACGATTCACAGGATCTGTCTATGCAGAGGTTCATTTATCCCGCAATGCCGCTTCCCTCTTGTGACTTGCAGGCCACACATGGTTCGTCGACTGTATCCCACCTGCGGCCTTGGGTTCGAAGTGCTCGCCAGGAGCAAACACATGGATAACACCGTATTCCCCGTCAAAACCCGGCCTGATGGAAACTTGTCCTGCGCGCATCCTCGCAATCGCTCTGGCCAAAAGCTCTCCTGACACCTCGCGCGTCGAAAACGACTCGATTTCGCTCTCGCTGCGGTCCAGGAGTAGTGCAAACTCGCTTCCCGCTTGTTCAACAAGTGAACAATACGCCGCAGCCACTTTTTTCGAGCTGCTTCCCGTACCTAGAAGCTCGCCCAGAATTTCCGGCAGAGGGATGAGCGACACATAAGGGCGTCTATTCGTGTGCAGCGGGTCGCCTTCGGGTGGGCATTGCGCTGTTTCGTCGATTGCTCGATCCGCCAACTCGGCAACGCGCCGCATGACACCGGGGGTGAGCGGCTTTCCACAGACCGGACAGCGCCCGCCATGTTGTGCGCTCTCCTCAGGCGACAGCACAACACCACAGGCGCGGTGTCCGTCGTAATGGTATTTCCCCTCTTGAGGAAAAAACTCGACCGTGCCGGCAACCGCGCTTGGTCCCTGCCCGGATATCGCCCTTGCAAGCGCATCGAAATCGAACGCAGCCTCAGTATCGAAAATCGTCGCCTCGCGTCCGAGTTTCTCAGGCGAATGCGCGTCGGAATTCGAAATGATCGCAAAACGATCCAGCGCGCTCAACGCCCAGTTCATGGGAGGATTCGACGAAAGCCCTGTTTCGATAGCCCCAATCCGCGGCGCGAGATCGCGGTAACACGCTTCGATCGAATCGAAACCCGACCTCGCACCGAGCGCCGAAAACCACGGTGTCCAAATATGCGCCGGAACAAGAATCGCCCTGTCGTCAGCTTCCAGAAGCAGCTCGAAAAGGTCGCGCGAGTCGATACCCAAAATCGGCCTGCCGTCGGACTCGATATTTCCTACCCGCGCGAGCTTGGCCTGGAACTCCTCTGCTGCTTCGAAATCTGGCAGGATAACGACATGATGGACTTTCCGCGTCTTGCCGCCCTGCGAGTAGATCGTGCTAATCTCGCCGGTTAAGGCAAATCGGACAGGAGGCTTCGCAGTTCCATTCTTTGCCGGATCAGGCAGTTCATCCTTAAGGCCCTGCCCCAGGTCGAATTCTCGTCGCAGTTCAGGTTTAAGACGATAAAATCCCTCAGGCGCAGGTTCGAGCCCCTCCTTTAATTCGGCTAGCCACTCTGGATGTGTGCAGTCGCCTGTCCCCACAAGGTCGGGCCCCTTGATTCTTGCCCATCGGTCCAGGTAGGGCAGGGTCAGTTTCTTGCTCGTCGCAATCGAGTAGCGTGAATGAATATGGAGGTCAGCAATTACTTTCATGGTTTTTTTGGCCCAGACTTTTCGATCCAAGCGGGGCGAACATGCCCGCTGTGGATTGCTGTAGATTTTTCAGCGACACACCATGGTCAAGGCAGGACCTTTGGAATCGATCTCGCCAAATAGTCGCTATAGTCCCTGACGGCTGGCTCATAAGCGGCATTGAAAATCGGACTCGAGATCAGGAAATCCGCTGTCGCCCTATTGCAAGCCATCGGTATGTTGTAAAGCACAGCAATACGCAGGAGCGCCTTGACATCGACATCGTGCGGTTGTGGCGACATTGGGTCCCAGAAGAAGATCATTATGTCGATTTTCCCATCTGCGATGAGTGCGCCAACCTGTTGATCGCCACCCAAAGGGCCCGACTTGAGCCGCTTGAGGTTCAGTCCTTCAGGCTTGACGCCTCCCGCTTTTGCAATGATGGTCTCTTCCACAAGGCGGCCGGTTGTCCCTGTCGAGATAAGTTCATGCTGTATCAGTGTTTCCCAGTTATACTCGACCCACTCCGCCAACTCGCGCTTTTCATTGTCGTGCGCCACCAGTGCAATCCGCTTAGTGCTTTCCATCTTTCTGCTCCAGCTCCCACTATAGCCCCGCCGCTCGCTTTAAGAAACTGCCTCGATCATGTCTAGTCAGCATTATGGTCCAACACGGCGCTGCACTGGCCAACGTTACTGATTGGGTGATCCACCGAGCAAAATCTGAATGTCACAGACATTTGTGCCAGTAGGGCCTGTCTTTAAGAGGCCATCCGCTGCTTCAAAAAAGTGATAGGAATCGTTGTCCGCTAGGTATTGTTGGAGGTTCAGCCCCTTCTGTTGCGCCGAGGCAAGCACCTCAGAGTCTGCAAAAGCCCCGGCAGCGTCGGTGGGGCCGTCATTGCCATCGGTGCCTGCGGATAAAAAGACAATGCCTTGTCTATACGGATCGAGTACAGCGGGGAAATGCGCAAACTCGTTCAGGAACGACAGGGCCATCTCCTGATTCCTGCCGCCCTTGCCCTTCCCGCGAAGCGTCACTGTCGTTTCGCCACCTGCAATAATGCACGCAGGAATCGCAACAGGTTTCCCATGCAGCGCCAAGTCC
>Ga0209099_1003538_pt1 | contig 12576 bp, 10 predicted proteins | sample AD_JPNHW2_MetaG_FD_184430 | JGI IMG/M metagenome (GOLD analysis project Ga0209099, IMG submission 184430) | Active sludge microbial communities of municipal wastewater-treating anaerobic digesters from Japan - AD_JPNHW2_MetaG (SPAdes) (version 2) | ecosystem: Engineered > Bioreactor > Anaerobic...
CGGTTTCAATGGGAAGAGGAGAAGAAGACAGGGTTGTGCGACTACATCCTTCGCAATGACGGCACGGTATTTCTGACACCCCAGGTGATGGAGGTGCATGAAAGGCTGATGAATATTAGCCGATGAGTGAATCGTCGGTTTTATTATATTTTATCTTTGCCTTACCTATCCCCATTTCATGGAAACGATAAAAATCACGGCTGTTTCGTACCTCAACACGTTCCCGTTCGTTTTTGGCATCAAGACGTCGGGTGAACTGGATGACATCGAGCTTCGGCTCAGGGTCCCCTCGATGTGTGCCGAAGAACTCCGGTCGGGTGTCGCCGACCTGGCGCTGGTGCCTGCCGGTGCGCTGCCAGATATCCCCGGCTACCGGATCATCACCGACTACTGCATCGGGGCGGTGACGGATGTGAAATCGGTGTTATTATTGAGTCAGAAGCCGATTAGCGAAATCACGGCCATCCATCTTGACTACGATTCGCGAACCTCGGTGGCGTTGGTACGAATCCTGTCAAAATATTTCTGGAAGATCAACCCCGACTGGATCCCGCTGGCATCGGGCGTGGCGGATAAGGCGACCGGTATCGATTCGCTGGTGGCCATTGGCGACAAAACCTTTCACCTCGTATCACAGTATCCGTACGTGTATGACCTGGCCGGAGAATGGATCCGTTTCACCGGCTTGCCATTTGTGTTCGCGGTATGGGCTACCTGCAAAGACCTCCCCGAAGGCTTCCTGGCCCGTTTCAATCAGTCGCTGAAGTACGGCATTGATCACACCGATGAGGTGCCTGACTTTTTCCGCAACCAGATACCGCCGCATGTCGATCCGTTGAAATACCTGAAAAACGACATCTCGTATCCGTTGGATTCGAGGAAGAGAGAAGGATTGGATCAGTACCTCCGTTACCTGGATGAAATACTCCGGGAAGAGTAACAGGGGAACGACTAGCGCCGTTTCCCCTGATATTTCTGTTGTTTAGCCATTTCTTCCAGCCGTTTCTGGAATCCTGACTTCTTCACTCCTTTTTTCTTGTTTGCTTCGATCTGCGCATGCAGTTTATTTTCATCGATCGTAGCCCTGATCAGGAATACCTGGGCAAAGGTGAAGATGTTAGCCAGGAGATAGTAATAGCTGAGTCCGGAGGAGTAGTCGTTAAACCAGAAGAGGAACATGGCAGGCATGAGATACATCATGAATTTCATGCCGGGCATCTGCTGGCTCGATGTCCCCATCATATTCTCGTTGACCTTGGTATAGATGATGCTGGAGATTGTCATCAGGAGGCAGAACAAGCTGACATGATCGCCATAGAATGGCAGGGAGAATCCGTTCGGGAATGTCCAGATGGAGTCATATGACGACAGGTCGGCAGCCCAGAGGAACGGTTGCTGACGCAGTTCGATGGAAGCCGGGAAGAAGCGGAACAAGGCGATGAGGATGGGCATCTGCAACAGCATGGGCACGCATCCCGCCATGGGGTTGACGCCTGCCCGTTTGTACAGGTCCATGGTGGCCTGTTGTTTCTTCATGGCCTCATCCGGCTTCGGATATTTCTTATTGATTTCGTCGATATCGGGTTTCAGCACCCTCATCTTGGCCGAAGATTTGTACGTCTTGTATGCGATCGGGAAGAGGACGATCTTCAGCATGATGGTGAGGATCAGGATGATGATCCCGTAATTCCAGCCGAGGTTCCCGAAGAAGGTGAATACCGGGATCACCGCCCAGATGTTGATCCAGGCCATGGGCCGGAAGCTCCAGCCCAACGGGATTTGCCGTTCGAGGTGAAGTTTATAGCTTTTGAGGGTATAGAACTTGTTGGGGCCGGCATAGAGTGACATGTTGATGGAACGCGTCTGGGTCGGGTTAAAGGGGATACCGAGTTCGGTGGTCATGGTCTTCAGGTAGTTTCCTTTGAAAGGCAGGGTCTGAGTAGCCATGCGCGGGGCATCAAAATAATCTCCCGCGATGAGGGTGGTCGTGAAAAACTGCTGTTTGAACCCGATCCATTTTACTTTTTCGTTCTTCAGGTTGACCTCTTCATCTTTGGTTTCGGTGAGGTTATCCACCTCGTCACCTACATAATGATAGTAGATGGTGCTGACCATCCGCTCCATTTTAGCGCTTTTCTCCTGACGTAAGAGGTTCTCTTTCCAGTCGAGCAGCAGATATTTTGTCGACGGGTCAATCACATCGGTCATGCCCTTGAAGTTGATCCGGTAACCGATCATGTAATCATCGCCGCGGAGTGTATAGACGAGCTCGATGTATTTATCGGGGGAGATGGTCGTGTCGGAGGCATCGGCGTAGGCTCTCATCCCGAAGACGATGGAATCGTTGCCGGTGATCTTCACGAGGGTGTCGCCACGGGGCGTGTTCCCGTAAAACACGGGCTGGAAGAAGAGGTTCTCGGTAGAGACCAGGCGGTTTGCGGAGAAGAAAGAGAAGTTGAAATGCAGGGAGTCGGAGTTCATCAACACCAGCGGGCGTCCGTCCCACGTCTTGAATTTTTTCAGTTCAATGCGATCGATGCGGCCGCCTTTTGAGGCGATTCTCATTTTAACCAGGTCGCTTTCCAGCACTACAAAATGATCCTTTCCGTATCCCGAGTTGGAAAACTTGCCCAGCTGATCTTTCAGCGCCAGTTTTTCGATCTTCGTGCTGTCAAGAACCTCGCCGGAAGCCATGGCTTCCGCTTTCCGTTTTTCCAGTGACATCACCTGTTCCCGGGCAATGGCCTTGATTTCCGCTTCGCGCTGAGCCTGGCGCACCATTACAATGGAGTCGCTCTTTCTCTTCAAGGCTGCCGATTCTTCTTTCGAGGGAGTCATCAGGTACGAAAACCCGATGAAAACGGCGAAGATAAGGAGCAACCCGATGATGGTGTTTCTATCCGTCATGTTGTGTTAAAAAAGTGGTGCAAAGATACGCTTTTGTCTGTAATGCTTGCCGGGATAGCTATCTTTTCGCTGCTGCAGCGTATTTCATGGCCGCAGCCACAAAGTTGACAAAGAGCGGATGCGGGCTGGCCACGGTGCTTTTATATTCAGGATGGAACTGTACTCCGATAAAGAAAGGGTGATCTTTCAACTCCATGATCTCGACCAGATCATCCTTTTCGTTCAGTCCCACGGGGATCATGCCGGCCTCCCGGTACCTTTCTTTATATTCGTTATTGAACTCATACCGGTGACGGTGACGTTCGGAGATATCTTCGTGCTGATAAATCTCGAAAGCCTTGGAATCTTTGGTGAGGTGGCATGGGTATGCGCCCAGCCTCATCGTCCCTCCCAGTCCGGAAATCTTCTTCTGGTCTTCCATCATGTCGATCACCGGGAACGGCGTTGTTTTATTGAATTCGGTGGAATGAGCGTCTTTCAGTCCGAGGATATGACGTCCGAATTCGATGACGGCACATTGCATGCCGAGGCAGATACCGAGGAAGGGGATGTGTTGTTCACGGGCAAAACGGATCGCGGTGATCTTTCCTTCGATCCCGCGTTCACCGAAGCCGGGAGCCACGAGGATGCCATCCAGTCCGCCGAGTTTCTCAGCCACGTTGTTGTCGTCGATATATTCCGACTGGAACGTCTTGACATTCACTTTGCACTCATTGGTAGCGCCGGCATGAACGAACGCTTCGTTGATGGATTTATAGGCGTCTTTTAATTCGACGTATTTACCCACCAGACCGATGGTGACTTCCGATTTCGGATTTTTTAGTTTGAAAAGAAACTTCTCCCATTTTTCGAGATCGGGTTCGCGGTCAGCGGTAACTCTTACTTTTTTCAGGATCTCGAGATCGAGGTTTTCCTTCCTCATCAGGATAGGCACATCATAGATGGTCGGGGCATCGATCGATTCCATGACGCATTCGGGAGCCACGTTGCAAAAGAGAGCGATCTTGTTACGTAGTCCTACCGGCAGGTGTCTTTCCGTACGGCAGATGATGATATCGGGTTGCACTCCCTGTTCGAGCAGGGCTTTGACCGAATGCTGAGTAGGTTTTGTTTTCAGTTCGCCGGCGGCGGCCAGGTACGGAACCAGGGTAAGGTGGATCACCACGCTGTCGTGGCCCAGTTCCCATCTCAGCTGTCGGACGGCTTCGATGAAGGGTAGTGATTCAATATCGCCCACGGTGCCGCCGATCTCGGTGATGAGGAAATCGAGATTGCCTTTTTCGGCCAGCAGTTTGATGCGGTTTTTTATTTCATCGGTGATATGAGGGATGACCTGAACGGTCTCGCCCAGGTACTCTCCTTTCCGTTCTTTCTGGATCACCGACTGATAAACGACGCCGGTGGTGACGTTGTTGGCCTGTGAAGTCGGCACGTTGGAGAAACGTTCGTAGTGGCCCAGATCCAGGTCTGTCTCCGCTCCGTCTTCGGTCACATAGCATTCGCCATGTTCGTATGGGTTCAAGGTACCCGGATCAATGTTGATATACGGGTCCAGTTTCTGAATGGTGACGGAGAAGCCACGGGCTCCAAGGAGTTTCGCGATGGATGATGATATAATTCCTTTGCCCAGGGAGGAAGTAACGCCCCCGGTAACAAAAATAAACTTGGTTTTTGACATAGAAGACACAGGTCTTAGCGGGTTTTGACAAAATTAGGGTATTTTTTCCTTGCCGGGTTAATTTCGTCCTTTTTTCTGTTCAAGTATATTTTCTTCTGATAGCGAGGATCTCGGAGGCGATCTCTTCGATAGGTTTGCTGGTGACAGTGATGACGGGCCATTCGTACCTGGAGAAGATCTTTTCGGCATAATGAAGCTCCTGTCGAACATGCGTGATGCTGGAGTATTCAGGGGTATTTCCTCCCAGGTACTGTTGCCGGGCGGTACGCAGGTTACTTAAGTCGGAGGCCTCGGTGGTAAGTCCGAACACCCGGCCAGGGGGCAGGGAAGCAAGGATAGCGGGCGGTTCCACGCCGAGGATGACCGGGTAGTTAGCGACAAACCATCCGCGGAAGGCAAAATAGATGCTCAGGGGTGTTTTGAAGGTACGCGACACCCCTACCAGCACCAGTTCGGCTTTTTCATAATCATAATCACGCTGTCCGTCATCATGGTTGAACGCAAACTGCATCGAGTCGATCCGTTTGAAATATTCTTCGTTAAGTTTGAAGAATAATCCCGGTTTTTGCGTGGGGGTGTCAGCGAGATAATCGGACAAGCGGAACAACAGCGGACCCATGAGATCCATCGCCTGCACATGGTTGACCCGGCAGATCCTGGTCATGGTCTCGCGGAGATTCTCGGAGACAAGGGTATGGAGGATGAACCCGTCGACAGCCTTCGCTTCCACTACCAACTCTTCCACCTGTTCAGCCGACCTGACCTCCTGTTTCATAATCACCTCAACATCAACACCGGGAAACTGTGTCAAGGCAGCTTTCAGCACCTGTTGAGCTGTTCTCCCGGTCCCATCCGACACTACGAAAATCTTTTGCATCTTTCCGGATTTTACACGTCATGAATAAAATATGATCTTCTTTTTATAATAATGGCATTTACCTCTGACGAAAAACCGTACCTTTGCACCTTAAATATAAGTAAATCTATTTAATAATCTGCAGATATGAAAACGATAAAGGTTGCTATTAACGGTTTCGGCCGGATAGGCCGTTTAACTTTCAGGGCTCTGCTGAGGAAGAGCAATGTTGAGGTAGTCGCATTGAACGACCTGACCGATGCAAAGACCCTTGCATACCTGTTAAAATATGACTCCGTCCATGGGCGTTTCCCGGGCGAAGTAGGGGTAGATGGAGATTGCATTGTGGTGGATGGCAAGAAATACCGTGTATTTGCAGAGAAAGATCCGGCAGCCCTTCCGTGGCAGGAATCAGGCATCGATGTGGTAGTGGAATGCACCGGTATTTTCAGAACCCGTGAGAAGATGATGAAACACATCACCGCGGGAGCCAAGAAAGTAGTCCTTTCCGTTCCTTCCGACAGCAAGGATGACGTGGATGCCACTATCGTCCTCGGAGTAAACGGCCACCTCATTAACCCGTCGCTGCAACTGGTCTCCAACGCCTCCTGCACCACCAACTGTCTGGCGCCTGTCGCCAAGGTGCTGAACGACAATTTCGGGATCAAGCGCGGACTGATGAACACCATTCACAGCTACACCAATGACCAGATCATCCTGGATGCTCCGCACAAGGATCTCCGGAGAGCCCGTGCAGCAGCCGTTTCCATCATCCCCACCAAAACCGGTGCTGCCAAAGCCATCGGGTTGGTCATCCCTGAACTCGACGGTAAACTCGACGGCTTTGCCGTACGCGTACCGACCCCGGATGGTTCCCTCGTAGACCTGACCGTGGAGCTCGACCGCCCTGTCACCGCCGACGAAATCAACGCCGCCATGAAAACCGCTGCCAACGGCCCCATGAAAGGCATCCTGGAATATACCGAAGATCCCATTGTCAGTCATGATATCATCGGGAATACCCATTCATCAATTTTTGATTCACTCATGACCAAGATCATCGGAGGAAACTTCGTTAAAGTCATTTCATGGTACGATAACGAAGCTGGTTATTCGAACCGTCTGGCCGATCTGGTAGAAAAAGTCGGCTAAATCACATGATAAGTTTTGAAGAACTGGGCGTTCATGAAACGTTCATCAACGCCCTGAAGGACCTTGGCTTCGAATGGCCAATGCCGGTCCAGGAGAAAGTTATACCCATTCTGTTGACGCAGGAAACCGATCTGGTGGCGTTAGCGCAGACAGGGACCGGTAAGACGGCGGCCTATGGGCTTCCGCTCCTTCAGCGAATAACCAAGAAGAGCAAATGGCCCGAAGCGCTGGTCCTCTGCCCTACCCGCGAACTCTGTATCCAGATCGCGGATGACCTGAATGAGTTTGCCAAGTACGATGACGACCTCAGGGTATTGCCTGTTTACGGCGGCTCCAGCATCGACGTGCAGATCAACGCCCTGCGTAAAGGCGTGTCCATCGTGATCGCCACGCCGGGGAGGCTGCTCGACCTGTACAAGCGAAAAGCCATCAATATGCAGGCGGTGACGACCGTCGTCCTTGACGAGGCCGACGAGATGCTGAACATGGGTTTCCTGCCCGACATCACCGAGATTCTCTCGACGGTGCCGGAGGGATTTCATACCCTGCTGTTCTCCGCCACCATGCCGCCCGAAGTTGCCCAGATCGCCGGAAAATTCATGAACCATCCGGTCGAAGTGACCATCGGAACCCGGAATGCCGGCGCCGATAACATCCGCCATGTCTACTATACGGTCCATGCAAAAGATAAGTACCTGGCACTGAAGCGGATCGTCGATTTTTATCCGGACATCTACGGCATCATCTTCTGCAGAACCCGTAAAGACACCCAGGAGATCGCCGACAAGCTGATCGCCGACGGCTACAACGCCGAATCGCTACACGGTGAGCTCTCTCAGGCCCAACGTGATTACGTCATGCAGAAGTTCAGGATCCGTCACATCCGTCTGCTTGTTGCCACCGATGTGGCCGCCCGGGGACTCGATGTCGACGACCTGACGCATATCATCAACTACAGCCTCCCCGACGACAACGATGCCTATACGCACCGCAGCGGAAGAACGGCCAGAGCAGGAAAGACAGGCATCTCCATCGCCATTGTCAACCTGAAAGAGAAGTATCAGATCCGCCAGATCGAAAAGAAGATCAACAAAACCTTTGTCAGCGCGAAAGTACCCACCGGCAAAGAGATCTGCGAGAAGCAACTCTTTAACCTCATCGACAGGATGGAGCGCGTGGATATTGAGAACACCGACATCGACACCTACCTGCCGGTAATCTATCGCAAGTTGGAATGGCTCAGCAAGGAAGAGGTGATCAAACGGTTTGTCGCTTTACGGTTCAACCAGTTCCTCGATTATTACAAGAACGCCGGGGATATCAGCGTACCTGACGAGCGAATGTCATCAGGTCCCCGCGACAAAAATCCGAAACGCAGCCATACCGACGAAAAGGTCACCTATGCCACCCTCTTTGTCAACAAAGGAAAAGCGATGGGTCTTTACCCGAGCGAACTGATCGAGCTGATCAACCAAAATATGCCCGGGAAACGGGTTGCTATCGGGAAGATCGACCTGTCGAAAAGTTCTACCCGCTTTGAGGTAGATGCCAAATATGCCAAAGCGGTGATCAAGTCCCTGACAGGAGCCATCTTTAATGGCATGACGTTGAAAGCCGGCTTCGCAGGCGGGAAATCAGAGGATGAGGCGCCACCGGAACCCTCCCGTTTCAAACGTAAAAAACCCCGGAAAAGCGACCGTTAGTATCTTCTTCCTGATCAGGAGAGAAAGATCTTACGCAGAAGTTCTTTATCGGCGCCCACCTGATGTGCCAGGAAGAGGTCCATACCTCCGTAACTGGTTTCGATCTCGTCGAGAGCCGCATCGATATATTCATTCCTCACTTCCAGAAACGGCCGGATGACCTCTCCCCGGATCCCTTTTTCATTGGTTTTAGCGATGATCTTATCCGCCAGGTCTTTGGCAAAGACATTCGTGGCCAGATAGTCGGCCCGGATCACCTCTTCGGGGACATCGAGGGCAGAGAGCAGAAACCAGGTAGCCAGTCCGGTACGATCTTTCCCGGCGGCGCAATGATAAACCACCGGCAGGTGACCGGGATCCTGGATGATCTCGAAAAACTTCCGGAACGCGGCCGTCTGTCGGCGTACGATCAGGCGATAGTCGTCAGCCAGGACATGCAGGAAATCCTCCGGTTGTGATTCGTTGATGGTCTTCGGGTCAAAGTCGTGTGTCGCCTCATTGATGGGGAGATGTATCCGGTGGGTGACCGTTGGCAACAGATCGTCGGGGCGGCGTGAGACCTCGGGATCCGAGCGGAAGTCGATGATCGTCCGCAGTCCGGCGCTTTCCAGCCGGGGCATATCCTCCGGCTTCAGCGAGAACAGATCGCCGCTGCGGAATACCAGCCCATGCCGGATGGTACGCCCGTTGCGGACCGAAATGCCTCCCAGATCACGGAAATTGGGCCGGGAAGGAAGAATATATCCTTTTGAAATGACAGTCAATGAAAATCTTTTTACAAAGTTAATGAATTCCTTAACTTTGGCCGCTTCTGAAGCAGAAAAACAACACAGGTATGACGACCATTGAAGATATAAAAAAGGGACTTGAGTTCCTTAAATCCAAGGCACAGGGAGAGCGGTTCCGGGAGGCGACGGAAGACTTTGACCGGGTGGTGCAATATCATTTTACCGATCCCGAATACATCGGGCATTTTGCGATCCGGAATGGCGCTATCGAAGGGCCTTTCGAGGGAGAGAAACAGGGCGCTGAGATTCATGTAGAGATGACCGGCGACACCTTTACCGGGCTGTTGAATAAAGAGATCAATCCCCTGACCGCGTTGATCAAAGGACAGATCAAGATCAAAGCATCGTTCATGGACCTGATGAAACTGAAAAACATCGGAGGGTGATGGTATCCGCCTAAAACAGCAATTGCTGTATTCCGGGGTTACCTTGAAATACAGCAATCGACTGTCAACAGGGAACAACACTCATCCCCGGCCTCACCCGAGGTATGATTTAAGCATTTTACTCCGCGAAGAATGTTTCAGGCGACGGATGGCTTTTTCTTTGATCTGACGGACTCTTTCGCGCGTCAGGTCGAACATGGCGCCGATCTCTTCCAGGGAGTAATTATGGGGTACGCCGATCCCGTAAAACATATTGATGATCTCCCGTTCCTTCTCGGTGAGGGTGGCCAGTGAACGCTGGATCTCCTGCGATAACGATTCCCGAATGAGGTTGGCATCGGTATCGGGGGTATCTTCCGAGACGAAGACATCCAGCAGTTTCACCTCTTCATCCTGATCGATGGGAGCATCCATCGACACGGTGCGGGTTGACATACGAAGCGTCTCTTCCACTTTATGTTCGGGAATCTCCAGTTCTTTGGCGATCTCATCCAGCGACGGAGGACGTTCATACTTTTGTTCCAGTTTCACGCTAGCCTTGTTCAGCTTGCTCAGCGAGCCAACCTGGTTCAGGGGAAGCCTGACGATACGAGCCTGTTCGGCCAGCGCCTGCAGGATCGACTGCCGTATCCACCACACTGCATACGAGATGAACTTGAAACCACGCGTTTCATCAAAACGCCGGGCAGCCTTGATCAGACCCAGATTCCCCTCATTGATCAGGTCAGGAAGACTCAGTCCCTGGTTCTGGTACTGTTTGGCCACAGATACCACGAAACGCAGGTTTGCCTTGCACAGTTTCTCCAGGGCCATCTGATCGCCCTGCCGGATACGTTGTGCCAGCTGAACCTCCTCATCCGCACTGATCAACTCCTCCTTGCCAATATCCTGTAAATATTTGTCAAGCGAGGCCGTTTCACGGTTCGTGATGGATTTTGATATTTTAAGCTGTCTCATAATTTTCTCCTAATTTATAACATTTTTTTCAAATGTCCAAACTTTCATATGTTTTTTTTGCCACAAACATCAAAATATTTTGGACACTTGTCGTATATTGCTGATTTACAATCCTATACCATAATAAGCCCGGAGCCCGTTCGGATAGACACCCTCGATAAGCACGCCTCCATTGCCATCGCTTAGGGCATTTTTCAGCTCATTTATAGAACGTATCTTTTTCCTATCAATTGCGATCAGGATGAAATTTTCTTTAATTCCGATATCTTGTAATTTACCTTCTCCGAGGCGCGTGATCTTAAAGCCGTTCTCCAGACCATATTTATTCAGTTCAGCCTGGCTGAGCTGTTCAAACTGTGCGCCCTGGATTGACATTTTGGTATCAGCGGCAGTGGCGGCCAACTGGGTATCTTCATCCTGTAACCTGACATTCATAGTGGTCTCATTCCCGTTGCGGACCACGGTCACCGGCACCACATCACCGGGGTTGTGCTGAGCCATGGACTCCAGCAGCTCCGATTTGCTGTTCACATCCAGTCCGTTGATCCTGACGATCACATCACCGGCGTTGATCCCGGCTTTCTGGGCAGCGCCGCCCTTGACCACATCATCGACATAGACGCCACGAATCATGGACATCCCTTTATCTTTGGCGAACTGGTCGTCGATCTCGCGGTAGTATACCCCGATATAAGCGCGCTGTATCTTTCCGTAATTCATAAAGTCGCCTACCACCTTTTTCACGATGTTCACGGGGATGGCGAAGGAATAGCCGGTATAATACCCGGTTCCCGAAGCGATAGCGGCGTTGATGCCGATCAGTTGTCCGGCCGTATTGACCAGCGCTCCCCCACTGTTACCCGGGTTCACGGCAGCATCGGTCTGGATAAATGACTCAACCGCTCCCTGTGATCCCAGGATGTTGATGTTACGCGCCTTGGCGCTCACGATACCTGCTGTAACGGTGGAAGTGAGGTTGAACGGGTTACCTACAGCCAGCACCCATTCTCCGATCTTTACTTCGTCGGAGTTACCGTAGGTAAGATAGGGCAGATTCTTTTCATCGATCCGGATCAGCGCCAGGTCGGTGGCAGGATCCGTACCTACGATCGTGGCGTTGTATTCACGTTTATCGTTCAGGGTGACCAAAATTTTATTGGCCTCCTGCACCACATGGTTATTGGTCACAATATATCCGTCGGGAGAAATGATCACCCCGGAACCCATTCCTTCGAGCGGAGTGGATTTTTGCTGGTAACGCGGACCTCCGAAGTTAAAGAAATCAAAAAAGTCATCGTACACCACGCTCTTACGTTCAAATTCCGTGCGAATATGCACCACCGCGTGTACGGACATAGAAGCAGCCTGCTCAAAATCAGGCAGGTTGCCAGCGGGAGAATAACCGACTTCCCGGGCAGGAATGGTCGGTTCAATGGAAGAGCGTAAACGAGTTGTACGCCCGTCAATCATCTTTGAAAGTCCCAAAGCGACTGCACCACCTGCGATGGCAATCACAAATACTGCGACAAACCTCTTCATCTTCATAGCTTTGTTTATGTTAATTTTATCCAAAAACGACATTTTGTGATCGGTATTTCAACCGCATCTGTTAAATAAAAGTTAAATATTATGTATCGATTGCATTACTTTTCACCTTGTTACCGGATTAACCGGAAAAAATATTCCCATGATCCGGCTTCTCCTTCTTTCCTCTTTGATGTTATCGGGAGTTACCCAGCAAAACTGTACCAATCTCTCTTCCGACTCCATAATCAGACAAAATGTCAGTATACTGTTTTATAATGTCGAGAACCTGTATGACCCGTACGATGACTCCACCACCCTGGATGATGAGTTCACCCGGGAAGGGAGCAAGAAATATACCTGGAGCAAATTCAGGATCAAGCTAAACCACCTGGCCAAGACGATCATCACTGCGGGAGGATGGGACACCGTTGCCTTCATCGGGATGTGCGAGATCGAGAACAGGTATGTCCTGAACAAACTCATCTATGAGACGCCCCTCAGCCGTTTTGGTTACCGGATCATTCATCGTAACTCTCCCGACCTGCGGGGTGTTGATGTGGCGGCGCTCTATCATCCGAAGAAAATGACCCTGCTGTCTTTTCAATACCACACCATTCGTTTC
>Ga0209099_1003539_pt1 | contig 12575 bp, 12 predicted proteins | sample AD_JPNHW2_MetaG_FD_184430 | JGI IMG/M metagenome (GOLD analysis project Ga0209099, IMG submission 184430) | Active sludge microbial communities of municipal wastewater-treating anaerobic digesters from Japan - AD_JPNHW2_MetaG (SPAdes) (version 2) | ecosystem: Engineered > Bioreactor > Anaerobic...
CGTCTCAGCGAGGTTTCCGAATTTCGCCGCCTTCCTGGCAGCCTGGCGGAACGCTTGTCCAGACCTGGGCAAGGAAGGTTTGGAGGCCGCATGGAACGCACTTTCACCATAGTGCCAGCCTGGATGGCCGAGCTGCTGGTAGTTGCCCCACTTCATGGTGCTGGGGTAGTCTCAAAGACAAGGAGGCTCCTATGGTGCGGATGCGTCGGGTGAAACGGCTGGTCAGCGTGGCAGCAATGGGGCCAATTCTTCTTGTCGTCGCGTGCTCCCGGCCGACACCGACCCCCCAGGGAAGCCGGTGGACTCTCGGCGTTAACCAATTGGCGCCCCACCCACTGCTCGATGCGGTCGCAGCGGGGTTGTTGGAGGGACTGCGAGAGGGTGGCATATCAGAAGAGACTGGGTCCAGGATTATTCTGAAGAACGCCAACGGTGATCAAAACTTGGTGTACCAGATCAACAGGCAGTTTGCGGATCAACATGTGGACATGATCATCCCCATAGCGACCGCTGCAGCACAGTCTGCGTGCCAAGTGACGACGTCGATCCCGATCGTCTTTGCCGCGATCACCGACCCTGTCAAGGCGGGTATCGCCGTGTCGCTCGACCACCCCGGAGGCAACAAGACAGGCACGTCGGACCGGTGGCCGTACAGAGCGCAGGTGGGTCTAATCCGCCAGCTTGTGCCGTCTGCGAAGAAGGTTGGGATGCTGTTCAACCAGGGTGAATCCAACACGGTCGCAAGCCTGGAGCAGATCAGGCCCGCGTTGCGCGAGTACGGCTTCACCGAGGTCTCAGCCCCAGTGACGAGTACGGGCGACATTTATCTTGCTGCCAAGAGCTTGGTCGGCCGCTGCGATGTCCTGCTAATTCCTTCGGACAACACGGTCGTCTCAGCATTTACACTCGTTGTGAAGATCGCTAACGAACATCGAATCCCGCTCTTCGCCGGAAACACCGAGTGCGTCGAAGAGGGCGCGATTGCCACCTTCGGGGTGAACTACCGCGAAATCGGCCACGCGACCGGCCTGATGGCTGCGAAGATTCTGCGTGAGAGGACTAACCCTGGTGATCTCCCTGTACAGGTTGAGGCGAAGACCGACTTCGTCGTCAACTTGGCTGCTGCCAAAGCCCAGGGCGTCACGATCCCCGCACGCCTGCTGCAGGGTGCAAGGGTCGTTGGAGGGGCAACTCCGACCGGCGTAGGTAAATGAAGTCCCTTCTAAGGAAAAACGGTGGACATTCTCCTCGCTAGCTTCGAGACCGGTGGCGTCTTTGCCATCGGTGTCCTTGGACTTGTAATGTCGTTCCGCATCGTCGGTTTCCCTGATCTCACGACGGAGGGGAGCTTCACGACTGGTGCGGCAGTTAGTGCTCTACTGACGGCCGGCGGTGTCTCTGCGGCTCTGTCTCTGGTTGCAGCTCTTGGCGTTGGGGCGGTCGCTGGCGTCATGACTGCGACTCTCAATTCTAAGGGTGGCATCAACCGACTCCTCGCTGGCATCATCACGATGACGGTCCTCTACACAATCAACCTTCGTATCATGGGGGCGCCGAACATCTCTCTCTTGCAGGCCGATTCTCTCTTCGCCAGGGGCACCACTAGGGCCGACCGCCTTGCTGTCATCTGGCTCTTGGTTCTTGCGTTCACCACGATGATGCTTGTACTTCTCAAGACGGAGTTCGGCCTGTTCCTTAGGGCCTCCGGCGAGAACAGCCTCCTTCTCAAGAGAGCTGGGCTTTCGGTCGCAGCGTTCACGATTTTCGGTCTTGCAATAGCCAACGCGGCCATCAGTCTTTCGGGAGCACTTCTCGCTCAGCTTCAGGGGTTCGCAGATATTGGGATGGGGATGGGTCTCATCGTTGTTGCCCTTGCCTCGCTCTTGATTGGGGAGGCGATAGTGAGCCCCCGAAATGTTCTGCGATTGCTCCTCGCCGCCGTCATTGGCGCATTGATCTACCAGTTGGTGCTAGTAGTTGCCCTCCGCCTCGGAATTGACCCTCGCGATCTCAAACTTACCACTGGAATTCTGCTTGCGATTGCCGTGGTAGTCCGCAGGCGGCTAGTTATCCGCGGGCAGGACGAGAGCATTGGGGTGACGCCACTGTGATAGAGATCGACCATGCTGGTGTTGCCTATAATCGCGGTACTGACCGTGAGATCCGCGCGCTTGTCGATATCTCGCTCACCGTCCCAGGCGGCACATGGCTGACCCTTGCTGGGCCGAATGGCTCAGGGAAGTCAACTCTCCTGAGACTATTGATGCGCGAGGTATGTCTGTGTGAGGGAACTGTGATGCTAGGTGGGAAGGCGCTGGCGTTACTGTCAGCTCGCGAACATGCCGCAACCTGCCAGATCATCGATCAGGACGTCCTTCACAACCTTGCACCGACGATGACTGTCGAGGAGAACCTTAGCCTTGCCAGTTGTACTGGCCGCAGGCCGAGGTTTCGCTTGGCCCGAGCAAGAGATGAGCGGCTTCGGCACATGGCAAACGAAATGGAACTTGACGTCGACACAGTCTTGAGACGGCAGGTGCGCCACCTATCGGGTGGCCAGAGGGCTCGTGTCGCCGTCGCGAAACAGCTTCTCATAGATAGCCATGTCCTGCTGCTTGATGAGTTCACGTCTGCGCTTGATCCACAGGTCGGACCAGCGTTGCTGACTCGGGTACGTGAGGTGGCCGCTTCGAGGGGAACAACCGTCTTGATGGTCACACACGATCTTGGTGAGATGGTCGCTTGTCAGGCACCTGTCGCTTTCTTCCGGCGGGGAAGAGTGTTTCGCACTCTCGCCACGAATGACGTTTCGCGCGATACGCTCCGCGAGGCATTCTCCGAGGCGGTGAACTGTGAATAGCCGTGAGTTCCTACCTTTCGGACGACCTCGATTGGTCGTGGCGCCATGGACCCCTGAAGAAGACACCGCGCTTGCCAAGGTCCTCGATGATGTCTTCAGGAACCAGCCACTTCGGCACCACCGCGACAGGATCGTAGTTGGTGCTTCCGGTATGGGTCACCTCAGAGAGAAGTTGGATAGTCTCAGCCAACAGGAAGTCTTCAACACGATTGTGGCAGTGCTCGACGGTGGGTGCCGCGACCTGCTTGAGGGATATGGGCCTGCCATTCTCGAGTTTCCAGAGGTTCACTGGCTTCTTCTTGGCAGGAGCCCAGACGATGAAGAACCCCTTCTTTCGAGACACTTTGCTGAGACCAATGGGCCAGCTATCCAATCAGTGCTTCACGCCCATGCGTGGGGCTATAGGCCATGTTTCGACCCCAGCGGACTCCGCACCCACGCAAGCCAGGCGATAAGGAAACTGATGTCGGGAAGCGCGCGCCAAGGCCACGCGGCTCCCTACCTGGCTCAGGCGCTGGCGAGCAGCCTGCTCACACGTGCCCGACGCTACGCTCGCACGTCCCAGACTCCCCAAGACTGTGCACATACTGCCCTATTGGCTCTCGAGGCCTGGCGGCTCCTGGAGGGGCGTACGGTTGGTCTTGCTCTGGAAGCGCTCGAACTTGCCGAACGCATGGAAGCAGCAATGGAGTGCGCATTCGTTGGGGCGTCAGCCCAACTACCCGTGAAGAGGAGGCTTCTCGAAGCTGAGGCGCTGGTGGAGTGCCTCCCGGCAATTCGCGAAATAGATCCGCATTCGGCTGCGGGTAAGGCCGTCTGTGTGGATGAAGAGGAGACCTACCTACTGCTCAACGGATACGTGCTTTTCCGTCATGGCTATCGGGTTGCTCTGGTCGGCTCTCAGAACGAAATGCAAACACTACTTGGCTGGAAGAATCCGAAGTCAGATGAAACCAGCCCGAAACCACTGTTCTGCCCAGATGTATCTATCGAGGACGTTGATCTCCGCTTTCCCGACTCTGTTCCCGACAATCAGCGCCATCAAGCAAGTGGGGAGTCACTTCCTGCCGACAATGCTTGTTCTATAAGAGAGGACAGTCAAGTCTCTCGTAGGTTGATGGTTAGCGACAGGAGTGGGTCTCCCACTACAGCTTCTCAGGCTTTGGACGTAGAAGATCTCGTCAGGCTCTTCCTCAGACGCGAGGAGGACCATCCTGGGCTTGCTAAGACGCGGAGGATCCCCGTAACCACGTTCTCAGCGGTTTCGAAGCAACTGGGCGTTCCTTTTGTGGCCAAGCCTCATGACGGATGTCTTGGTGAGATTTCTGAGATGTTGGGGCAAAGAGATCCTCGGTGGGGGAAGGCGGTCGGCATGCCTCCCAAGACGACCGAGCGGTCCTGGTTCGCACGCCTCTTTCAGGATCTTGCATGGTGGGTAGGACTGGTGAAGCGATCGAATCGAATACCCCATTTCCAGCAAGCGAGTGCTTGTGTCGCGATCACCGACGAAGTGCGAAAGGTGTACCAAACCTATGCCCAGTTTGAAGAAGAGGAGATGGCACTTCGATTCGTGAGGAGACACAGGCGAAGGGTATGGGCAGCAAGCCTCAAGGGCTGGAGACGGCTTGCTCTGCTCGTCGTTCCAGCTCGGTGGTACGTCGAGACGATGGTTGGGAGCGGTTTGGCATTGCTTGCAGCCGTTCTTGGCTGGATCGCAGCATTGGCGATCCCATATCAGTTGTACTGTGAACCTTCCAGGAGCTACTGGGAGTGCCTACGGCCTGTTGTGCTGACTTTCCTCGAGATTCAGCCGCCGACGAACGCGTGGCCAGAGCAGAGCGGTTTCCCCTGGTGGTTTCTCGCGATAACTCTGCTGGTTGCCTACTTGCACTTCGGTCTTCTAGTCTCCGTCCTATTCAAGAGGGCATCAAGGCGATAGGTAGGCTCCCGGTGGAGGGTGTGGTTACGAGAGGGTGAAGATAGCGGCTGGCTTGAAGCTCCAGAGCGTCGAGGACAGATTGACCCGAAGAGATCCTAAGAATGAGCCCAAGGCCACTTCCTTTGAAAGGCTGTTGCACGAGAGGCAGCAACCCGGAAGATGTAGGTACAGCGCCATCGGAACACCCGATACTTGGGATTTCAGGCCGGAGAGTCTTGACGCTCCTGCTTGCTGAGGTGAGAGGTTTTTCGCTGCCCCACCCCACTCCATGGCCAATACCCGATTCCTCAGTGTTGACGCGATGAAGAAGAGCCTCCAGTCTCGGTGAGGGGAAGAGTCCCGTCGATGACCGGGTAGGTCGGCTCCCAAGGCCTAAGCTGCGCTAGCAGTTCCTCCAACTCCGTAAGATTCCCTCCAGGCCAAGTGAAGGCAGTCTCATCCGCCTTGGCGCTGGCTCGTTGGACCAACGACTCTGCGATCTCGGAGTAGCATCGGACCACCAGGCGATCCTGCTCTCGTGTCATGTCGAAGCGGGCGGCCAAGAAGTTCGGCACCACGTTGACATAGGCAAGCCGCCCCGGAACGCAGTAGAAGTCAGAGAAGGCAAGGGTCATGGACGACGGAAACACCCGTGCGCTGGCAATTGCGACCTTGGCACCAATCGTCAGGTTCTCATTCAGTACCGCTAGGAATGCCTCGCCTTCGTTGCGTGCGACGATCCCAGCGGGATCGCGCAGCACGAACACCCGCCAGAAATCCAATGATGACGGCGAGCTCGCCAGGAGCGATTCCGTTCGTGCAACGAGTGTTCGAAAGGCATTGTCGTCAGTCCAGACGGCTTGACCGATTCTCTCGATTGACGTATTGGTTGTCAGGAATCGATAGGCCCCGTGGCCACACTGAACAAAGGAGGCAAGGTCAGCCAATAGGTCCTCAACTATCGCTCGAAGTCCGAGGTGGCACACAGGGTACGACCGGAGGTCCTGCCCGAATTCTGCCTTGGTCTCGGTGATGATCCGATTTCGGGTGGCATGGGGGTTAGAGTCGTCAAACAGCGCCAAGCTGATGGCTACCGCCTCGGGCGACCTACTGACTTCCATGACGCTTCTGAAGTCGAACCCTCCAGTGTCGAGTCCGTCGGCAGGTCTTGATAGTCGACCGTCGAGTTCACGTCTTGCTCGCAGTTCCGCGGCGGCCTTCCACTTCTGCAGAACCTCGACGGGGAAGGCCGATGCGTCAGAGTCGATCAGCTTCGCGCAATTCTGGCATAGCCAGATGCCGTTCGAGAGGCTCGACCGTGCTGTCGAGGTCAAGCGTCCGTCAAAGCGCGGCCCGCCGAGTGCCGCGGCGGTGATGTGCGCCGCCACGCCCAAGTTGACGATGTCAGGACCGTCTGCCGAAGGGCCAACCGTGGGCCGTGAGCAATCTGGTCGGGAGCACTTGTAGGCAACACGCGCCGAAAGGACCTTCTTGATGCTGATCGGGAAGTCATCGCGCTGGCTAGACACTCTGGTGTACTCCTCAAGATTGACACTACAGGATTAGGATATCCGCTTGTGCCTTCCAAATGCAGGGTGGGCGTGATTCGGATGGGAGAGCGCCAGAGGACACTCCAACGGAGCCTTTCAGATGGAAACCAGTGGCGGGCCTTCGACGCGCACCCGGTGACGAACTATGCTGGCTGCTCAGGATCCTGGCCAAGCCGGAGCACTGTGACCCGGCGATCTTCGCCGAGCTCACCAGGACACCGGCCATGACACGGCACTTGGAGAACATGGGAATGCTGCGACGGCGGAAGATTCCCCTGCCCGTCCCGACCCGAAGGTAGCCGAAGTCGTCTGCATTAGGGTGTCTTGGTCTGAGCAGGCGCTGGACTGCTGGCCCATCGCAGCCGTTTGGAGGCCATCGTGACAGACGAGACGACACTGTCCGTCGACACCGCGGAGATCGACCGCGGCATCGTCAAGCGCGAGACCCTGTACGAGCTGGTCTGGACCCACCCTCTGACGCACATTGGGAGCATTTTCGGGGTCTCCGATGTGGCGGTGGCGAAGTGGTGCCAGAGACTTGGCGTCCCTCGTCCGGGTCGGAGCTACTGGGCGCGCCGCGCGGCCGGGTTGAAGTGCAAGAAGCTGCCGCTGCCACCCGGGACACGGGACGACTGGATCAGACTCTCGAGCCGCGCGATCAGGTGCGCGCGCGAGTGGCCGAGAGATCAGGCGTTGGAACAGGAACCACCTTTCCTGGACCGCATGCCAGCGGCCATCATTGTCCCTGACGACCTTCGTCAGCCACACCCGCTGGTTGCGGCGACGCGAGCCGCCTTTCTTCGCGAGAAGAGAACCCCAACCGAGGTGTACGACCCACCAGGTGACGTGCTGGCCGTGCGGGTTTCGAGGACGCAGCTCGACCGGTCCCTGCGCATCCTCCAAGCGCTGGTCGCTGCGCTCGAGACCGCCGGCTTCGGGGTCAAGACGAGCGTCGAGAGGCACACCTGGCGACCGGATATCGTGCTCAAGAAGACGACCGTCACGATCGAAGGGGTGGAAGTTCCCTTCAGCCTGCGCGAGGAATCCGCCTCAGGGCTGCGGAGGGAGCGCCACCTGTACGAGTCCAAGCTGCCGATGCCGCACTACTACTGGGAGTCGATCACGTACTCGAAGGGGAAGGGCACCTTGCGACTCCGGGCGGGGAGCTTCGACGAGCACTTCGGCTCTGGGCCAGGGGTGGGCGAGAGGAGCAGCGCTGGCGGCGGGCTGTCGCCCATTAGCACGACCACGATCCACCACCCCGCTAACAGGACATTGATCCAGGTCGCAGGTCGACTCGCCAGTGTGCGTCTTCTGCGCCCACAAGCACGCGAACGCCGGGACCTGCGACGGCTTCCCTAAGGGGTTTTCCGCAGCCATCCTGTTCAACCAGCACGATCAAAGATTCCATTCGCCGGCGACAACAACGGCGTCTAGTGCCGTGAGGCGCCGGAGGTGACGGCCTATTGGAACAGGAAGAAGCAGTGAGCTCCGAGGTTCGCAACGCATCGCGCTACGGACTGGACAGCTCAACCCTGCGAGCATCCGAGAGCATGACATCTATCTGCAGCCCTTCTCGTGCCCTTGACTTGCCGACACCGAAGGAGTCTCAGGGTATTATGGCTAGGAGCAATGCGCGCCTCCACTACCACACTTCCCGCGGGACCCTGCGCTAGAGCTCGGACGAGCATTGAGCAGCAGCAATGCACAGACCTCCCCACCGGCTGTTGCGGGCGTGGGTTCGCCGCTGACCCTCGCTTCTTCCAAGACGAAGCCTCCCGGCCGGAGCGAAAGAGCCCAGACCCCCCTCGGAATAGGGCGATGGGTCTGCTCCTGACGAATGAGGAGAGGCTCGCCATCGGGCCTTTGCGGCGGTGCAGTAACGTTAAACAGCGTTCCTCCAGCCTCTTGGCACCACCAGCCTTCTTTCCGACAACAGGGCTATCCCTTTCACTCCAGTTGTGGATGGGCAACAACCTGATGCTGCATGGGTTGTGCGCCAAGACTGACACGTCGACCGTCGAGCACGTAAGCTGCACTGGCGTTGGGCCTTGCACCGCAGGCCACTGGAGTCTGCCGAATAGGCTTATTCCGACAACTTTCGTCGCAATTGGCTTCGACTGTTGTAGGAACCTCCACCTGCGGCGCGAGGTTTGCGACTACCTTGCGACCCAGTTCGCACTCTTGTTGGCACCAGGCTGTCTAGTTGACACACGCGGAGGGTAGTGGAATGGTCGCAGAGAGCCATACTAGTGGCAGCAACTACAGCCTTTGGCTTGAGATTCCGCCTGCCTGCCCGCTGGAGTGTACCTATTGCTTCGCAGAAACCAAACGCGACGCCAAGGACGGGGCTGGACCTAACCCTGACTGGCTTGAGCGGGCTGACTACGGCTCCATCATCGAGGAGTTCGTCTTGCTCGCGCATGAGAAGCTGTTGGATAGGAACCCAGACGACACAACTTCGGAGGTCGAGATTGCCCTTCCTGCGTTGGGAGAACCATTCTTCGCCGCGAACGAAGACCTAGTCTGGGAGATCCTCGCCAAGACCAAGGACGTTGCCGACAGGATCGGTAGGCCTGTGCGCACGATTGTATTCACCGCCGGGGCCCTAACCGAAGACAAGGCCGCCAGGATTGCGAATACGATCTTGGAAAAGGGCTATCGCGTTCTGCTCTTAATCAAGTGCAACTCGAACTGGATGTTCCCAGTGAGGCCGGCACAAGACGAATGGCAGGACATCGAGGGAGTTTTGGACGACCGCAAGGTCGAGCACGGAGGCACGCAACACTTCATCCAGGACGTTCTTGTGAGCCCTGACGGTCGACCTGTGATCGAATACACCGAACTTCGAAACCGCGCCCTCCAGACATTCATCGAGATTCTTCTGGAACGGCGTCGTCACGATCTCCGACAGAACGACCCGCACCGTGTGGGAATTGTTACTTCTCTCATTCGCGAGAACGCTGACGTCAGTTTCGGCGTACCGAACGGTCAACCCATGGAGAAGCCATGGCTTGCCGAGTACTTCCGCCTCGCTCGTGATCTCGCAGACCGGTACGCGGGCAATTTTATCTTCGACTGCGACACCCTGCTTCATCACGGTCGGGCAATGCGTCCTGGGTCTGATCCCTCACCCGACATCAAGCGCGATGTAATGTTGCTGCTGCAGCGTGAAGACGCGAGACGTGGCCGGCACTGGGAAATCACACCGACCTACGTTGGCGGGACCTGCCACCGGTTTGACCGACACGTCTATGTCGATATCACCGGCCATGTTCGGCCATGCGTCGGTGCCCGACCTATTAGCAAGATGCACCCGTCAACAGGACTCGTATTTGCTCTCGATCTCAAGCACAACGCCGGCCAATTGCGGCAGTGGTGGAGCGACGACTCTCGCACGGACCCGATCCGTCTAATCGTCAGGGGGCACCTGTACTTCGGAACCTGCTCCATCTGCATTAACCGGTTGTTGGGAGCATGCTATTCGTGCCTCGGCCGAGCGACGTTAGACCTGTCGACCGACAAGGTAAGGAGCAAAGGTTTCGTCACGACCAGGGGCTGCTGGAATCACCGGGATGACCCAGTCGAGTTGCTCAAGCGTTGCTCAGACTTCCTCCCTGGAGCCAACGAACTCGTAGGCCTCTCCCCAGATGAAGCACCCTTTTGGTATTCGAATCTGAGGAATGGCACACTCGAGGAGCTTTGGAACGCCAAGCAAGGCGACCGGTTTGGGCAGGACGTGCATCTCCGGGAGCATCTGGACCTCCAGTTGCCGTCCAAACAGGGCACTGTCCGTACCGGCGACCTCCTCCCGATAGTTTTCCTTCACCCTCTCATGAGGATCTTCGCGAAGGAGGAGTGGCCTCGGCACGTTGACAGCTATCAGACAGGGATTGAGCCACTGAGGGATTCTGGCAACACGGTCAGATGGGTGACCGTGTTCCTATATGACGAACAGGCCTCGGGCTATTTTGTCCGAACGCTGGCGCATCCTGAAATGACGCCCGAGGAGCACGACAGGCTTACCTTCTTGATCCGGTACTTTGACCAGGTTCTCGGATCGTTGTCCTACTCCAACATGTTGATTGACATCAGCAACGAAGTCCGCGACTCTGGTGCGAATAATGGGAGACTCGCCTCGTATGCATTCGCGTGGGGAAAGGCGCCGGTCGTACCCACTCGCGCGCAACCAAAGATGCTGGATTGCTCGAAGATAATGATTCACCCTCTGATCTCGAAACGACGCGAGCGACTGCTTGAGGCCTACAGCGAACAGGAAACCAAAGACTATCAAGGGGTATTCAGCCATCTGCTAGGACGTACCCTCAACATCAAAGGCGAGTCGACGCCGCTAAAGGAGCTGGGAGACTTGTGTCTGAGCTTAGGGCTCAGGAAACCCGAGGCCATGGATCGCGCTTTCCTCGCCAGACTCATGAACTACTTCATCTGGCTTGGCGCTCTTGATCCCGGCAAGACGAATACGTACGAGGTCTTCCTTTCCAGCCCGCGACGGCCTCTGGACCGGTGGCGCGAGGCTGATGCAAGTGCTCTCGACAAGTCCCTCGTGGGTCTCGCGGTTGCTTCGACCGGAGCGCTTGCCGACTCGACGAGGTTCTACATCAGGATCCTCCTGGACACGTTGCTTCGGCCGCTCGAAGATGCTCTGGAGTCGCAGGTGCGCACCGATCTCATCAACCGGAGAGTTGAAGAAGAGAAGCGAATCGCCGTAGGGGAGGAGCGGTCCCGCTGCGTTGGGCTAATGGACCGCGCCAGCGAAGAACTTGGCCAGGCTCGCCAAGAGATGGACAGAGTACGCGAGGAAATGGGCTCCGGTGTGCTGCCTCTCTCACTCGAGTACTCAAGGTACTTGGACGGCGGGTACGTGAAATTCGCGACGCACGGGCACCGTCCCTTCGCCATCTACAACAACGGGTGGAAGCCGTGGTCCACACAGGCCGACTTGGGGGCAGCAATCGATTCGCAGGTTCGGAGACTAATCGTCCGCCTGCAGCGTCGCGCTTCTCTCTCCTCTTCCTTGGAGAGCTTTGTCAGGGACGAGATCAAACGGCTTCAAGCGCTGGCGGATGTGCTCCGCGGGGCCGTCCAGCACACACCGGTGGATGGCGACAGCATATTCAAGGCCCATCGCTGGGATGGCAGTGGGACGCACTCCGAGTGGTTCAATGAGCTCCGAAAGTCGCTGTCTTGTGGATCGGGCAGCAGGGAAGACGAACTCCCCAAATTACTGTTCCCGGCTGACGCACTCCTGACCGAGGAGGCAAAGCACGTTCGGGATGCATTCGGGTCGGGCGGAGCGACACAGCTGATCGCACGCAGGTACGATCTTCCTGCCAGTTCCGGATCGCTCTATTCGGAACACCTCGGGCTCTTCGCGTACTGCCAGGCTCATCGGGTGACGGAGGATCAAGTTCGTCGAACCGCAACTTCTCTCGTGGCCTTGCTTTCTCAGGCAACCGACTTTAAGTTGAAGTTCTTCGGCGAGTTGTATTTTGCTCTCTGGGAGCGAGATACAATTGAATGGCGCTTCCTCAACGCAGCTCGAGAATCCAACCCGAAGGAAGACGTGGCCACTTCCTGGGGCGAAGAGGTTGCTGCCAATGTCTGCTTGTCCCTTTCTGGGGTGGAGGTTGCCGACGCGAAGCCGAAGTTCAAGGCTGCGTTCGTCTGGGCGTTCAAGACTGAAGAAGCCAATGTGTCCAATGGCCCTCGCGAGCAGAAGACATCATGACAAGGATCACCATCGCAGTAGTTGGTCCTCAGGGCGACGTGCCTACCCAGGAATCTATCGTCGATGAACTTAGGCGCGCTACCGAGGTAAATGGAATCGAAAGAGAGATTAGGCTGTCACTGGAGACGCCTGGCGCGAACTTGGAGAACTGTTCGGTCGCTCGCGACGCGGTCCTTCAGATGTGCGGCGCCGGTGGTCCAAGCCTCTTTCTTCTTCATTCCAACAATACTGGCGCCTGCCGAGCTGCGCGCCTCCTATCCGATGCCGGGATTCCGGTCCTTCTTTTCTCGCGGGACCAACAGGACTGGGTGAACCTCAGGCAGAGGGGATTCCCAGTCGAAAGCTCTTTCGTTCACGTCCTCACAACCGGTGTCTCAGCGAGGTTTCCGAATTTCGCCGCCTTCCTGGCAGCCTGGCGGAACGCTTGTCCAGACCTGGGCAAGGAAGGTTTGGAGGCCGCATGGAACGCACTTTCACCATAGTGCCAGCCTGGATGGT
>Ga0209099_1003540_pt1 | contig 12574 bp, 13 predicted proteins | sample AD_JPNHW2_MetaG_FD_184430 | JGI IMG/M metagenome (GOLD analysis project Ga0209099, IMG submission 184430) | Active sludge microbial communities of municipal wastewater-treating anaerobic digesters from Japan - AD_JPNHW2_MetaG (SPAdes) (version 2) | ecosystem: Engineered > Bioreactor > Anaerobic...
GGCAGAGTTTCCATTTCTGGAACCGATCCACGTACGTAAAAGCCCTGCACCCCGGACACCGGAGGATATGGTACATAATTATGAGGGGATGTGTGCATCATTTATAAAAATATATTGATATCCGGGGGCCGGAAGCAAGACCGGCCCATTATGGATCTCTCTTGAGGTGCAGGATTTTTTTATAAGCAGGGATTTTTATTTTTTCGTCCCCTTGCCGGGATATAAAAACACCAAACGAAATCCCTATATCGTGCGATCACATCATAGAACCGGTACTATGGAAAATATTGTCGTCACGGGCATACGGGGACTCCCCCTGATTAAGGCCGGTGATAATATTGCAGCGATGATCTGTGAACGGGTGAAGGTAGAGGATGGCGACATTATCTCCCTTGCTTCGACCGTGTATTCAAAATCCATGGGGTATACAAAACATCTCGCGGAGATTACGCCATCGGAGCGTGCGGTGCGACTGGCAAAACTCAATGGCGAGGACCCCCGGTTTGTCCAGGCGGTGCTTGATGCATCCGACGACATTATCATGGAGCACCCGTTTATCCTCTCCCTCCTCCCTTCCGGCCACATCGGGGTCCGGGCCGGGGTCGACCAGAGCAATATCGATGACGGTATGGTGATATTTCTTCCCCCCGAGCCGATGAAAGCGGCAGCCGGGCTCCGGGAGGAGATCGAAAAGATCACCGGGAAAAATGTCGGTGTCATTATTACCGATACCTGCGGGCGCTCCTTCAGGCGCGGACAGACCGGTCACGCCATTGGCTGGAGCGGGTTTACGGCCATCCGTGATTTCCGGGGCGATACCGATCTCTTCGGTCACGAACTCAAGATCACGGAGGAAGCGGTGGTAGACGAGATCGCAGGGTTTGCGAACTTTGTGATGGGTGAGAGCAACAACGGTGTCCCGGCGGTCCACTTCCGCAACTGCCCGTCATGGACCGGCCACGACAACCTGTATTTCTCAGAGGATGAGGATATCACCCGCCGGCTGATTAAAGAGTCCTGCCCCCGGTGAAAGGAAACAAAAAAGCAAATCCGATCCCCCGTGGGAACCGGATTTATGCGTGTGTTGAATAGAGAAGATTGAAGACCATGACGACGATACCGATGACTGCGGCAACCACCATGACCGTAATGGGACTGATATGGACTGCCCGCCGGTCCTCGCTCTCGTAATAGTTGACGAGACCCGCCGATGAAAGTAATCTTCCGCCTTGTTTCTTTGCCATGCGAATATATTTCATTTTTCGATATATAAAAGAGAGTTACGGTACGCCATGAATTCCCCAACAATTGTATCCGGTCAGGCCCTGCTTGGGGAGGAGCTCGCGCTCCGGCCGGTTGATATCGTGGTCGAGCAGGGCCGGATCACCGCGATCGAGGAGAACCCCCGGGCACCGCATACCTGGATCTGCCCGGCGTTCTTTGATGCCCACACCCATCTCGGTGACACGATTGCCATGGACTGCGGGAGTACCGGCGATCTAACCGGCCTCGTGACGCCTCCTGACGGCCTCAAGCACCGGCTCCTCGCTGCCGCATCGCACCCTGAGCTGGTGGCCGCGATGCGGGCGTCCATCACCGGCATGATCGGCTCCGGAACACGAGGGTGCGCAGATTTTCGGGAGAGTGGCAGGCCGGGGGTTCGTGCGCTCAGGGAAGCATCGGCCGGCCTTGACTTTATCCCCGTTATCTTCGGCCGTGAAGGTGGTGAACGGGATGCGGACGGGCTGGGGATCAGCAGCACCCGGGACGTGACTGATGTTGAGCGGCAGGTCAGTGCGGCGCGGAACGCCGGTAAAAAGATCGCGTTTCACGCCGGGGAGCGGGATAAGGATGATGTCGATGCGGCCCTCTCGCTTGAACCGGATCTCCTCATCCACATGACCCATGCGACAAAAAAACAGCTCGGGGAATGTGCAGATAAAGGGATCCCCATTGCCGTCTGCCCCCGTTCCAACTGGGTGCTGGGTGTCACGGCTTCAGCCCGGCATCCTCCCCTGCAACTGATGCTTGACCTCGGGTGCATGGTCCTGCTTGGCACGGACAATGCGATGTTTGTCCCGCCGGATATGTTCTCGGAGATGGCATTTGTCGCAACAGTGTACCGGCTCGATTCCAAAACCGTGCTCCGGTCCGCAGTTGCAGGATCGCAATTCACCGGCTCGCCGTTCTTTATCCGCAAAGGTGCACGCGCAGCCTTTTTTACGCTGGATCCAACCCATTCTGCGCTCGCTTTCAGCCGCGATCCCGTAACCTCCATTGTAAAACGTGCTCCTTATAATGCAATCGGGAATAACGTTTTTAATTTGTAAACTCAATAAAAATGGCATGTTTGTTGTGGGTGATGCCAGTGTTTACTAACATACTCGTTGCAATCGATGGTTCAGATGCGAGTGATCATGCGATCGAACAGGCTGTCGATGAGGCAAAGGTATGGAATGCCCGGCTTCATGCCGTCTATGTAGTCGAGACCGGCCTCTTTTCATCACTCCCTTCAGATAATACCGTTGAGATAATGTACCGCGTTCTTGAGAATGAAGGCAATGCCGCACTTGAGAAAGCAAAAAAGACCGCAGCAAAAAGCGGGGTTGCCCTTGTCACGCACATGAAACAGGGCCATGCGGGAACCGAGATCATCGCGCTTGCGGAATCTGAGAAGGTGGATCTCATTGTTGCGGGTTCCCATGGGAAAAGCCAGACTGATCGTCTGCTGATTGGAAGTGTCAGCTCCTATATTACCGCACACAGCCCGGTCACGACCATGGTGGTGAGATCATAACGGAAATGCTCGTAAAAGACTACATGACCGCAGATGTCGTCCATGTAGACATCCCCGGGAACCGTGACGATGTCCTCAAGATCCTTAAAAGAACTGGCATATCCGGTGTACCTGTCTTAAAGAACAAGAAACTTGTCGGGATTATCACCAGGAAGGATCTGCTGAGCAAACCGGAAGAGACCCAGCTCGGGCTTCTCATGACCGCTAAGCCGGTTACTATCGAACCCGATGCAGATATCCGCGAGGCCGCCCGGTTGCTCGTCACGCACCGGATCCGGCGGCTGCCGGTGGTTGAGGACAACAAACTGATCGGTCTTCTCTCGGTCGCTGATCTGATCCATGCGATTGCCCAGATGAAAATAAAAGAGGAGATCAAGGATGCCTACACAAGCACGACCTTTGCACTCTGGGAAGATACCCCGCTCCCTCTGGTGGGACGTGTCATGGAGATCTCGGGCGTGGATGCGATCCCGATCCTGAACTCCGAAAGTATATTGCAGGGGATTATCTCTGAACGTGACCTCATCAGGAATTCCAGTATCGAAGATTCGGTCGGTGTGAGTGACTTCTCCAACGGTACCGATGACGATGAGTGGACTTGGGAGAGCATACGAGACAACCATACGATCAGTTTCGGGATCTCCCGTGTGCAGCTGCCCAACCGACCGGTAAAACTTGCCATGGTTAAAAATGTCGTGGCCGTGCCCAAGAATGCCGAAGTCAGCGAGTGCGCTTTAAAAATGCGCAGATCCCGGGTCGATCAACTGCCGGTGGTCAATGGCGACAAGCGCCTGGTGGCCATGCTTTACGACCGCGATCTCATCCGTGTCCTCTGTAAAGAGGACGCAGAATAACAACCTTTAAATTTCCCGATGTCATCTTATACCATAAAACGCTTTTATTTGATTTTTAGCGTTCATTTGTTTTTCGAGGTGTAATATGCCTGAACATTCCCAGGAATCTATGACAGGGACGACGACGGTGGGTCTGGTATTTGCCGGAGGTGTGATCCTTGCCACGGAGAAGCGTGCAACCATGGGGTACATGATTGCAAGCAAGCGCGCAAAGAAGGTCTACCAGATTGCTGATCAGATCGGTATGACCATTGCCGGTGGCGTAGGCGATGCCCAGCAGCTGGCCCGTATCATCACGGTCGAGTGCAACCTGTACCAGATACGCAGGTCGCGTGCGATCACGGTCGGTGCAGCCTCAACCCTGCTCTCCAATTACCTAAACCAGAACCGGTATTTCCCGTACTATGTCCAGCTGCTTGTCGGCGGGATCGATGAGCATGGCCCCAGTGTCTACTCGGTTGATGCAATGGGCGGGGCAACAAAAGAGGAGGATATCGTCTCGACCGGTTCCGGTTCTCCGATGGCGTACGGTGTACTGGAAGACCGGTACGTCCCGAACATGGACGAGGACGGAGCAATCGAACTGGCGGTCCGGGCTCTCAAGTCCGCGATGAAGCGCGATGCCGGTTCCGGTGAAGGTATCCACGTGGTTGTCATCACCAAAGACAAATACCAGGAACTTGGCGAGGATGCGCTCAAAAAATATCTCGTCAAAAATCCCGCATAATCTTTTTTTTAGGACGTTTCGTGTTATGTTAATCGAAGAACGGCTCAAAGAGCTCAAAGACAAGATCAACGAGAAGGTGCCTGCCGGCATCACGGTCAAAGAGGTAGAATTTGAAGGTCCGGAGCTGGTCATTTACACCGATGACCCCAAACGGTTTGCCGATGAGGCAGACCTGATCCGGATCCTGGCCCGGGATCTCCGGAAACGGATCGTGGTCCGCCCGACAATCCTTGAAGATCCCGAGAAAGCCGCATCCGAGATCCGGGCAGTCGTCCCGGAGTCCTCCGGTATTACCGATATCTTTTTTGACCCCGATACCGGGGAAGTTCTGATCGAAGCAGAGAAACCCGGTGTCGTCATTGGTAAGAACGGGATCACGCTCCGTGATATTACCCGCCATATCGGCTGGACGCCAAAAGTCGTCCGCACCCCCCCCATCGAGAGCAGCACGGTCAAACAGGTCCGCCAGTACCTGCGTTCGGTCAACGAAGAGCGCAAGCAGTTCCTCCGCACGATAGGCCGGAGGATCCACCGTGATATTCCGGGCCGCGATGATGCCAACAAGGATGCGACAAAGAAAGATCAGTGGGTGCGTGTCACCACCCTCGGCTGTTGCCGCGAAGTCGGCCGGGCCGCATTTTTACTGACCACCCCGGACAGCCGCGTGCTGATCGATTGCGGGGAGAAACCCGACAACTCTAATGGCACTCCCTATCTCTACGTTCCCGAGATTCACCCCCTGGCGCAGCTCGATGCGGTTGTTCTTACCCACGCACATCTCGATCACTGTGCGCTTGTCCCCCTCCTCTACAAGTACGGGTATGAGGGCCCGGTCTACTCGACGGCCCCGACCCGTGACCTGTCCGCCATGCTCCAGCTGGATTACCTCGATGTCATCAACAAGGAAGGCCGGAAGATCCCGTACAGCTCAAACGAGGTCAAGACCTACATCCAGCATTCGATCACCTTAAACTACGGCAGCGTGACGGATATCGCCCCGGATATCAAGCTCACCTTCCACAATGCCGGCCATATCCTGGGCTCTGCCATCGCTCATTTCCACGTTGGCGACGGCCTGTACAATATCGCCTTTACCGGTGACTTCAATTACAGTAAAAGCCGGCTGTTCAACCCTGCGGTCAACCAGTTCCCCCGGCTTGAGACACTCTTCATGGAGAGCACCTACGGCGGCTCGAATGATTTCCAGCCGGCCCGGTCGGATGCGGAATCCAAGCTTTACGAGATCATTAACACGGTTCTCTCACGTGGCGGTAAGGTGATCATCCCCGCGTTTGCCGTCGGCAGGTCGCAGGAAGTCATGCTCGCCCTTGAAGAAGGGATGCGCCTTGGCAAGATCCCGCAGGTCAAGATCTATCTTGACGGCATGATCCGCGAGGCTACCGCGATCCACACCACCTACCCGGAGTACCTCAACAACGATCTCCGGAACCTGATCTTCCGGGAAGGGATGAACCCCTTCCTTGCCGAGTGTTTCCAGCAGGTGGACTCTCCCGTTCTCCGTGAGAAAGTGATCAACGGCGATCCCTGTGTAATCATTACCACCAGCGGTATGCTCAACGGCGGGCCGGTGATGGAGTATCTCCTCAACCTTGCAGAGGATGAGAAGAACGCGCTCGTCTTTGTCGGGTACCAGGCTGACGGTACGCAGGGGAGGCGCATCCAGAAAGGGTGGCGCGAGGTGCCCATGGGCCGGAAAGGCACGATCACGATCAACCTTGAAATCGCAACTGTCGACGGGTTCTCGGGGCATTCAGACCGGCGGCAGCTGATGAACTACATCGGCCAGATCCAGCCGAGGCCCGAGAAGATCTTCTGCATCCACGGGGACGAGAACAACACGATCGATCTCGCGAGTTCCATCTACAAGCGGTTCCATATCCAGACCCACTCCCCGATGAACCTTGAGACGTACCGCATGATCTGATGGGAATGGCGGCAGCAAAGACGAACCTCGCAATCGTCTGCCTCGGCATCTTTGCCCTCATGGCACTCTCGAATGCGATCGTCCCGGTGCTGCCGGCATTTGCCGGGCAGTCTGCGTGGCAGGGCGCCATCTATGCCGCCTATTTCTTCGGTGCCTTTGTCTCCACCCTGCCGGGGGGAATACTTGCTGATCGTCACGGTACAACCCCGGTCATACGGGCCGGCCTCCTGATAAGTGTCGTAACCGGAGCCCTCCTCTTTTTTGTTGCATCCCCGGTTGCGGTGATCATCCTGCGTGGCTGCGAGGGGATCGGGGCCGGCCTCTTTGTCGCTGCCGCACTCTCGTATATCAATTCCCGGGACGATCACACCCGCATGAGCGGGTATTACATGGCGATGCTCAACCTTGGCCTTGTCCTCGGCCTGGTCATCGCCGGCTGGCTCGCAGTGCGTTTTACCGAGCCAGCCCTCGGGATAGGTCTCTTCTCTCTGTTTGCCTTTGCTGCGCTCGCGGGAAGCGCTGTTACCGGAAACGGCCGGGTTTCTCCGGAAAAGAGGCTGGATGCGGCAATTCTGTCAGCGTTCATCCGCGACAATCTCTGGCTGTGGTATTCGGCTGTTGTTCTCGTGGGTATCACGGGCGTCGTCTCATCGCTGTACCCGAAATTTTCCGGTAAAGCCCCGGACACACTCGGGCTCTGGATTGCGGGCATGAGCATTGCCACGATCGTTACGGTCCTTGTCGCATCCCGTATCCCGCTTCCCCCGGTGCCGGTCATCCGCTGGTCTGCCATCTTCATGGCGGGAAGTGTCCTTCTCGCATACTGGTCTCCGCTGGGTTTCATTGCCCTTGGCGCTCTTGCCGGTGTGGTGATGATCTCCCAGATGGCGTATCTTGCCGGGGTGACGGGTCCCCAGGGGCTCCTCATGGGCTTATTCTCAACGGCAAGTTACCTCGGGATGGCAATCCTTCCGTTCGTTGCCGGTATTATCGCGGACACCGGTGGATTTTTTGCGGCATTTGGTGTCACGGCAATCCTCGGGGTGACCGTTGCTGTCACGTGCGGCCGGTCCGGGCACCAGCCGCCCGGCACTGCGGAATAATTCGCGAAAATACCAAAAAAACAATACATTCATCTGCGATAAAAGAGAATTTTCGGATATGCAGACGAGCGCAAAGGCAGGCATACTGTTTGTCATTATTCTTATCCTGGTTCCTGCGGTGGCAGCGGAAGACTCCCTTGAGTGGTACACGAAAGGCGCGAACGCTGCAGCGGTGGGAAATTATGCAGATGCGATAACGTATTATAACAATGCGCTCTCGCTGGATCCCTCGTATGCACTTGCCATGTCCGGAAAAGCGGTGGCTTTTAATGCGCTGGGGCGGTACGCTGAGGCGCTTGATTCAGCAAACCAGGCCCTTGCGATCCGGACAAGTGCCGATACCCTGAATGCCCGGGCCTATGCGCTCTATAAACTCGGCAGGTATGATGAAGCCATTGCCGCGTACGTGAATATGACTGCCACGGTAACCAACAATGCGGCTGCCTACTGTAATCTGGGGACATCGTATGCTCAGATCGGAAACCCGGATGCTGCGCTCAAAGCGTATGCCAAATGTACAAACCTCGATCCCCACAATGCAGATACGTGGAACCAGGTTGGGATTGTGTACATGGCGAAGGGTAATTATACCGAGGCACTCGATGCCTTCGATCACGCCACCCGGGAGACGACCAAGAATGCCGTGATCTGGAACAACAAGGGTCTCGCACTCACTGCGCTGGGACGGTACCAGGATGCGCTGAATTGTTTCAATGCGGCACTGACGATCAGCCCGGCATATGCCGAGGCGGAGAAGAACAAGGAATCGGTGATGGGCAAGGCCCAGGTCTACCAGGTAACCGGCTCGCCGACCCCGACAAAAGCGCCTTGGGTCTGGGGCGGGGTGACCTCGCCAGCAACGGTTTCCACGACCGCAGCGGTGGAGGTTGCGGCAAATGTGACGGAATCGGTGCCTGTCACCCTTGTCGTGACCGCGACGGAAATACCGGTTGCAGCAAAGACAACGTATACGCCACTCTCACCCTTTGGCGTGCTTGCGGCACTGGTGGTGGCAGGAATTGCATTTGCCGGAGTCCGGCATCGGAAAAACTGATCACTTTTTTTTAGGAATGACCGGTTCGTTACGAATTACGGGGACCAAAATTTTTACCGTATCGTCCCGGACCCGGATTTCCTCCACGTTTTATCTCATGAAATCTCTGTTTTTTTGCGGTAGACCTGCATGATGCCCCCGTAAATTTTTTCCGCATTCTCGAGCGAAACAAGGGAGACACGCTCGTTTACCCCGTGAAGCGTCGCGAGCTCTCCCGGGCCGTACTCAATCACCCGGAATCCTGCACTCCTGAGATGCCGCGCATCGCTTGCCGCCCACTGGAGGATGGGAAAGACCTCGCCACCCCAGACGTTCTCTACCTCGCCGCACACAATTGTGGCAAAATCACAGCCCGGATCCGTGAGCGAAGGATCGTGCACGGTCTCCTGCAGGATTGTCCCGTGCGGTGCATGTGCACGGATGTCCCTGACCAGTTCCGGGATATTGCATCCCCAGGGAATCCGCAGTTCAAGATCCAGCGAGCAGTGCTGGGCGACGATATTGACCTTCTCGCCTCCCGTAATAACGCCCGGGTTGAATGTCACCCGTTCAAGGATATCGCTGCCATCCAGGATCCGGAATTCCCTAGAAAAAACGTCTGATGAATGCCGGATAATCTCCCGGAGTTTCTCGTCCATCGGAAATTTTCGGTCATGAAGACTTTTTGTGTATTCAAGCAGCTCCATCGCTTCCATGATCGCGCTCACGCCGATTGTCGGGTACAGGGAGCCGTGACCGGATGTCCCGGCAAAGGTAAAGGCAAGCCGGCAGAGCCCTTTCTGGCCGATGCAGGGGTGGCGGGCCGGTGACGGTTCTGCGATCAGGCAGTCGCAGGGCGAGATCAGGTCGTTGGCGATCAGGTACCGGATCCCGCTGTCTCCGCCCGTCTCCTCGTCACAGACAAATGCCAGTGTCGCCGGCAGCTCGTGACCTTCCTGCACCAGCGTGTCACAGGCAGCAAGGATCGCCGCACACCCGCCTTTCATATCGGTTGCGCCACGTCCCCAGACATACCCGTCTTCGATAATGCCGGAATACGGCGGGTGCGACCATCCCTCGTCAAGAGCAGGTACGACATCCACATGCCCGCAGAGCAGGAGCGGTTTATGTGGCCCCTCCGTGACAAGGTTACACCGCCCGCTCCCGGCATCCAGGACACGGGATACGATGCCCCGGGTTTCAAGGAATGCCCGGATGTACTCAATAACCCCGGAGGTATCCCCTGGGGGGTTCTCGCTTTTTATCGCCACGAGGTCTGCGCAGATTCGGCTTACGTCCATACCGGATCAGGGCTTCTGTTCTGCGATAAATGCCTTAAAAAGCGTCGAGAGGGATGCATTCTCGTAGAGGCTTTTCAAGAAATCCTGCTCGAAAAACTCATCGATGACCGCGGTAAAGAAATTCGCCGGGATAGCCTCACGGCTGTCCGGGTCAAGGACAATCCGGAAACTCCGGTACCCGGCAGGATCTTCCGGGTCGTAGAGCATCTGCCAGAGGGATGGGATCCGGGCAAATTTTTCCGGGTGGGTATCTTTGAGCCACGCGATAAATGCCGGGAACCGTGGCCGGTCCCCCTTCTTTTCCTCGTCGATGCGCCAGCGCAGGTACTCGGCGCCCATGATATTTTTCGGCGACTGGTAATTGAATGCGTAAATGCCGCAGGTATAGTCGATGTGCGCGATGGAGTCGATAAAATAGAAGGAGAGGGTCTTGTTGAAAAGCGAGGTATCGTGCAGGATCAGGGATTTTTCATAGAGGTGGGAAAGGACATCCTGGTATTCATTGTCAGCGCTCATACGTTTCTAGTGTACGCCGGAATTGTAAATATATTCCCGTATTTTTTGCATCCTGCCTTAACGGTGGGGATACGTATTTTTGCCGGGAAACATTATTTGAAGAAGGGTTCCCGTCTCGCGACCGCTTCCTGGAAGAGTGCTTCGAGCTCAGCGCCTTTTTTGCCCCGGATGGTGACATGGTTGTCTGTCCGCAGGAGGCAGGGCTTGAGTTTTCCATCAGAGGTCACCCGGAGCCGGTTGCAGAATGCACAGAACTCGGTATTATGCAGCGGGCGCACGACCTCCACCTCAGCACCGTCAAGGCAGTATTTTTTCCGGTGGTGCATCCTGCGCGTGAGGACCTGTTCCGACCGGGCAGCCAGGTTATCTTCGACCCCGTTTAGGTCGCCGTGATAATCGCAGTTGTTGAAATGCATCAGTTCGATGAGCTGGAGGACGAGATTGCGGTTGTTCCGGACATAGCCAAGGAAATCGTCCACCTCGTTATCGTTGATGCCCTGGAGGACCACCATGTTGAGTTTGACCGGGGTGAGGCCGACCCTGAGTGCTGTATCGATGCCGGCAAGCACATCGCCGAGCCGGTCGCTTCCCGTGATACGCTTATAGGTTTCCGGGTTCAGGCTGTCGAGGCTGACATTGACCCTGCGGAGCCCGGCGGTTTTTAAGTCCGCTGCCATCTCTGAAAGCAGGATGCCATTCGTGGTGATCGAGCACTCGACGCCTTTTGGGACTGCCTTGATGATCTTTAAAATATCCGGCCGGATCAGCGGTTCCCCGCCGGTAAATTTTATACTTTTGATCCCGAACTTTGCCGCCATCTCCATGATGGCGATGATCTCATCGGCGCTCATCTCTGCTGCGGGATCCTTCTCGCCCTCGGCATGGCAGTAGATGCAGGAGAGATTACACCGGGAGGTAAGACTGATACGGAGGTTGGTCACCGGTCGTCCGTACGAGTCCCTGAGCGTTTCGGTCATAAGGGGTGTTCAACCCTTGAAGTTCTTCCCGATAATATAAATTTCTGTGCTTCCTTTCCTCGTGGCTTTTGTCGAGTAAGTTTTTACCACGAAAAAGTGCTCCCTGATCTTGTTTAAGAGCTCGGGAAAATCCACGCCCTGGAATGATTTTATTGCAAAGTTACCGCCGGGCTTTAAGACGTGGCAGGCAAAGATCAGCGCCTCTTCGCCAAGGGAAATCGCCCGGGCCTGGTCGTAGCTCCGGTGGCCCGAGAGTTTCGGGGCCGCATCGCAGACCACTACGCTGACCGTGCCGAGCTGCTCCTGTGCCTTCTTCTGGATGGCCGGGTCGGTAAGGTCTCCTTCCAGGGTCTCGATCCCCTCGAGGTCTGCAATCGGATTTAAGTCGATCCCAAGGACTCTCCCGTCGGTAAGCGTGCGCAGGACCTGGAGCCAGCTCCCGGGCGCTGCACCCAGATCGATGATATTGTCGTCCCTGCGGATAATGGCAAATTTTTCCTGTATCTCGATAAGTTTATACGAGGCCCGGGACCGGAACCCCTCCTGTTTTGCCCGGAGATATACCTTGTCCCGTGTCCACTGTGAACCCATGCAAATCCTCCTAAAAATTAGCGAACCAAACCCAAAACGCTATAATTAAAGTATGACGATATACTGTATAAGACAGTTGTTAAGGGGAAAGCGATGTTAAAAGCAACCATTGACGCAGATATATTCCGGGAGGCCATCGACGCGATCTCGGCACTCGTTCCCGAGTGCCGGCTGCATACCGCAGAAGACAGCATCTCCACCCGGGCAGTTGATACCGCCAATGTCGCCATGATCGCATTCACGCTGAAAAAAGAGGCGTTTGATACGTTCAAGGCCACGAAAAGCGAGATTGGGGTCGACATCTCCAAGATGAAGAACATCTTCAACATGGGGGGAAAAGGCGATCTCATCAGCCTTGAGCTCGCGGACAATGCCCAGAAGATGGCAGTCAGCGTCCACGGCTACCACTACTCGATCACCCTCCTGGACACGAACACGATAAGAAAAGATCCCAACTCGCCGACCATTAACCTCCCGGGAAAAGTGGTAATCTCGGGAGAGGATCTCAACAACGCGATCAAGGCGGCCGCGGTGATCTCGGACAAGATCGCGATGGGCATTAATCCCAAGGACCAGACCTTTTTCATGGTCGCGGAAGGTGATACCGATCATATCCAGCGGGAGTTCGGAAAAGACGAGCTCAAGTCGCTTACCCCGGTTGAGGCACGCTCGCTCTTCTCCCTTGATTATCTCCGGGATATGGGCAAGGTCATGTCCCACGCTTCCGAAG
>Ga0209099_1003541_pt1 | contig 12574 bp, 9 predicted proteins | sample AD_JPNHW2_MetaG_FD_184430 | JGI IMG/M metagenome (GOLD analysis project Ga0209099, IMG submission 184430) | Active sludge microbial communities of municipal wastewater-treating anaerobic digesters from Japan - AD_JPNHW2_MetaG (SPAdes) (version 2) | ecosystem: Engineered > Bioreactor > Anaerobic >...
CGGAAGATTACCAAAAATTGAAAAAATTATTGGATAACGATTACCCTAATGGCATCAATACCATTATTTTTTAAAGGATTCTAACGACGAGTCCAGCCATTCTCCCATCAATTTCAAAACTTGGGGCGAAAATGTCTGTTCAATTTTTCCGTACTCGTCAGGAATCCCCACTTCACATTCCTGAAATAAATGATTCACCCCGGGAATAATCTCAAAATGATGTAAATCATTCTTCTTGAGATACTTTTTCATATTAGCCAAATTGGGTACAGCCTCAACCTGTAAATCCTTATCCCCATTCAACGCCAAAACGGGACAACTTACTTTGCGCATATAAGTAGCGGGATTGATTTTAAATAATTGGTAAAACCAAGGAGAGAGCAACTGCCTGTTGATCATCAGTACTTCGGTAGCGGTAAGATGGGCCTCTGCCCGCTGCTCAGCTGACATATCGCGTGTATATTCCAGAATAAAATCGTTTAATTTTTTCGCTGCAACATCTTTATTTTTAGAATTTTGCACGATTGTGTAAATATGATTGTTTAAGTAGCTGTTACTTTGAATTTGTGCTTCCGGCAGCTGTTTTGCCCTTGAAATTGCTTCACTTTGATATTGTAAAATATCCAAAAGGGGAACTCCCATCCCGGCTAACGAAATCACAAAACGGATATGAGGATTCTGCGCTGCGCACATCCACGCTATCAATCCCCCTTCGCTATGCCCTACCAATCCCATTGGCACACCCGACAATTCAGGCATCAACGATAAGGTATCACAAATGGTAAGTACCTCATCCGCAAAATCATTGGAAGTCATTTTAACAAAAAACTGCATCGGTGCATCATCATAACGGAAAACGGCATATCCTTTTTGTGCCAGGTAATCGGCGATGACAAAGAACGGTTTATGATTGAATATCGTCTCATCTCGGTCTTGTCTGCCAGACCCCGAAATAAGGATTACCGTAGCCAAAGGTTTCTCTTGCGGCAGCGTCAAGGTTCCAGTAATGGGAAAATCTGTACTGTAATCGAACTTCAAATCCACCGTTTGATAAGGAAATGGCGGCTCCGGCGTTTGCGGACGGGGAAACAACTTTCGCTCATTCGTCCGACTCAATGTCAGCGGAAATTTAGCCTTATTCTGCATAAATGTTCCCTTTATCTGATTTAAATCGGGCAATATTTTCCCTTTAAAAATACAATTATGAGAAGAGACTTCGATAAAAACCGAATCATTCATCATTGAGAATTTGGAAACTGCAATGTCAGTCATAAATTGGTCAGGACTGTCCATCACTACCTGAAACGTATCTTGCTTATTATCAATCACAAGTACTACTGCGAGTGAATCTTTGGCAATGTGAAGATAACCTTGCCAAATGCCCGTAATATCAGATTGAGCTGAAATAAAATGATATCCAAACAAGCACAGCAACAGAAAGAATAATCTTTTCATGCACTATTGTTTAATAATTTTGTTCGTGTAAATATTGCCTTTGTTGTCAATAGTTTGCAACAAATAGAGTCCCGATTGAAGATGGCTGACCGATAGAGAAGTCGTAGTATTGCTCAGATGATCACTTTGTATCAAGCGACCGAAAGCATCAAACAAACGATAAGAGACCCATGGGGCTTCCGGTGTTGTTTCAATGGTAATCGTTGTTGTAGCGGGATTCGGATAAACATTGACAGATGGCAAAACATGTTCAACTACGGATATGGCATCGAAGTATTTTCCGAGAACAGGGCGCACCATCGGGGTTCCTTTCAGAAAGGGGTCACGCCAAGAATCGGCAACTTTATAGAGGAAATGTTCACGTCCGTCTGTATTTTGGTCAAATCCGATATTGAGTTGGACGCTGTGATTTTGATAGAATCCTACATAAAAAGTACCTTCAACATATTGTGGTTCAGTAAGATAATAAGTAACAAAATCGGAAAAGTTTTCGGCGTGACCGGGCAACTGATCGGGTTGAGACCATATCTCGCTACCGGGCATACCATTAGCATCATTCCAAACCATTAAGGTAAAATCCTCTACATTGGCATCATTGAGAACAGAATTGAACCAAAACCTGACCGCACGCAAAGTATCGGGCTGTGCTAAGGTAAAGCGCATAGCGAAGTATGCTTCCGGATTAGACATGGTAGAAAGCAATGAATATCCGGCTTCCGCAGTTCCATCATCATAAGCATAATAGTTATAAAAATTCTGTTCAAAAATACAGGTATCATTGCATCTTCGGTCATCACCGGTTCCTACTTCCTGAAAAATATGGGTAACAATCAGTGACATACTATCCACATTATCGGTCGGCATAGTAACCTGCAAAGCCGGATTGACGTGGGGATTTACATCATGGAGCCCATCATTGTAGTACGGCAACGCATTCTCATTGTTAGGCGTGTATTGCCCGACTTGTTGACCGCCCGTTTTAGTAATAAAATATGTATAATAACTATTCTTAATAGTACTCGACAAATTAGATAAAGCATTATGGAAAGAGGAACGCAAGTCGGAAGTACGGAATTGGTTCCACGGCATGGCATAATATTGTTGCAAGAGAGAGGTAGTAGGTTCAACGAAAGCCAAGTCATCTGGATAAATATCAGCAAAAGAACGGTTTATGTCCATTTTTACATAATCAATATGCCATTGGTCCACGTTACTTGCCCACCCTACGATGTCATTATCTTCGAGACTTGCAATATTTCGGAAGCGGAATTGAAAATTATTACGCAGCCATTCTGCCGTATCAATCGGGATAATCACTTGTTTAAAGAAATCCAATTCGTTATCGGCGAGCCATTCGTCTAACGACTGACCGGGGGTGCTCCAGACATGTTTCCAGATTCTTTCTTCGCCGAAAAGTGAATCACAGGGCAAAGAAACAACATCGCCGGCAAAAGCGGGGAGTTCAAAGACGTAGAAACTTCCTTCCATAAATGGGTTTTGCAGAGTGTCACCAATGGCGTAGGTTTCATTTTCAGACAAAATGTAATCACAATATTCAAAACCGGTAAAGAGAATATTTCCTGTAGCATAGCCAAATTCCAGAATCAATGAATCGTGTTGTTCGGGTTGATTGCCGCGTCTTTCCCATTCATATCCGGACAGACTTCCGCCGGCGGGTTGATAATAGAAACTCAAATAGATAGAATCGGCAAGAGTCATTGGTCTGTTTTGAATGAAGTTTCTATCCAGCCGGATGGGGCGCGAGGTCAGGGCATCCGCGTAAAAACCTTCGGCATCTGCATGTGAATATATCTCACCATTTTCGTTCAATGCGTCCAACGTAGCGACACCTATAGTGGGCGGCTGCAACGCAAACGTGGAATTTACGAATGCTTGTCTGTCTTCCCACAACAAAGAATCGGCGTAGCCGGTATAATTGGAGAAATCATCGATGAAGGGAAGTTGCAGAACAATATTAGCTTTGTTATATGTATGATGTTTGTTTACAGATAATTCGTGAATTTTTTTATTAACGACCAATCCGGTCAGAACTTCTTGCGAATGAAGCATAGAAAGGGAAAATATCAAAGAAGTAAGTAAGCAAAGTTTTCTAAAAATGTTCTTCATAATCTTGTTTGTTAATTGTCGAATAGGTCATCTTCTTCATTCGGTATAGAATCGGAAGGCTGTACTTGTGCCCCCACTTCCAAGGTTATTTTTTCGCCAACGTTTATCATAGTTCCTTTTGCGATAGGGCGACCTTTATAATATTGTTGCAGAACCAGCCCGACATAGTCACTTTGCACGTATGTCACTGCACCTAATTCCAAACCTGAATTTTCCAAGATAGTAGCAGCCTGACGCAAAGTAATATCACCTGCCAGCTGGGGCATAGCAACTTTGGGTGGGACAACGGAAGAGCATGTTAAATATACTTTTCGTCCTTTTTTTACTTTTTCGCCCGGGCGCGGGTCTTGTTCCAAAACCGTGCCATCAGGACAATCTTTATTATATGAAGTACTTCCAATCACAAAAACAAAATCCCCTTCCTCCCCATTTATCAAGTCCGATGATGGCTGACCAATATAGTTCGGAATTTCAATTTCCTCGGCATGATCCGTATAAATATCTAATAACACATTGGCAATAAATACAATAACAATCGTAACAACGATTGCCAATAAGAGATGAAATCCCATTCGTTGCGGTCTAAAAAAATCTCTAATTTTACTCATAAGCAATATGATAACTATATAAAAGCATTTTTATTTTATCAGCCGACAAAAATACAAAAAAAGATAATGTATTTCAATAAAAAAGTTTAATTTTGCACTCCAAAATTTCGACCATGACAATGCTAACGGAATACTCACTTTGGTTCTTACTGCTCTGCCTGTTATTAGGAGTTATTTTCGCATTCATATTATATTATAAGAATAGGACTATTGACTATGGCAAGCGGACACAAATCGTGATGGCTACACTGCGTGGGCTGTCAGTGTCGCTCATCGCATTTCTGATTTTAGTACCAATGCTAAAACTAAGCGTGAAAGAAGTCGATAAACCGGTCATTATTTTTGCCATCGACAATTCGGAATCCATGAAATTGACGAAAGATTCTGCTTTTTATCAAGGCGATTTTCAACAAAAAATTAATCATCTGATTCACTCTTTTGACGATAATTATGAAATTCAGCCTTACTTTATCGGAGAAGAGTGCTCTATGCAAAAACCAAACAGGGATATTCATTTATCTTTTCATGAAAAAACAACCGATATTTCTTCTATTTTTGACGAAATAGATAACGTTTATCATAATAGAAATGTAGGTGCCATGGTGCTGATTAGCGACGGTATTTATAATGCCGGCTATAACCCGCAATATAAAGTTAACGGCGTTCAATTTCCCATTCATACTGTCGGAACCGGCAATACAGAAAGTCAAATTGACTTGGGAATTACCGGCATTAACCACAACAAACAGACCTATATCGGCAATTTCTTTCCTGTAGAAATTAAAATTGCTGCTACCAAATTATCGTCGCAGAGTGCCAAGCTGACCGTTTTCGACAAAGATGCCGAAGTCTTTTCAAAAAATATACAAATTAATGGAAATCAATACTTTGAAACGGTAAACTTGTCATTGGAAGCGAAAGAAAAAGGCACACATAAATATCGAGTTACCCTCAGCGAATTAGAAGGTGAAATTACCTATCGAAACAATGAAGGCTCCTTCTTTATTGAAGTGGTTGATTCACGAGAAAAAATTGCCATCATTTACAACGCCCCCCACCCCGATGTGAGTGCCATACATCAAGCCCTTTCTTTATCCGACAAATATCAGGTGGAAGTTTATCCGGTTACCGATTTCAAACAAAATCCCCGTGATTATTCTTTGCTCATTTTGCATCAACTACCGGCTAAAAATCAATCGTCCGGCAATCTGTTGAACCAAATACAACAAAATCATCTGCCGGTTTTATATATTTTGGGACCACAATCTGACCTTAATACTTTCAATCAGTTCAATACGGGACTTACGCTCAACCAACACAAAGATTTAAAAAACGATGCCTTACCGGTATTTAATGATAATTTCTTGCTTTTTACTTTCTCCGAAGAAGCGCGACAAATGTTGAACTACTATACCCCCCTCAACACGATGTTCGGAACATACAACATCACCGGAAATTCCAACTGCTTTTTATATCAGAAAATTAATAGCGTTGTCAGCAACTATCCACTGATACTTTTTTCTCAAAACAACAATTCCAAAGTCGGCGTAATTACCGGAGTTGATATTTGGCGTTGGCGCATGCAAAATTACCTTCAAACACAAAATTTCGACGCATTTGATGAAATTATCAACAAAATGGCACTTTATCTGTCCGTTAAAGGGGATAAAAGCCTTTTCCGCGTCTATGCAGAAGAAGTATATGGCGAAAATCGCACTGTGGAATTGACCGCAGAATTGTACAACGAAAGCTACGAATTAATCTCCGAACCGGACGTTAGTTTTACCCTGACCGATAGCGAAGGAAAGAAATTCACTTCACAATTCTCGAAACAAAACAACGCTTACTATCTGAATCTGGGCAAATTACCGGTTGGCGACTACCAATGGGAAGCCACTACAAAATCGGGCAACAACAGCTATCGCAAAACCGGTCGCTTCTCCGTGCAAGAGATTCTGGTGGAAAGCGTAAACCTGGTCGCTGACCACGATTTATTGAAAAATATTTCTCAAAGCTCTAATGGTCAATTTTTTACAGTTGATCAATTGGATAAAATCGAACAGTTTATTAAAAATAATGAAAATATAAAACCGGTTGCTACCTATCATAAAAAATATAGCTTGCTGCTCAATAGTTGGATATATTTGACGGTCATCATGCTCTTATTGGGCATTGAATGGTTTATGAGAAAATGGGGCGGCGGTTATTAATCAAGAAAAGATGAAGAGATCTATTGGCATTATTTTATTGATATTTTTTAGTATAACGGCATTTGGTCAGCAAATTGCGCTTTTGAAATATCGTGGCGGCGGCGATTGGTACGCCAACCCGACATCATTACGGAACTTGGTAAGTTTTTGCAATAAAAATCTTTCTATGACACTTTCTCCAAATATTGCAACAGTAGAAGTGGGCAGCACCGACATTTTCCAATATCCTTTTGTGCACATGACCGGTCACGGAAATGTTGTTTTTTCGAACGAAGAAGCTCAGAATTTGCGCATGTATTTGCTGTCGGGCGGTTTTTTGCACATCGACGACAATTACGGCATTGATCAGTTCGTCCGCGCGCAAATGAAAATTGTGTTCCCTGAATTGGATTTCGTCGAATTGCCATACAACCACCCCATTTATAACCAAAAATACAAGTTTCCCAACGGTTTGCCGAAAATCCATGAACATGACAACAAGCCGGCACAAGGATTTGGCTTGTTTTGGGAAGGACGATTGATTTGCTTCTACACATATGAATGCGACTTGGGTGACGGATGGGAAGATTTTGAAGTACATAAGGACTCCGAAGCCACGCGAACCAAAGCGTTGCAGATGGGAGCCAACATTTTGAATTACGTTTTTACACGATGATAAACAGCAGTTGTTCCGTCGCTGCCTGCTAGTCAGGGAGAGGAAAGTCCGGGCAACACAGAGCACCATGCTTCCTAACGGGAAGGGACTCTTTCGAGAGTTACAGACAGTGCCACAGAAAAGAACCGCTTTGCTTTGGCAGAGTAAGGGTGAAAACGCGAGGTAAGAGCTCACGACGCTTGCAGTGATGTGGAGCGGGGGTAAACCTCATGGGTTGAAAGACCAAATAAACCGAGGCTTGAGGGCTGCTCGCCCAACTCGGAGGGTAGGTCGATTCAGGTTCACGGTGACGTGAATCGTAGATAAATGACGGAACTCGACAGAACCCGGCTTACAGACTGCTGTTTTTTTTATCATCGTACTGCCGTAACTGTCCCCACCAACTCAACAGGGACTTCGTCATTATAAATGTACGTAATTTTGTAAATATATACCCCTAACGGCATAATTTTTCCGTTGTAAATGCCATCCCAGCCCTCATTCGGATTGGTAGTATGAAACAGCAAATAACCGTCCCGCGAATAGATATAAAAATTGTAATTCTCAGTCGTTACAAAAGAATGAACCGGCAAAAAAACCGTGTTCCCTCCCCTATCTCCCGGACAAAAAGCATTAGGAATATAAGTAATTGGTAACTGTTTTAAAGTAAATGTGTTAGATACACTTTTTTCATTCAACCCGTAGGCATTCATATTCTCTTGCGCTTCCACATAATAAGAAAACTTCTCGCCACTCGTTCGCAAATAAGCCACATCGTCATTATGTAACGTATCCACAGAATTACCACCCCAAACAGAGACAAAGGCAGGTTCAACTTCCGTGCAGCGAAACAAAGAATAAGCAGATACATTCCCTTGCCACCCACCGTATGAAGTCCAATGCAAAGAGTTTATATTCACGCCCTTAAGTGCCTCCCCGGTAAGCAAAATATTGTGCGAAACATTGGATAAAGCCGTCTCCACCTGACATTCGTTTTCTATGGAAGCACGATAATAATAAAGCTGTCTCCCAACCTCAACATTCTCATCTGTAAAAAGATAAGTATCAGTTCCGTCAAATTGGGCAGTTGCATAATGCACAAAGTGAGCCGCATCGCCAACACTTCGGTACAAATGAACCTTGGTAAATAAAATCGTTGTGCCGGTAAATACTTTTACCTCAATGGAGGCATTATTGACAACGGACACATAACAAATATAAACAAAGTCTTGATTGTTAGTGGAATTAAACAAAAAACTTACTTTCGTGGAACTTGCGGAAACAGTTTCTCCCACATTCACCGCCTTCACGATGCAATCGTAAGTACTGAGTGGCACCAAATTAGAGAGCACAAAGGTATGCGTTTGATCGTCAACGGTTCCGGCAAATTGCAAAGCACCTCCGTTTTCCGCAAAATAGATTTCGTATTTCTCAATGTCCGGGAACATATTATCATACGCATCCCACGTCAAGGTGGCTTCGCGACGACATAAATCATAGGTTGACTGCAACCGGATTTGGTGCTGTGCTTCGCTCATTGGACTGGAGTTCATGCAGCTATCCAAAACGGCAATTCGGTACTGTTGGGGAACGTCACTTCCGTTGAGTGCATCTATCCACGAATTATTGTTGTGTCCCCAAACGGTATCTATCGGCACCCATAAGTTATTTTCAAAATGGTAAATGATGTAGCCGGACGCATCGGGGTTAGGCGACGTGCTCCAACCTAAATGGACCTGTGATGTATTGTAATTTACTGACACACTGTCAATTTGCAAAATCCCCGGTGCAGTTCTATCGGAAAATAGATCGCTTTGTATTCTTGACACATTTTGGCAACCGGACGCATCTGCCAATTCAACTCTATAACCAATAGTGGCGGAGCAAACGTCAATAGTATCTCGAAAGAGAAGATTCGGAGAAGTGCCGATCAACGACCAAGTGCCGGTGGGGTATTCTTTAAAAACTTCGTAATTATTTGAAAAAGAAGGCAATAACGGCAAAATCGGCGCGTTCCAATTCATGACAGCCACGCCATTGCCAAAATTGGAAAGGTAAAGCTCGATGGTAGCCAGTGTATCGGACGTAAAACTCCCGTTGGTGGAAAACACTTTCATGTAATAATAAACGTGTGCGTTATTGACGGCATCTGCACCCACGTGTGTGTAAGTGATTGTATTGGCATTGAATACTTGGGTGATTAAAGTAAAGGGAGTAGCCAAATCGTCGGTGGAATAGATTTCATAACGCTCAAAATCAACAATATCGGCGGGTTGCAACCACGTCAAAGTAACGTCTCCACCTACATTTACGCTTAGGCAACGCAATTGGGGAGGTTCTATCGCCAACAACGCCAACGAATGAAAGCAAAACAGTATCAATAAAGCGTAAGTTCTTTTCATAAAATATAATAACGAAAAGATTCATAAAAAATTATCACTCCATTGCAGATAATGCGCGCTGATATTTCCGACTGTTCACTAAATGTTGGGAATAGCTATTTGTATAATTATGTGTTCCCGAAAAATCCTCTTTGGCGCACATAAATATATAGTTATGGTGGGTATAATTCAATACAGAGTCAATCGTCGATTGAGCGGGAATCCGAATGGGACCGGGCGGTAAGCCCTTGTATTTATACGTGTTATAGGGGGAATCAACTTGAGTATGTTTTTCATAAACTCTTTTAATGGAAAAATCACCCAGCGCAAATTTGACGGTCGGGTCTGCCTGCAAAGGCAAATCTTGGTGTAAGCGATTGATATACAGCCCCGCAATAATCGCTTTTTCACATTCTTTAAAATTCTCTTCTTCAACAATAGAAGCCAACGTAGCAATTTCTAACGGTGTAAGCCCGATAGAATCAGCTATTTCCAATCGTTTTTGATTCCAGAATTTTTGATAATAACCATACATTTTATCAAAAAATCCCTGTGCTGAAATGTCATAATAGAACTCGTAGGTATTCGGTTGGAAAACGGCAATGGCAGTTGCCGGGGTCAGGTCATATTTTGCAAGAAACAAGCTATCATTCAACAATACTTCCAAATCGGCAATATCAAATAAAAAATGAAAAGACTCTATTTTCTGCAACAGTTGGCATTTCGTTCTAATATTATTAATGGTAAACTTAACGGGATAATGCTGCCCGCGCCTCAATTTTTTAATAATCTCGAAATTATTTTCGTTTTTGTCAATCACATACTTTCCCTTCATAACGTGGTTATAATTGAGAAGGCGTGCGGCAATACGAAAGGTAAGTTTGTTTCTAACCCAATCATTTTTTTGAACAGAATCCTCCACTTGTTGCGAAGAAGCCCCATCCGGAATCACAAGTGTATGAGACAAAGATTGTCCGTTTGGAACAAATAAAACAAACACAAAAAAAGCCGCCGACAAAACAAAGACGGCAAACATTGCTATAAGAAAATACTTTAATTTCATTTTAAAAATTTGTTACAAAAATATATTCAAAATAGTGATTTTCGATTCGCAAAAACAATTTGTTTTAAACAATAATATGTGGAAATAATAAAATTGTAAATTGTAAATAGCAATTAAAATTACAATAAATTGAAGATGACTCTCATTTTCAATTGGAAAATATATAGTTGTAACATTTGTATCGTTTACAAAAATATACATCGGGAAAACAATTGTGCACTACTTTCTACGATTTTGTTTACAAGTATGATTACATCTGTGAACAAAATCCGCATAAAATTATTCAAAAATCACTCCACATTTGTAAAACAAACAAAATTTGCGCTTATCTCTACTAACTGTATAATGTAAATTATTTAATCTGTTGAATGTCAGTATTATAATTAGTTTTAGTAAAGTCTTTGGTAAAGTAAATTGCTGATAATTATCAACAATTAAATAATCATCATGTATATCACATTATTATTTTTATGTTTAGATCGTTACACGTGTTTATTAAATTAATATTTATAGATTTTTCAACAATTTGTAATATATCTAATTTTTTTACTATTTTTGCAGCTGAGTTTAACTATGTGTTACAAATGTTTATGCTTTCTGTTTACAAATGTAATTACAAGTGTAAATTATTTTGACCAATTTGAATTTTTACAAAAATAAACAACAACCATGGATCAACAAATTAATGTACGAATTAAAGAAATTATGGAGTCTGCCCAAATGTCACCCGCAAATTTCGCGAGCATTATAGGAGTTACCCGCTCCAATTTGGCTCATATATTTTCGGGAAGAAACCAGCCAAGTTTCAATATGTTGGAAAAAATATTGAAAGCGTTTCCGGAGGTGCGAGCCGAATGGTTAATTACCGGAATGGGGGCAATGACGAAATCAGAAATTGCAGAGAACATCGTTGCGCAAGTTCCCACTAACCATGCCGAACCCAAAGCCGAATCTCTCGTTCAAGCCGATTTGTTTTCCAATGGCTTTCCGGGTATACCGACCGAGCATCATATTGACAGCGAAACAGAGGAGCCGGCTACGATAGCGGACAATGACATCACCCAAGATGTTTTCTCCGATGAAGAAAACGAAAAAGAAACAGAAACGCCCCCTACCCCATTTTATCCCGGAAATCTTTCTGTTAGCCCCGCTGTGGCGGGTTTGAGACCTGTTACGTCTCCAAATACATCCAAATCTGCACGATATTCACCACGCAATTCAAAATCTGATGCAAATACGCAAGAGAATTCAAGCGATAATCATCCAATAGGAAGAAAAAAAGTTAAAAAAATAGTGTTCTTTTATGAAGATAAGAGCTTCGAAGAATACTTCCCGGAATAAAATTACTCCAAATATATCTTTCTTAATACGGCTTCTTCATTTTCCCAACAATAATGATCCCCGGCTTTCAAGGTATTCTCCTTCAGCTTAGCATACAAAGTATTGTCGGTCAGCAAGGTTTGAATGGCTTGTGCAATGGTTTCCGGCTGATGGTCGGCAATGACGATCCCCACCTGCGCTTCCCTGACCACTTTGGCAATTTCCGGCAAATCCGATACGATAACCGGCGTTTCCGCTTTGATATAGTCAAAGATTTTATTGGGTAAACTAAACCGATAGTTGATATTGGTATCTTTATCCAATGAAAACCCAATATCTGCTAAATACGTGTAATTAAATAATTTAGCAAATGGAACGCGGGCAATAAATCTTACTTTATCATTTAAGTTTTGCTTTTCAACCTGCATTTTCAAGTTCGGAACGGCATCGCCACTGCCCACCAGCAGCAGCAGGGCGTTGTCCACAAACTGCATGGCAGCGACCAATTCTTCCGCCCCCCTATCGACATTAATGCCGGAACCCTGCAAAATCAGAATGGCTTTGTCGCGAGGAAGTCCCAGCGTATCGCGTGTTTCGGTAATGGGCGGTTTTGGGCGGGTCGGAATATTGCGCACCACGTTCACTCTATTTTTCCGATTGGGATATTCGCGGTCATATAAGTTCGCAATGGATTGATTGACAGTAATAACGTCTTTTAGACGGGGAAAACAGAATCTTTCTATTTTGCGCCAGACATTTTGCACAAAAGGTCTGCC
>Ga0209099_1003542_pt1 | contig 12574 bp, 2 predicted proteins | sample AD_JPNHW2_MetaG_FD_184430 | JGI IMG/M metagenome (GOLD analysis project Ga0209099, IMG submission 184430) | Active sludge microbial communities of municipal wastewater-treating anaerobic digesters from Japan - AD_JPNHW2_MetaG (SPAdes) (version 2) | ecosystem: Engineered > Bioreactor > Anaerobic >...
CATGTGTAAGGCACGCCGCCAGCGTTCATTCTGAGCCAGGATCGAACTCTTCGAAAATCTGTGTTTGTATTGTTTGTCTTCCCGAAGGAAGAACAAGTACAAAGGAATGACAGGGATTGTCTTGTACCAACTACTGATAGACATTCCTTGTCGGATGAAACACACACCTATGGTGTCTCTCACCCTGTTCTCTTCACTGTCTAGTTTTCAAGGTACCTGCTGCACCTGCGGGGTCGCCGGACACCCTGGGGGTGGGGCGACAATCCTTAAGAGTACTCAGTTGCACAGTTCTGTCAAGAGCACCTGTCTTGTGCGTTCATTCACCAGGGGGCCTTGCGAGACCAGCTGCAACTGAACATTCGTACTATAGACGAAAGCGCCCTTGTGTCAAGCGCCGTTCGGGCCTTGCCAGCCGCGCGCAACTGCCTACAATCAAGGCGAAACCGGATGGGGGAGGGCGGACGTGCGGCGAAAAGGCACCACACTGGTCGAACTGCTGGTCGTCATCACCATCATTCTGCTCCTCGCCTCCTTCGCCATTCCCAGTTTTGCCCGATACCTGGCGCACGCCCGGCTCCAGCTGGCCGGCACCACGCTCGTCCAAGACCTGCAGACCATCCAGACCTGCGCCATCGGCGACGATGACTACTACACCATCGTGTTCATCACCAATCAGAACCGCTACTACTTCCGTCCCGGCACCACGTCCTATGCTCCCGCGGGCGCTGTGTCGACAGAACGCCAGCTGTCCACCCTGGCAGGATTTCCGCTCGTGACCCTGAACAAAGTTTCCCCCGTATCGGCGGTCTTCGGGCCCGAGAGTTCGTCGCGTGCGTATCCGATTGTGACTATGAGCTTCAACGGGGCAGGCCGCCCTTCCCAGACGGGCGGAGGACACGTTACGCTGGTCAACCGCTACTACGAGCGCATCGACGTGGTCATCACGCCCGTCGACGGGCACATCACCATGAGGTGGGTCACGCCGTGGAACAGATGAGGGGTCGCCAGCCGCCGGCGCTTAGCCCGTTCGGGACGAAGGCGCGCCTGGTGCGGGGTCCCGCCACCATGCGCTTCCCTGCGGATGAGCAGCCCGCCAGCGCTCGGATTCAAGCCTGGAGTACGTGCATCCGCAGTAGTTCTGCCGGTACAGCCCATACTCCCTGCTGAGGTGCACAGACTGGCGGAAGCCGTCCTGCTTGCGGAAAGCCTCGGGCAGAAAGGCGACCCCATGCCGCGCGCCGCACTCCCGACCCACTTCCTCGAGCACGCGCACGTCCTTGTGCGGACTGATGAGCAGGGTCGTCGTAAAGATGCCGATGCCCAGCTGGGCCGCCTTGCGCGCGGCGCCGTCAAGCACCACGCCAAAGCAGACACGGCACCGCAGCCCGCCTTCGGGCTCGTCCTTGTGTGGCGCCGCCGCGGCATACCAGATATCCGGCTCGTAGGGTCCCTCCAGCAGCTCAAATTGCTGAATGCCTGCCAGCTTCCGCGCCTGCGCCAGCCGCAGCTCGTACTCCTCCCGCGGATGGATGTTGGGATCGTAGAAAAACCCCACCGGTTCCCAGCCCCTGGCCCTCAGGCGCAGGACAGGCACCGTTGCATCCGGCGCGCAGCAGATATGCATCAGAATCCGTTCCATGATGGTATGATACCCCATTGACGTTCGCCCTGCAAATGCAAAAGCAGCCCCCGGGCACCGGGGGCTGCTGGCACTGCTCTGGCTGACGGCAGGACTCTACGGCCTGTCGTGATTGATAATCTTTACCTGCACCTTCCGAGCCACAGGGTCGGCCCCGGTGGATTGCAGGCCGTCGACGGGCACAATCGCTGTGACCGTGTCACCAAGACGCAGGAAAGTCACAATGCTGTCTGTATTCTCCACGTACAGCGGAATTGTCTTGTGCTTCAACTGAATCAGCTGTGTCAGGCGCACGGGCTTCGTCACAAGGTGTGGCGTGCTGACTTCCATGATAGCCCAGTATGCCCAGTACGTCTCCGGTACATCGTCCCAGCGGACCAGCTTGGCAACATCCTTGAGCTCGTTCGTCGGCTGAATCTGCCGACCGAGCGCACGGCAGGCAAGCACAGCGAACTCGGAGCGCTTGATCTGGTCGTCGGGATGGAACGTTCCGTCAGGATAGCCGGCAATGAGTCCCACGTTCTTCATGGCTGCTATCACGCCAGCCGCCCAGTGGTCGGCAGGAACATCCGGATAGCTGGTCGTTCCCGCAGCAGCCGGTGCAATGTCGAGAAGCCGAAGGAAGACTGCGGCGGCCTCTGCTCGAGTGATAAAGGCGTCGGGACGGAAGGTTCCACCCGTGTCGCCCATCATGATGCCCTCGTCCTGCATGAGGGCAATAAACCCTGTTGCCCAGTGCGTATACCGCAGGTCGGCATAGTGCGGGTCGGCCGTCGACCAGCCAAGACCCAGGGCACGGGACAAGGCGCCAGCCACCTCGGCCCGCGAGATGGGACGTTCTGGCAGGAACGGCTTGTCCGGGTAGCCGATGAAGAAGTTCTGATGATAGACGGTCAAGACCGTCTCAGGGCATGGCGTGATGGTCACCGTGGCCTGATAGCTGGACTGCGCCGCACCCGCCGCGGTCACCTTGACTGTCACCACGTACGAGCCCACAGCCGCATACTGATGGGTCAGGCTCAGCTGCCGGTCGTTGGTCGTTCCCGACACTGGCGCGGACCCGTCGCCATAGTCGACCGTCCATGCGAATGGCGCGGTTCCGTCCGGCCACGTAACCCCGAGGTTCAGCTGTTTCTTGACACAGATGGACTGCTCGGGACCCCTCACCGTCAGGGTCACGGCAGGAGCTGCCACAGGTGGAGCTGGCGGAGTCGGAGGTGTGACAGGCGCCGGGTAGACCCATGTCGTTACGGTGTTGGTAACGGTCGGCGCCTGCCCTGGCAGACCGACGCTGCTCCTGTTGTAGACATACCCTCCGTCAAATCCGGAACGGACTGCCACCGTGAAGCTCACGGAACCTGTTCCTCCTGCAGGGACCACAGGCAGCACCCACGAGATGGTCCGCGTACCTGCGTCGTAACTTCCGCCGCCACTGATATTCAATGACGACTCATCAAGGTTGGGGTCGAGATAGTCCGAGATGGTCACGCCCGTCGCCGGCGCATTGCCGGCGTTGCCGTAGAAGTTGGTGTACATCAGGCGCGTTCCTGGCCCGACGTTCCCAGACGGCGATACCGTCTTGTAGTTGGTGACGTGGCCGGGATCCCAGAAACTGGGCGCCTGCACCGTTACGGCAGCACTCGCGCTCACTGGTCCAAGCTCAGCGCAGGACGCCGTCGCTGTGTTGCGAACTGCCTGCGCAGGCGTCGTCAGCGCAGCCGCGGGTGAGAGCTGGCCAACAATGGTAATACTGAACGTGGCCCCAGGAGCCACCTCGCCCACGGTCCACCGATTGGTCGTGCCTGCATCCGGCACAGGATTGGCAAACTGGTACGCAAAGAGACCGTCGTAGCTCTCCGTGACGACGACGCCCGTCGCAGTCGCTGTCCCTGAATTGTGCAGGGCCAAGGCCCAGGTGATGGTGCCACCCGGCGCCTGCACGAGCGGGAACGCCGTTTTGGTAAAGGTGAGGACAGGGGCTCCGGCTGCCGTCGCCAGCGCATCGCTGGTGACCTGCTGGGTTTCCGCAGAGTCACCGATGGCGGTATTCGTGATGACTGTGCCCGTGGGAAGAGGGTTCGCTGTCTGAAGAACAAGGGTCACCGTGATGTGGCCGCCCTGGGCGAGCGTTCCGCCGTCAGGCGTCCACATGACCTGTCCCGTGCCTCCCACTGCAGGGGCGGTCACGGCGCCAGTACCCTTGGTGAAGACGGCGCTCACGAAGGTTGTGTGCGGAGGGGTGATATCGACGATGGTCACGCCCGTCGCATTCATGTTGCCGGTATTCGAGAGCGTGATGGTATAGGTAAGCTGGCCACCGGGTGTGAAACCTGCAGGAGTTACCGTCTTTGTGATAGTCAGAACCGGAGCAGACCCGATGGTTGTCGAGGCACTGCCGCTCACCGGCGTTGGGACCTCAGCGGAGGTCACGCTGGCAGTGTTCGTGATGACGGTGCCGTTGGGAAGAGGCGCATCTGCGCGGACAACAAGCTGAAGCACAAGCTCAGAGCCAGTGCCCAGAATGGAACTGAGTGTCCACTTCACGGTTCCCGGAGTCGTTGTTGTGTCCACCAAGCCGGTTCCACCAGAGGTAATGGAAGCATTCACGAGGGTGGTATGTGCTGGGATCACATCCGTGACCACGGTACCATGGGCATTCATCGTGCCCGTGTTGGTGACATGGAGGGTATACGTAATGTCGCCACCTGCATCAACGTTCGCAGGCGCATCCTTGGTGAGATGAAGGAGAGGAGCAGAGGAGACCGTTGCATCAACCGATGCTGTCACTCCGGTAGACTCCTCGGTGCAGACAACCTTTGCTGTGTTCGTGATGGTGGTTCCCGTGTCCAGCGGGGTATTCGCCTTTGCAACCAGTTCCACAACAACCTGCTGGCCAGGAGCGAGAGACGCCGCAAGGGTCCAGGTCACCGTACCGCTTGCCTCGGCGACCGTTCCCGAACCACTGACGAAACGGGCAGAGACGTAGGCGGTGGATGAAGGAAGCGTGTCTGTCACCGTGACGCCTGTTGCTGCTGCTGTCCCAGTGTTGCCGATGGTGGTGGTGTAGACGAGATTCTGGCCAGGCGTAACCGGGGAACCGGTGACAGTCTTCGTGATGGTAAGGAGAGGACCGGAGCCAACGGTGCCGGTGCTGCCTGCTGTCTGGGGCGCCGTCTGGTCGCTGTCGATGGTCGCGGTGTTCACGACACTCGTTCCATTCGCGAGCGGCGATGCGACAGTGCAGGTCACGTCGATTGCATGGTGAACACTGTCGTTCGCAACCGTGCCAATGGTCCACAGGTTGTCCGTTCCGGTATCGGGTGCAGTCGTCGCGCTCTCAAACTGAAGGTACGAACCGTAGGTCTCGGCAATGACTACGCCGGTCGCGGGAGCGGCTCCGTCGTTCCAGAACTCAATATGATATGTTACGCTGGTGCCTGGCGTGACGGACGAGGGTCCCGTCTTGACGATATGAAGAGCAGGCAGAGATGAGAATGTGGTTGATTCTGTATCAGTCACGTCGTTCGTCTCTGTACTCTTCAGTGTCACTTTGTTGGTCCCCGTCGTTCCATTCTCGACCCCTGCAGGAACGTTGAACGTCACGTCAATCCAGCCGCTCGACAGACCTGGCAGCGAACCGCCGTCAGGTGTGAAGGTGAGGAGCGTTCCCGACTGGACAACAGTAAACGTCACAGGAGAGCCCGTGCTTGTTGCAAAAGAAGCGTAGGTAACCGGAGCTGCACCCCCTCCGTGGAGAGACAGCGAAGCAAGACCAGAGAAATCGTCGACGATCGTCACTCCGGTAGCTGCTGTCGAACCTGTATTGGACCAGGTCAGCCGATAGGTCACTGTCCCGCCGGACGGCGCCGGATCCTCAAGGTCATCCTTTGTGATGTGCAGCGCAGGTGCCGTGCCTACTGTGGTCGAGACGCTGCCCTGGATCGGCTGGGTTTCATTGCTCGTCAGTGTCACGACGTTGTTCAGCGTTGTGCCATCAGTAACTGCCCCACCAACAGCCACTGTGATGGTAATGATGCCCGAGCTGCCGGCACCGAGATTCCCGATGGACCAGGTATTATTGCCGGACGTCGGCGCGGGTGAGGCACTGACGAAGGTTACCCCCGTCGGATACGTTTCCGAAATGAGCGCGCCCGTCACATCCATCGTGGACGTATTCGCATAGCGAATTGTATACGTAAAGGTGTTCCCCGCACGCACCGGGTTCTGTGATGCAGTCTTGCAGATATTGAGCTGCGGTGCCGAGCTCACGACGTTGACCGCCGGCGCACTGCTGACCGGCCCTGCCTGGACGCTGTCGACTGTCGCCGTGTTTGTCAGCTGGGTATTGTCAGCAATGGGGTTTGCCACCGTGCCGCTCCAGTGCAGCGTCAGACTTCCCCCTGCAGAAACAGTCAGCCCAGTCCAGCTGACGACTCCCGAGGTATTGACCCCGCCGTTGTCTGCTGACACAAAGGTCACATTGGCAGGAACCGGGTCCGTGACTGTTACTCCCGTTGCTGCCTGAGAACCGCCGTTTGTAATACTGATCGTGTATTCGAGTGTGCCGCCTGCCTTGACCGGGTTGGGAGCACCGGTCTTGTTGACGGTCAGGAGAGGAGCACTGACCGCCACCGTGGTCGTGGCAGGACCTGCTGTGATGGTATTGCCGGCACCGTCCTTGCCGTTCACCAAGGCGGAGTTGGTAAGAATGCTGCGATCCGGGGCGTTCTTCATGACCCTGGCAACAACAGTAAACGTCGCAGTTCCGTTCGCCGGAACAGAAACTGCATCAAAGGTGACAGTTCCCGACGACACGGTCGCTGCGGGACTTGAGGAAACATACGCAAGCCAAACCGGCAAGGTGTCGGTCACTACCGCACCCGTGCAAGCCTGGTTGCCCGTATTCCTGACCGTAATGGTAAAGGTGACGTTCTGCCCTACGACCTGCGTCTCAGGAGTGGCCGTCTTGCTGATGGACAGTTCTGGCTTGCTGACGGTCACCGGGACGCTTCCCATGCTGGAACCAACCGGATGGTTGCCGGGGTCGATACCGGTTGCTACCGCCGTGTTCGTGTTGACGCCCTGCACGGCCGAACTGGTCGCTGTTGCCTGGAACTGAACCCATAAGGTGTCGTTCGCCGAACCGCTTGCCCCGCCTGCATCGTCCGTGCCAGCAACGGAGGCACTTGTCGCGAACGTGAGGCGTGTTCCGTCTATTGTCGGTGTCACAGCGGTTCCGGGCCAGGACGGCGAAACACCATTGTTGAGAACCCATGAGGCACTGCTGCCAATAAACTGCCAGCCTGCCGGCAGGTAGTCGTCCACGTTCACGCTGTTTGCCGGCACGGCATTCTGGTTGACGACCTTGAGGGTGAAGGTTCTCGTCTGGTTTACACCCGTCGTGCCCTGGTCGACTGTCTTGGTCATTTCTAAGCGCGGAGACCCGACACAGATTGTGACCGAGTCCTGCACTGATGGCATCGCCGTGCCGGAAGCATCCTTGAAGCTGGCCGAAACCGTGTTGACGTTGGCAGTTCCCTCGGCCGTCGGACCGGGCACCGCGGTGAACTTCAACCACAGCGTGTCCTGACGGGTACCAGAAGCTCCCCCCTGGTCGTCGGTCGCATCCAGCGTGCTCGCAAGGTTCCACGTCAGCTGCTGCCCCGCGATAGTTGGGTTCGCCACCGCAGAGCCCCAGGTGGCAGGCGGCGTCCCGCTATTCTTCACGAGGAATGTCGTCCCTGCTGCATAGGTCCACCCGGCTGGAAGAGTATCCACGAGGCCCACGGCCTGAGGCACTGCATAAGAGTCAAGGCTTTCAAGTTTGATGGTGAAATCCACCGGTGTCCCCACCGCGACGCCGGCAGCGGAGGCTGTCTTGGTAACTCGAAGGACGGGCTTGTGCACGTCAATCTGAGCAGCAACAGTCGGGGATCCGTCGGGAGCCGGCGCTGCCAGCGTTCCGGTAGCCGTATCGTGCGCCGACGCGCTGGCGCTGTTGGTGTTGCGGCCGAGGCTTGTTGTACTCGAGACACGCGCGGAGTACGTCAGGAGCAGATTCTCGCCGGCCAAAACCCTGGATGCGGGCCATGTCCACACGGAAGGACTCCCGGTAGGGTCAGCAGTCGAGCTGCCACCGGACCAGGTCGCGGAACTGCTTCCCGTGACGTATGCCATGGTAGGCGGAATGGTGTCCGTGACAGAAACTGCTGTTGCTGTCGCCCCCGCAGACGTATTGCGCACAATGACGCGGTACGTCACTGTATCGCCTGCCTGGGCCTGCGTCACGTTGGCACTGTTTCCATTGATGCTGAGAACGGACTTGGTGATGAGCAATTGAGGCTTGTACACAAGAGCCCAGTCAGAAGAATACTGCTTGTCAATGACGTTGGCGGGCAGCTGGTTGCTGCCCGCGGCATCTGTTGTCGCCGCGACGTCTGCCTGGTTGAGGTTCTGCGTTCCAGCTGCAGAGGCTGCAGCGCTGCTTGTAACGGTGGCTACGAATTCAAGGTACAGGGTGTCCTTTGCAGTACCTGTCGCCAGACCAGCGTCGTCGCTCGCTTCAAGGGTCTGCCGTACATGCCACTGTACGTTGGAAGTGCCGCCAGGTGCCGTCGGAGGAGTGTCATATGGCGACCCGTGCGGGTTGGCCGTTGCTGTCCACGTAGAGGGCACAGTGCCATTCGTAAGAGCAAAGCGGGACGTGCCCCCATTGATGGTCCACCCTGCGGGCAGCGTATCGTAGAGGTCAGTGTTATAGACAGGCTGCGCGCCCTGGTTCTCCACGCGCAGACGGAAGCGTACCGTGTCGCCCGGCTGCACCCGGTACGGCCGGGAGGCCACAGTCACGCCGTTAATCTCGACAATGTCCTTGTAGAGATGCACAGGCTTGTGGAGTGTCATCGTCGCCGTTGATGAGGACACATACGTATTGGGCGCCGTCCCCGCTCCCGTGCGCTCCCCTGTAGTTGAGCCAGACGTTCCCGCAACAGACCCGGTGTAATTAGGAGAGGTTCCGGAACCGAGCAGGCTTGTCCACGTTGTGGTCGCAGTGTTGTCGATGGTAAGCTGCCCGTCAGGGAGGTTGTCCGCAACATGGACTGTTACTGTCACGGTAAGTGTCTTGCTGGCAGCAAGACTGGACGCTGTAACCTCGACGGTATCTGCTCCCGCGGTCACCTGTGACACGTTTGCCGGAACAACCGCATCATCGGTCGTGATAGTCACGTCCTCCGTCGAACGCAGGTCAAGCCAGGCGCTGAGAAGGTCTTTGATGCCAACGTCAAACGCCGTCGCATTGCCTGTATTCGTGACAACTATCTTGTAGGTAGCCGTGTCCCCTGCATCCACTGGTGCATGGGTAATCGTCTTTGTTGTTGCTAGTGCGGGCTCCCGCACCGTAACGCGGACGCTGTTGGAGGCGAAGCCTGAGAGAACACCTCCGACATTTACCGTGAACGTGTTGTCAAGGTTTCTGTTGGCCACATTCGCGGCAACGTTGGATACCACCGCATTGAACTCAAGGACAACATATTCGTCGTCGCTGTCGCCATCATAGTTTGTGAGGGTGCCCAGATGGAAGACAGGGTCCGTTCCATCCGCAAAGCTCCCCGGCGTAATGTTGCTCGTCGGAACGACGAAGGAAGGAATCACGGCGTTACTCGCGCCAACCATCTGCAGGTCCACACCCGCCAACGCGCCATAGGCGCCGGCGGCAGTCGAAACGATGCCACTGCCGGCCCCGCTGCCTGACGCCACAAAAGCCACCTTCGCCGTGCCGTCGTTCAGGAATGTCAACCCTGCTGGGAGTGCGTCCACCATGTCAAATTGCGTAGACTGCCCTTCGGGAAGTTTCACGGCGAGATGGTAGCGCACGATCTCTCCGATAACGACGTCAGCCCCTGTCGTTGACGCCTCTGATGTGGTCACCATGCCCTTGCTGTCTGCAAGGGATGCAACTGTCACGCCCGCCGACGAAGACGTCGAAAGGGTACGTTCCGTGGAATCTGTGTTGTAGCTGGAGCGCGGTGAAGGCGACGGAGTTCCTGACAGCGTCGTATACGTCACACTGACAGTGTTGGTGAGCGATTGTCGCGGCGACACCGTGCCACCCAGCTTGGCCCTGAACGTGATAGTTCCCTGGGTATTCCACGGCAGCAAGGACCACGTCACGGTGAGTCTAGGCGCGCCGCTGTCAGTCAGCACCGGCGCCGGCGCCGCTGGTGTTCCCGCGGTGAACGCCAGTGAACCGGCCACATAGTCAAGTCCGGGCGGGATGACATCCTCAACCGCAACGTCGTAAGCATCCGTTCCTGTTGCCAGACTCAGGTTGATGACTGAGATGCTGAAGGTAACCTCATCGCCAGCATCGCCAGTGCTCGGGCTGGCGCTCTTCACTACCGTCACCTGCGGTTGCACCAGCTGGGTGTCCGGGGCACTGGCACTTGCTCCGGCACCACCTGTCCAGGACAGCGTCGCAGTGTTGTGCAGGCTGGTGCCTGGCGTGTTTCCACCAACATTCAGGACCACGACCAGGTAACTGAGCGTGATGGTCTCTACTACTGCATTGTTCGTGTCAGTGTCAGTGACGTCTCCAAAGGAAAAGGCAACGGTTGCTCCACTATTTGTAACTGCAGGACTTCCTGGAGTACCCGAGAAGGAAACATGTGCAGTGTCGGTGTTCGTCACCGTGACCGGCCCGACGTATGCCAGCCCCGCACCAAGATTGTCAACAACTGTTGCAGCTGGTGTCACACCCTCGGGGACGGTCAGCGTCACCTCATATGTAATCAGCTCACCAACCACAGCCTGACCATCACCATTGTTGTTCCCCGTCACTTCACTGCCGGTACGTGTCTTGGCAAGAGCCGGCGATGCAGCAGTCACCGTCGCTGCGCCCTCTGTGGGACCTGTGACATCATTGCTCCCGCCCTCCATGCCCGCATAGCGCGCAAGCGTCGCCGTATTCGTCAGCACAGACGACGCTGCCAGGTCAGCTTTGAGTCTCAGGTCGTAGGTGATGACAGCGATGTTACGGCCCGATGAGGGGTCATACGGGTCAAGAGCACCAGCGGGCGTCGCTGTTGCGCCCGGGTCGACCAGTTCAAGACCCTGGTCGAAGAGACCTGCGCCGCCGCCTACGTTCGCAGTTGTGATGGCTGCACCGGTTCCATCTGTCACGGTGAGATTGCTGACATCCGACGCAGAGTAGCCCGTTGGCAGGGTATCCTTCACCTGGACATCGAAGGCTCCGTTGAGGCCAGTCCCTTTGTTTTCCACGACGATGGCAAACGTCACGCTGTCCCCGGCATCTACGCCGGAGACGCTGCTCTTCACCGCTGCGGCCGCAAGGCCTGCGGAGGTGATGATTCCCGACCACCGAACACCTGTCGATCCGGGAGCAGTAAAGGAAACCGGACCGACCGTCGCCGGGCTGAACACCGCCCCGGCATGGTCCGTTGCGACAACACCTTTGGTGACGGAGAGAACAGGTTCTGTCAGCTGAATCTGGGCAATGGCACCACTTGTTACCGCAACCCTGGCGGTATTCTGGTCTGTGACCTGCGCCTGATTGGTCAGGAAAAGACCGTCCGCGAACGGGTCGCTGGATGCCTTGACAGTAAAGAGGAGGTCAATCGCCCCGCCTGCATTCGAGGCATCGTCGTACGTGCCGAAAGTGAAATCGACTGAATTGCTGGAGGCCAATGCAGTAACCACGGGGTCAGGTGCACCCACAGGCCTGTTGTTGGAAGGGCCGAACTTCCAGGTTCCCTCCGCTGGGGTTGCACTGGCTGAAGCATCCTTGGACCAGGTGTACGTCGCTGCGTTGAAAATGGGCAGGGGGAGATAGTCTGTGACGTGCAGCGCCTCGAAGTCGCCAGTCGTCAGGGTGTCGACAATCCGGTAGGTTACAAGGTCACCTGGCGCGATGCGCAGAGGGCTTGGGAGCGCGGTGCTGCCATTGATGGCATAGACAGACTTGGAAACCGTGCCATGCGCAATCGTCAAGCCTGCCGCACTGCCGTCTGTGACCGTCGAACCTGTACTCTGCAGGGTCGTATTGTCAACGACGTCTCCTGCAATGGTCACGTTGTTTGAAACACCATCGCCCTCGTCGAGGCTTGCATCGCCGGACGGATGATTGGTCCGGTAAGCGTCTAGGACTGTTGTCCGAAACTTCACCCAGCCCGTCGTCGCACCGTCATTGCCATCGGCGTCGACCGGCTGGACAAGACCGCCAAGCAGTTGCCCACTGCGTCCCTTATCGGCAAGAGCGGACGAAATATCAAATGACAGAAGAGTCGTCCCGTCCGCCTGAATGCCGGACGTCCACCGTTCTCCACCAAAAGAACCCGCCGTCACCGTTCCATTCTCGGTCACGGAGAACTGCGGAGTAAAGGAAGCGTCCAGCTGCTGACCGTCCGAAACAATGTCAGAGGGAATCTGGACATTCTCGAACGCGAAGTAGTCGGAAACCTGAAAGCTCAGCGTATACTCGAGCGTGTCGCCCGGCGTGAGACCAGCCTTGCCGGTATCGCCGACAATCACGACGCCTTTCTGAATCGCCAGCGAACGGTCCTGAAGGTCATGAACGGCTGGCCCCCCGGTGACAGGACTCCCTTTCCACATTCCCTGCGCTGTTGCACTGTCCTCGGAAGTCGCAGCGGCTCCCTTCGCTGCACTTATAACCGCCTGGCCTCCCGCATCAACCTTGGGAACGTAGCATGAAAACGCAACAACCGCGTCGTCCGCCCCAGCTCCGCCGGTCACGCTCGGTATGGTCACGGACAACTGCCCGCCGGGCACCGTCGTACTGGGCTCCTGGTTCACCGTCCCCGCAGGAGAAATCTGCCCCATCGAAACGAACTGCAGGTTGGATGGAAGGGCATCACTGAGAGTCAGCCCGGTGACGGTCTGACCCGCCGCAACATCAGC
>Ga0209099_1003551_pt1 | contig 12547 bp, 10 predicted proteins | sample AD_JPNHW2_MetaG_FD_184430 | JGI IMG/M metagenome (GOLD analysis project Ga0209099, IMG submission 184430) | Active sludge microbial communities of municipal wastewater-treating anaerobic digesters from Japan - AD_JPNHW2_MetaG (SPAdes) (version 2) | ecosystem: Engineered > Bioreactor > Anaerobic...
GGATATCCGCCTGGTGGAAGAGGTGCCAAAAAATAAAAGTGGAAAAATCATGCGTCGTGTGTTGAGAGCCTGGTATATGGGCGAAGACCCCGGCGACATATCAACTATGGAAATATAAAAACGTAATTTTATGAATACATTTGAAGAACTGAATGCAATTTTTTGTAAGACTTTTTACGAAGATGATATCGTTCTGACAAGGGAACACACGGTCAACGATATTGAAGGATGGGACTCGCTATCGCACACCAGCCTGGTGTTTGCTGTGGAAAAACATTTTGGAATAAAATTCGACAACCAAGAGATTCCGAAATGGAAAAATGTAGGCGAGATGTATGATCGCCTGGTGGAACTGCTTCAGAAAAAGTAATAGGTTGAGAAAAACCGGAGAAGAAAAACACCGGAGTTGTTGATGGATTAAGGCATGATGAAAAATATCTCGTCTATCCACATCGTGCTGCCTACCTGGCCTTTACAGTTCATCAGGTCATCTAAACGGACGCCAGCGCTGGAACAAACCAGCAGGGTAAGCGTATCGGGCGTTTCCTGAGTTTGATAGACGATAGGAAGGTCAATCATGGTATATTCGGTAACCATGTTTTTATATACTTCACGGGCCAGCCCAATGGTGTCTCTTTTTCCAAAGGCCGTGTTATATTTTGATAATAATACCGAGACCATGGCCGAATCGCCGCCCACAGGGGCGTATTTGTAATATCCTCTGAATTTGAGAGGCTTTGAGGTATAGGGTTTTCCCACGCGGATAGTAGCATTTGGAATGTCGAGAGAGTCTGTACCCACCAGGCCCGGTATTAATATCGGTTCTCCCATCGGGCTGAAAGTACCCGTAATCAGCTTGGCGGCATAACTGCCCTCATAAGCGTCGCTGGTGCTGTCGGTAGTCAAAGGCCCTGGTCCGCCGGCAGCCGCCGGCAAAGTGGCCAGATAGTTCAGTGTGCGAAGGTAGTCGCCCAGGGGCTCAAAGCTTTTAAAACCAAAACCATCATCAACCATGGTCCACTGGTCGAAACAGCCCCCCCTGATGTTTTTTTCGCATACCAGGTCGGTGATTACCGGATCCGGCTCGTCAATATATTTCCTGCAAGAAGGTAAAAAAATGCCGGTGCACAAAAAGACTGTCAACAACAAAACCGCTATATTGGGAAACTTTTTCATAGACCTTATACTTTGTAAACTATCTGAATGGAGGTAACGCGCGGAGGTTCGACCGAAATGGGCCTCAAAGAATATTCTGTGTTCAGGATATTAGTCATCAGCACAGTAAATTTGAAGTGTTTCTTTAATTCGTAACTTACACGGGCGTCAAAAACAAAATCACCGTTATGATGTTCTTTGCGGTATTCCTTGATGCCGGTATTGAATAATCCCGGACGGTCGTTCTGCATAAAGAAATTATCAATATTGTACATAAACCCGTAATAACGGCCGCCCAGTCCCCAGGCGAAACTTTTATAGGTAAACTGTACATCCAGTTTTGCCAATTGTTCGAAGCGGTATTTTAGGATGTTTTCCCTGGTGTCCGAAGAAGTGCTCATATAGGTAAAGTCCTGGCTTGACAAGGTGTCGGCTCCGCTGATGAAATAATCTGTGTAATACACCTTGTCGGGGTCCAGACAAGTCGGTCTCGAAAAAGTATATCCGCCCATCACCTGCATGGAAAAATCTTTTGTAAACTGGCCTTCACCCATCAGGGAAATATCAATACCCCAAACCCGGGCGTCGGCAGTGTTCAAAAACTTATAACCGAGGTTTTGGGTGATATCCCATCCGGAACTGTCGGGTTTGAGGTTTCTTCCCCAAAGGCCGGCGTTAAACTCAATGTAGTTTTGGTATTCCTGCCAAAACCCGCAAATATCAATGAATCCTACAAATTTGCTGATCTTGAACAATTGCTTCAGCCCCAGTTCGCCATTCCAGCTGGTTTCCGATTTCAGGTCGGGGTTGGGATAAATGCCAAAGTTTCCTGCCGAAGTGGAGATATACCTTTCGCCAATGCTGGGAAAACGGAATCCTTGTCCGTACGAAGCCCTGATATAGGTTCCCTGGGCTGCACGGATGTTGATGCCTGCCCTGAATATCGGTTTGTTTTCTTTGTATTCACCCAGTTGGTAAAACTCCCAGCGTGCGCCTCCCGAAAGCGTTAATATCTTCAAAAATTTCATTTCAGCCTGCACATACACAGCGCCATTGTCCGAGGATTTTGATCCGGGCTGGTCAAAGCTGCCGGAAAAAACCCTGCCGTAAGAATAAGAATACATATTCATGACACCCGCATTGATAACGGGGTTGCCAATCCGTGTCTTGAACATTTTCGAAAACTGGTATTCGTTATAAATGAAATACGACATGGTGGACTGGTTGTTGTCGCCGCCGTTGTTGCTGTAGTAAACCCTGTTTTTCAACGAGTGGGCTGCGCCTTTGGGGCCAAAATATTTGACAAAGGGGTCAAGGTAAAACTGGAAATCAGCAAAATTAGTAATAGCACCAGGGAATGCTCTGAAGATGTTTGAGTCGGCATCCATCCAGAAAAAAGACTGGGTATTTTTGGAATACATAAAGTTGCCATTAAGTCCGTAGGTCAAACCTTCCACCCTGTTAGAACGGACCCGTGTGCCAAAGTTAAGCCGGAAATTTTTTTCAAATTCTCCTTTGTCGTAGTCGCCGGTGGTGTCGTTGGGCGGAGCACCGATACATCCGGGGTCGGACAAAAAGTTGCCGCCAATCACATAGTCAAAGTTTTTCACTCTGCGGGAATGTATAAAGTTCGCACCCAAAATTATGGGATTAAAACCTTCCCATGATTTGGTGTAACGCCGGGGAGGGGTGCTGTATATCCCACTGTGAATGGTAACCCGGGTCAGGGGTTTTTCTTTGGGATAGGCGGTGCGGATATTGATGGCCCCGTTCAAGGCCGAGGAGCCATACATTACGGAAGAAGCCCCTTTTACAACTTCAATTTGCTCTACGTCTTCCACCGGCAAAAAACTCCATACCGGCCTGCCGGCATCGGCTCTGAGCATGGGAATGTCATCAATAAGAATCATAACGCGGCTGCCCAGTCCCGAACTGTATCCGCTGCCACCACGGATTTGTGGCTCATTGTCAACAATGGCAACCCCGGGAACAGATTCTATGGCCTTGTCGAGGGTAAGGATGTTTTTGTTTTCAATCATCGTCGGCTTGAGCACTTCCACCGAGTTGGTGGCATCTTCCTGCCGTTGTTCGTATTTTGAAGCCGAAACCACCGTGGTGTTCAACTCCATCACCGAGATTTTCATGGCCACGTTTATTACCAGTGTTTTTCCGGCCTTGGCACTGATTTTCTGCGTGTATTTTTGGTAGCCTACACAGGAAAACATCAGGGTGTAGTCGCCGGGTGTTACCTCAAATTGATAGTTGCCGTCCATATCGCTCAGCGTTCCTTTTTGCTGATCTTTTACACCGATGCTGGCAAAAGGAATGGGGTTGCCTTCGTCCTCTTCGGTAACTACACCTTTAATGATGGCCTTTTGTGAAAAAACTACAGCAGGAAAAGTCAATCCTGCCGTAAAAAATAGAAGTAGAAAAAAATGTTTTATCGTGCGAAATGTCATGGGTGAAAATTTAGTTTTTCTTTCGCCTGCTAATACAACTCAACGTTGTAGTGTTTATTTTATATACACTTTTTGGCTGAACTTTCGACCATCTTCGGTGTTGGCAGAAACAACATAAATACCGCTTTTAAACTGATCTAATCCTATAAAATGTTGTACTGCCTGTGCCGTGATTTGTGTCTTGTAAATCAACTGGCCGCTCATGTTGTACATTTCGATTTTTGAGGTACGGGGCTGATCAAATGATAAGTCAATGATGATGTCGTTGTCGTCGGTATATACAAAAAAGTTTTCCGAAGGATCGATGGTTGAATTTCCATTGGAGGATGATCCGCTGTAAACCAGCGAAAGGTCGTCGATATAAAGACTGTCTCCGCCTGAGCCGCCGCCCGGGGTTTTATTTGTGGTAAATGTTATCAAAATATAATCCGGCGAAGTGGCGGGTCCCGGATATGCGAATGGAATGCTGAAGCGCTGCCATTGACCATCAGTGGATGAAAAATGGATGGTAGCTTCTCCAACCAGATGGCTGGGAGCATTCGCGTCGGAGGTGCTGGGATCACGATAATCGTAATTATCATGGATGACAGCTCTCATACGGGCCGAATCTCCGGAAGCACTGACCGGTTTAAATTTTGCCCAGAAAACTATAGAATCCGGATGTGCATTCAGGGCTTCGCTGAGAGCGGTATCGGCAGTGCGGGTGATATTGTAGTTGCTGGGATCATTAGCGGTCGAACTGCCCATATTCAGTTGGCCGGTGGTTACATTGCCGTTGGCAACAATTGAAAGGATGCTCCGGGACCAGATTAAACAACTATAGCTCCCTGTTGATCCCGGCCTGGTTAACGTAGAGCGTTTTACCTGTTGCTGAGCAAAGGTCAGTAAAAAAGAATCTCCGGATGCCGATTTAAAAGAATTCCACTGGGCTGGCTCTTCGGTAGCGTTGCCAACATCTTTCCATGTTTCAAAACCTGAATTGTTGACCTGGTTTTGTGCCGTGGCCAACGAAAAAGCTCCCCCAAGAAATAATCCTACAAAAACTAATATTAAAAAATTAAATTTTTTCATACTACGGTTGATTTAGCTGTTTATTAAATTCGGGTGCAAAATTACAAAAAAATCAGATACCAACAAGCCCTTCCGGCCTGTTAATAAGTTTACAAGAAGGATGTGTGTGTAAAACACTGTAAATGATGTGTTTTGCTTGGATTCGGCCGGATTAAAAATAATATTATTAAACAAAATGGCACATCATGATAATAAATGAAATATTTTTGTTAGCACCATTAAAAATACCACCATGCTAATAAAAACTTATGGAAGCGCCATCCTGGGAATTGATGCAATAACGATTACCGTTGAAGTAAATATTGATGCAGGGGTTCAGTTCTTTATGGTTGGCCTGCCCGACAGCGCCGTAAAGGAAAGCCAGCACAGGATAATTGCATCCTTCAAGAACAGCGGGTTTAATTATCCCGGGAAAAGGATAGTTATTAATATGGCTCCTGCCGACATCAAGAAAGAAGGATCTGCCTACGACCTGTCCATCGCTCTTGGCATACTGGCGGCCTCCGATCAGTTAAAATCCGATGAGTTGGGAAAGTACATCATCATGGGCGAACTCTCGCTCGATGGCAGTCTGCAGCCCATCAAAGGCGCCTTGCCCATCGCCATCGAAGCCCGGAAACAAGGGTTTAAGGGGTTTATCCTTCCCAAAGAAAATGCCCGGGAAGCAGCTATTGTGGACAATCTGGATGTTATCGGCGCGACTTCGTTGCGGCAGGTAGTGGATTTTTTGAATGGTGATATTGAAATCGAGCCTACTGTTGTAAATACCCGCGAAGAGTTTTTTACCCGGCTGAACGAGTATGAATTTGATTTTGCCGATGTCAAAGGACAGGAAAATATCAAACGCGCCCTCGAAATTTCGGCAGCCGGAGGCCATAATGTTATTTTTATCGGCCCTCCGGGCGCGGGCAAAACCATGCTGGCAAAACGATTGCCCTCTATTTTGCCCCCGTTGAACCTGCACGAAGCCCTCGAAACAACCAAGATACATTCCGTTTCCGGGAAACTGGCCAAAAACGCTTCACTTATATCCGTACGGCCTTTCCGGGCGCCGCACCATACCATCAGCGATGTGGCGCTTGTGGGTGGAGGAAGCTTTCCCCAGCCGGGCGAAATATCCCTGGCGCACAACGGGGTTTTATTTTTGGATGAACTCCCCGAATTTAAACGTACAGTGCTGGAAGTGCTGCGTCAACCGGTAGAAGACCGGGTGGTAACTATTTCAAGAGCTAAATTTACCGTGGAATACCCTGCCAGCTTCATGCTGGTGGCAGCTATGAACCCCTGTCCCTGCGGGTATTACAACCATCCCGAAAAAGAATGTGTCTGCGGGCCCGGCATAGTTCAGAAATACCTCAACAAAGTTTCCGGTCCTTTGTTAGACAGGATCGACATCCACGTGGAGGTTACTCCCGTGCCTTTCAAAGAACTGAGCAAAGCCCAGGCTTCTGAAAAAAGCGAAGTTATTAGAGAGCGAGTGGTAATAGCCCGCCGGATACAGGAAACCCGCTTTAGCGGGATGCAAGGCGTTTATTGCAACGCGCAGATGAAGACCAAACACCTGCAGACTTATTGTGCCATCAGTGATACCGGCTTGACCTTATTGAAAAATGCCATGGAAAAACTAAATTTATCGGCACGTGCCTATGATCGTATCTTGAAAGTTGCCCGCACTATTGCCGATTTGGACAATTCCCCTGAAATACAAAATCATCACCTGGCCGAAGCCATACAATACCGTAGCCTTGACAGGGAAAACTGGGCGGGGTGAAAAATTTTGTATTAATTTGGAGAAGGTCATTTCTCAATCGTTTTTATACGGAGTTTTCCCGTAGCCGGCGCTGTCAGCAGGAATGACATGGGGGGACAGCCATGCCGGGTACATTATTTGTTTATATAACAACAGTCTAATGCAGAAACCCCCAGAGATAGTAATGAATTTTTTTGTTCTATTTAGTCAGGGTAAATTCATGAATTTATCCGACATAAACCCTACATGAACCCTACATAAATGCTATCTTGAAATTATTTGCTGAAAGTATTAAACTGCTTCAGCCCCACCAACACATCATAATTTTCGCCCTGTTCGCGGTGGTAAACATATATGGTATATTCGTTGTCGGTTTCGTAATGTGAGCCTTCTATTAAGGTTTCATCGCCGACCTGCTTGCCGTTTTCAAGAAAGACATACTGGTAGTTATAATAGCCTTGTTTTAAATACAGTGTGGCTGTGTATCCTTTCCATTCGTAATTGTAATCCATCTTGGCTTCTTTGGAATAACTCCAGTCGGTAAGCCCGCCCAGGAAATATACCCCTCCATCCAAAAGGGGAGCCTCATATTTCAGAAAAAAATGCACATACACATATTCCGATTCAATATCGCTGTCGGTAATATTATCATCGGATTTGATGAACTGACGGCCTTTAATATCTTTCTGCGAAACAAATACTTTAAAAGTTTTCCGCTGTTCTTCTTTCAGAAAAACCTCATAACCAATAGAATCTTTCACCTGACGAGCAATGTATTCGGTGTAGGCATTCGTACTTTTAATATCAAAATACCTGAACACATTGCCTCCCGGAAACACATTTTCTTCTTCGTAATTATAGTCAAGAATATCGCCTTTGATATACAGGGGCTTCAGGTTTCGTATGGCATTATCCCAGCGGCCGTTTTGCTGCACGATCACTTTTATATCCTGGTAAGGATTATTTACCGTATACCCTGTTTTATCAATAGAAAAATCAATTTCCTGTTTATAATTGCGGTATTCCACCACGGTTGGCTTGTTTACGATGGCGGTAATGTTAACTTTAGGATCCACGATCATAAAACGGCGGGTCAGGATTACGTTTTCAGGCTCGTCTTCCATATAAACTTTCAGCAGGTAATTTCCGGATAACACGGGCTGCATGTTATCACTTGGAATAGTCAGGGTATAATGCGTATATTTCTGCAAGGTGTTGTAAGAATATTTGACATCGGTGATATCATCCTCGTAAAAACCCCGGAGGTATTCGTTGGGCATCAGGTCGGAAGGCATCCAGTTGAAACCACAGTGTATAAAAGTGTAACGCATTTTTTTTAAATCCCCGTCAAGGTCATCAAATTTCAGAACAAGTTTTTCGCCGGCATTAAGATTAATGATCGGAGAGGTAAGTACAAAGCCCTCTCGGTAAAACAAAACGGTTTTGATGTTGGGTTTATACACATAATCTTCGGCACGCAGGTAGTTATCGGTAAAATAATCAGGAGTATTTTGTTTTATAGAATCCTTTGCCTGGCGGTTTTTCTTTTGAGCCCAAGACGGCAAACTGATAAGCATCAGGCAGGCCATCAATCCAAGCATTTTAACAGAAAATATCTTTTTCATCAGCAAATAATATATTTACAAATATACTTAATTCCGATGAATCGATTTTTATAAATAATCCGGACACTATTATTTTAACCTGATTAATTTTAAAATGTACGTTTCTACAGTATAATGCAAAAATGTTACACAGAGAACCACAGAGTACTGCACAGAGAACCACGGAGTTAAATATAATTACTTTCTCTGTGGTCCTCTGTGAACCCTCTGTGTCCCTCTGTGAAATAAAAAAAAGCCACATAGAGCAAACCACAGATTTTTTAACAAAGTGCCACAGAGAAGTTTTTTTTGTAATGTTTCGGATAATCTGACATTTATTCATCATAATATTATTCAAGTAATTTTGCCTATTTTTGGGTTGACATCTTCTTGCTGAAGCTAAAAATCTTTCGAACCACATTTTACAAATTTGTCAATAATGATTCCGCAGTTTCCGGCATTTAAGAATTTAGAGATCTACGACAAAGAGGAGATCGAAAAATACACTTCGGCCTTTCCGCCTTATGCCGAATATCAGTTTACGACCATGTGCTGCTGGGAAATTCATAAGCCTTTTCAACTCTCCATAATAAATAAAAATCTGCTTATCAAACAGACCAACTGTTTAACGGGTGAATACTTCTTTTCCCTTGTCGGGACAAACTCTTTGCCACAAACGATTGAAGATTTAGCTGGTTTTTTTAAACAACACCACTTGCCCTGTGCGTTGAGATGTGTGCCGGAAGAAACCGTCAAATGCCTTGATGGATCAAGTGACCGCATTATCGAAGACCGTGATAATTTCGATTACATTTTTTCGGTTCGCGACCTTTTTCATGCTAAAGGGAATAACTATAAAATTTACAGGCACAAAATTTCAGCCTTTAACAAAGAAAATCCTGCTGTTTCTGTACGCCAAATAGATCTGACGCAAACAAAAAAAAAAGAACAGATCATTAAGGTTTTTCAGGGATGGACAAAAAATAAAGAGCTGGAAAACAAAGAATGTGAGGCATCCTGTGAATTTAAAGCATTAAACAAATTGTTGTCATCTGCCCATGATTTTGATACGCTTGTTGCCCTGAGTATTTTTGACAAGGATGAAATGATTGCATTTTCCATAAATGAAATCAATAATGAAAAATTTATGACCGGCCTTTTCTGGAAAGCAAATACAGAATACAAGGGTATTTATCAGTTTTTGATGAATGAAATCATAAAACTTTCTCACAGCCAGGGAATAGAATTTCTCAACTGGGAGTCTGATTTGGGAATAGAAACCCTTAGAAGGTCAAAAATGAATTTACACCCTGTGCTTTTTCTGAAAAAATATACGGTTGAATTTTTATAAATCTGAATTTTGATCACCTCAAAATCAATTGTAATAGTGCATACAGCGCCACTTATACTCCGTATGGAGTTTAATATCAATAAAAAGAAATCAAAAAACCATTTGTTCTCCATTAGGAGGTCAACATCTTACTAGGTATATGTCCTACGGACAAATTATTTCGTCTAACTTTTTTCTATTGATATTAATTGCCTATGGCAAATAATAATTATTTTTATTCTATGAAAAAGTTGGGCCTTATCATCTTTTTGCTGCTTTTACAAACCAGGTTTGTCAAGGCACAGGGACAAGACAGTTTGTTTCACAATGCAGCCATTTACACGACAATACAATGGGCCGCCGAAAAGCCTGTAGTCACGCCTCAGGCATGGATCTATATTGATAAATTCTATTTAGAGGCAAGATACAATTATGAAAACCTTAATACCGCCTCTTTATATTTTGGCAGATCTTTCGCTTTTGATAAAAAAGCTTTCGTAGAAATAACACCCATGCTGGGAGGTGTTGTTGGCGAGACAAATGGAATTTCCCCTGCTTTTAATTTTTTTCTGGGATATAAAAGCTTTTCCACCTCTACACAATGCCAATACACCATCGACCTTAAAGACACCAAAAACAGTTTTTTCTGGGATTGGACAATTTTCTATTTTTCCTTTTCTGAACATTTCGGGTTGGGTGGCGCTATGCAGATGCTTATTCCTCAATCCGAAAAAGGAATTTACAATGCCGGGCCTATGGTCAGGCTCAGTTATAAAAGCCTTGCGGCGGAAATGTATGTTTATAATTTCTGGCAATACCAGCCCACCTATGCTGTGGCTGTACAATACGCTTTTTGAAAATCGAAACAAATACTAATAACAAATCCATCAATTTTAGTGAACACATTCACCAAAAAACATAATATTTGGTGAATACATTCATCAAAATACATAGAAAATTGAGAAAAAAGTTATTTAGTATTTGTAAGAAAAAGCCAATTTTTTCTCCGCCTGAATGATGCAGTCGGGCAGGCCTCAAACTTGACGTTTTCTTTGCACAAACACGAGTTTTCTTATAGACACTATTTATTAATCAAAAACTCCCGAAAATTGCTCTGATCAATAATTTTCGGCTCGTTTTGATAGGTTTCTTTGAATGTTTTAGGAACTTTTTTATTACCACCCGAACTCCATTTAAACTCAAAAGCCGTAATCGCTCCATCACTTTCTTCAATATAATCTATTTCTTGCTGTTGGGTTGTTCTCCAAAAATATGATTTACAATAAAGCTGTTTGTATTCAATGTGTTTTTTTCTTTCGCTGATTAAGAAGTTTTCCCATAAGGCGCCCTTATCTGTTCTAAATCCTAAATTCGAAAAATTCCCAATAAGCATATTTCTTACTCCATTATCATAAAAGTAAATTTTTTTGTTATGCTTAATTTCATTCCGAAGATTTCTACTAAAAGCAGGTAAGCGAAATATTACAAAGCATTTCTCAAGCAAATCGATATAATTGCCTACTGTATTCTTATCTATTTTCAACAAACCCGATAATTCGTTTAGCGATACTTCGTTGCCCATTTGAAAAGCCAATGCCTGCAATAAATTTTCTAAAATATTTGGTTTTTTAATATTGGCGTAAGTTAATATATCTTTGTATAAATAACTGTTAACCAATTGCTTTAGCCGCTCTTTTTCTTCTCCTTGATAATTAATAATTTCTGGATACATTCCGAATAAAAGTCGTTGTTCTATACCCTGGTATGCTGGTAAAAATCCAATATGCTTTTCCCATTCGTCCCAACATATCGGATATAAAATATATTCCCATTTTCTTCCAGTTAAAGGCTCGTTAATGGATTGTGTAATATCAATAGCAGAAGAGCCGCTTACCAATAATTGCACATGTTTGAATTGATCTGTAATAATTTTTAAAGTGATTCCGATATTTTGAATTCGTTGTGCTTCATCAAGAAACAGCAGGGTGTTTTTCCCAATAATGTTTTTAATTTGCTCAGTATTTGGATTTTTAAGCAATTCCCTAACAGCAGGATCATCTCCATCAAGAAACAAATAGGGTTGATTTTGATCAGCTATCTCTTTGATTAAAGTAGTTTTGCCTGTTTGTCGGGGTCCGATAACAATAATAGCTTTCCCGGTATTAAGTTTGCTTTCGATAAGTATTTTAAGCGATCTTTCTATCATGATTTTTTATACAAAAATACGCATTTAAGTGAACACATTCACCAAAAAACATAATTTTTGGTGAATACATTCACCAAAATACACATAAATTAGTGAATACATATTTGAATCCAAATTCCCTGTTCGGCGTAGACTCCAGCCTAAGCCGTTATTATTCTTACAGGCTTTAAGTCATCAGATGACTAGGAAAACAAGCCAATTCAACAATTTCAACTTGGAAAGTCATCTGATGACTGCTAAAAAAAATTACTCAATCATTATCTCATCAACAAAAATCCATCCCCAATACCCCGCACCCAGATGCCATTCGGGAATGATGCCCACATTATATGCTTTGACTTTTACATAACGGCCTTCGGTTTTTACGTCAGACATCAGATCCTGAATTGTGCATTTATAATCATTAACAGGAATCATGTTTTTTATTTCCGCTACGGGCTTAAAATTGACGCCATCATCGGAAACGCTGTACTCAACATAAACAGGCATCCATATCCACGAGGCGATATCCTGCAAAAAACCTGTTGAAATCTTATTTATTATTTGTTTGCTCCCCAGATCAACAATCGCTTCAAAGTCCACGCTGTCGTATCCCTGCCATTCGCCCAACCTGAAGTTCTCGCCTCCGCGTATCCCGTCAATGAGTGCATTATCTCCGCCACCCGTATATTGCGAACTGTATCTGGACAAAAGATTTATTTTTCTGTTGAGATTAATTTTTATAAAATCCGACACCATCACATAGCTCGCATCATAGGCCGGATTATACGCCACCGCTTTGATTTTTGCTGTTTCCTTAATGGTAAACGGACCATCGTATTTTGTTTTTGTTTTATCGGGCTGGGTTCCGTTTGTGGTGTAATATATGTTGGTTCCGCTGGTAATCGTTTTTAATTCGATGACTGCGCTGTCGGAAAAAGTTTTTGATGTATGAGTTACATAAGGTGCGGGGAGCAGCAAATGGTCGTTTAT
>Ga0209099_1003553_pt1 | contig 12542 bp, 9 predicted proteins | sample AD_JPNHW2_MetaG_FD_184430 | JGI IMG/M metagenome (GOLD analysis project Ga0209099, IMG submission 184430) | Active sludge microbial communities of municipal wastewater-treating anaerobic digesters from Japan - AD_JPNHW2_MetaG (SPAdes) (version 2) | ecosystem: Engineered > Bioreactor > Anaerobic >...
TTCGAGCGCGAGGCGCGCGCCACGGCCCGGCTCAACCACCCGAACATCGTGACCGTCTACGAATTCGGGGAGGACCAGGGGATCCATTTCCTGGCCATGGAATACCTGGAAGGCCAGGACCTCGAGACCATGATCCAGCGCAGGGAACTGGACCGGGAGGACGCGCTGGAAGTGCTGGCCCAGGTCTGCGAGGGGCTCGCCTTCGCGCACCGCCAGGGGATCATCCACCGCGACGTGAAGCCCTCCAACATCCTGGTCCTCAGGCAGGGCGCGCGCGTCACGGCCAAGCTCATGGACTTCGGGGTCGCCCTCGTGAGCCAGTCCAACCTCACCCAGGACGGCATCTGGATGGGCACCGCGAACTACATGGCCCCGGAATACCTGGATACCGGCAAGGCCACCGCCAGCTCGGACCTCTTCGCCGTGGGCGTGATGCTCTACGAGGTCGTCTCCGGGGGGCGCAAGCCGTTCGGAGGGGAGACCACCACGCTGGTGCTCAACGCCATCCTCAGGAACCCGCCGGCCCCCTTCAGGCCCGAGGAGATCCAGGGCGTGGCCCCGCGCCTGCTCGAGATCGTCCGGACCGCCCTGGCGAAGAACCCTGAGGACCGCTTCCCGACCGCGGAAGCCCTGGCGGAGGCCCTCCGCTCCGTCGGCAGCGGGTTTCCGATTCCCGGGGAACCGGCCTCCCCCGCGAGGAGGGAGGCAGAGAAGCCGCTGGTCGTGGGCAGGGGCGGAAGGGCCAACTGCCTGAGCCTGCGGGTGGCCCTCCGCCAGGCCCGCCCCGGCGCCCGGATCGTCGTCCTGCCCGGGCACTACCGGGAATCCCTGGTGATCGAGAAGGACGTCACCCTTTCGGGCGAAGGGGAGACCGGCGAGGTCGTCCTGGCGGCCACCGTCTGCCTGAAGGCCGGGCTCGCCCGCATCCAGGGCTTCACCCTCGAGAAGGCGGTCCAGGAGGGCGCGGAATCCCTTCCGGCCATCGTCGTGCTGGCCGGCAGGGCGACCCTGGAGGACTGCAAGCTGGTCGTCCCGGAGGGCCCGGCCCTCAGGGTCGAGGGCCAGGGCACCCAGCTCCTCCTGCAGCGCTGCCATCTCCAGGGAAGTCCGACCCTCGGGCTGGAGGTGAGGCAGGGTGCTTCCGCCAGCCTTTCCGAGTGCATGCTGGAAGGGCATGCGCGCGCCGGCGTCCTGGCGGGGGAAGGCGCCACTGCGACGCTGCAGCGCACCACCATCAAGGACGGCGGCGGCGTGGGCGTCCGCATCCAGAACCAGGGCCAGGTCCAGCTGGAGGATTGCGAGATCCTGGACTGCGCATCGGGCGGCGTCGAGGTGGAAACGGAAGGGCGGGCCAACCTCCAGCGTTGCCGGCTGGCCGACAGCCGCTACGCCGGCATCCTGGCCATGGAGAAGGGACAGGCCGCCCTGGAGGGTTGCGAGATCTGCGGGCACGACGCCTCCGGCGTCCACGTGACGGAGGGGGCGGTGGTTTCGCTCCGCCAGTGCCGCCTGCACGGCAATCCGGGCTTCGGCGTCTCCACCATGGACCAGGGCTTGTGCACCCTCGCGGACTGCGAGATCGAGGGGAACGCGAACCCCGGCGTGTTCGTCCACCAGGGCGGAACGATCCAGGTCAAGGACAGCAAGCTGCACGACGGCCAGTCCCTGGGAGTCGTCTGCGCGGCCCAGGGCCGCGGCGTGCTGGAAGGCTGCGAAATCTACGGAAACGCCAAGAGCGGGGCCAAGGTCGCCAAGGGCGGAAGCCTCCTCCTAGTCCGCTGCGTCCTCCGGGACGGGCAGGACTCCGGCATGCTGCTGTTCGAGGATGCGGAACTGACCCTGGAGGAGTGCGTCGTCCACCGGAACGCCCGCGGGGGGATCCTGCTTTCCAAGGACGCCTCGGATCCGGTCCTCCGGGGCGGCAACCGGATCGAGGACGACCTGCTGCGCACCAATGCCCAGGGGGGACTCGTGAAGCTGGCGCCGGTCAAGCAGCGCTGACCGACCTCACCCCTCCCCGAAGCCCAGGAATCCGTCCAGGACGGAAACCCACTGTTCCTCTCCCTGGCCCCAGGGCAGGAACCGAGTCCCTTCCGACTGCCCCAGCAGCATGGTGGGATCGATGTCCTCGCACAGGATGGCCGTGGGGACCTCTCCCAGGAGCACCCGCTCCTTCTCCAGGTGGCGGACGGCGGCGAGGGGCTCCTGGTCCCCCGTCAGGGCCGACAGGAGGTCCAGCAGGACGAGCCGCGGCACGGGCTGCGAGGAATCCCGCCAGAGAGCCGCGGCTTCCTCGCAGCTCCCGGCGGTGTCGAGATGCTGGTAGCCGCAGCGCCAGAGGGCCTGCCGACATTTCTCGGCCGAGGCGGGGTCCGCGCAGACCAGGGCCAGCCGGGCGGTCTTCCGGCGAAGCAGGCGGAGGAGCGCCAGGGAGGGGTCGAGGCCCTGGTCCTCCGGCGCCTCGAGCGGGCCGGTGGCGCGGGAGGCGACTTCCCGGCGCGAGATCCCGCCTGAATCGGAGATTCCGCCCCCGGGCTTCGACTGGAACATCTTCTCCCGGAAGGCCAGGCAGTCCCCCAGGCTCCGGGCCTGGTCCTCGGTCAGCTCCCCGAAATCGAAGCCCAGGAGGACCTCCGAGCCGTGCTGCTCCGCGTGGGCCACCCAGCCGTGGACCTCCAGCACGGGAAGCCTGGGAAGGTCCTGGAGCCGGATGCGCGGATAGCTCGTGCCCCGGTCGAAGAGCGCCGTGCCGGGCGGGATGCGCAGTCCGGTGTCCAGCCGGAGGACCCGATCCACGCGCAGGCACAGGCCGCCCATCCCGATGTTGGCCAGGGGGCCCGCGATGCCCGTCCCGGGAATGCCTCCGTCCGAGGCGGTCACGTAGGCGCTCTCCCTTGGCCGGAATGGATAGCGCTTGTGCCGCCGCCGGTCCGCGTGGACGAGCCGTTCCGGCTGGGAGAACCGGTACTGCAGGTAGGCCTCCCGCTGCTTGTAGGTGATCAGGGCCTCGTAGCGCTGGTCCCCCACCGCGAAGACGATCTGGAAAAGGGCGCCGGCCATCAGTTCGTGGGGGAGCGGCCGGACCAGCTTCAGGATGATTTCCCGGCTTTCCGGGATGACCTGCTGGACCCGGGAGGCGTAGGGAAGGGTACTGGTGCCTTCCACCTTGATCGGGAATTCCACCTCGGATTCGAAGAGGCTGGTGATCGCTTCCCTGAGGAGTTCAGGATCCTCGATCGGCTCGTCCCTTCCCCCGGCTTTCGATGGCTTCGGTCGGTTCATTCCGCGCAGTGTACCACGGCATTTTTCATCTCATCGGGCCTGTCCGCGGCAAGGTTGAATCCGCGCACCCGAGGCCTGGAGTCGTCCATGAGTCCCTCGCGAGGACGAGCGGATCGCCGAACCCGCCCCGACGCGCCGGCGAACCTACACGTTGAAGAGGAAGATCATCACGTCGCCGTCCTTCACGACGTAGTTCTTCCCTTCCATCCTCATCTTGCCGGTCTCCTTCGCCTTGTGCTCCCCCCGGCAGGCGAGGTAGTCCTCGTAGGGGATCACCTGGGCCCGGATGAAGCCGCGCTCGAAGTCCGAGTGGATGACGCCGGCCGCCTGGGGGGCCGTGGCCCCGATGGGAATGGTCCAGGCTCGAACCTCCTTCGGGCCGGCGGTGAGGTAGGTCTGGAGGTTGAGCAGCTTGAAGGAGGCCCGGATGAAGCGGTTCAGGCCGGGTTCGGCCAGCCCGGCCTCCTCGAGGAACATCGGCTGCTCCTCGGCGGGGAGCTGCGCGATGTCGGCCTCCAGCTTGGCGCAGATGGGGATGACGGCCCAGCCGCGCTCCTGGGCCAGCTTCTCCAGCTCGGCATAGTGGCCGTTGCCGGAAGGGTTCGGGATGTCCTTCTCGTCGATGTTCCCCACGAGCAGGACCGGCATGAGCGTCAGGAGGCAATAGCTCTTGATGGCGTGCAGCTCCTCGTGGTCGAGTCCGACGGTGGCGGCCCAGCGCCCCTCGTTCAGGGCGGCGCCCACCTTCTCCAGGATGGCGGCGAGGTGCTGGGACTCCTTGTTGCCGCTCTTGGCCGTCTTCTGGTGCTTGTCCAGGGACTTCTCGACGATCTCCAGGTCCTTGATGATCAGCTCCATGTCCACGATCTCCACGTCGCGGCGGACGTCCAGATCGCCTTCCACGTGGGGCATGTCCGGGTTCTCGAAGCAGCGGACCACCTGCACCAGGGCATCCATGTCCCGGATGTCCTGGAGGAAGGAGTTCCCCAGGCCCTCTCCCTTGCTGGAGCCCCGCACCAGGCCGGGGATGTCCACGAACTCCTGGGTGGCGGGCGTGATCTTGGCGGGGCTCACGATCTTCGCGAGTTCCCCCAGGCGGGGGTCCGGCACGTCCACGATGCCGGTGGCCGAACTTGTGGTGCAGAAAAGGAAATTGCCCGAAGCGGCGTCCCCCTTCGTCATCGCGTTGAAGAGCACCGATTTCCCGACGCCGGGCAGTCCCACGATGCCACACTTGACCGCCATTTCATCCTCCAAGCCAATGTTCCAGTGTCCCAGAGGGCCACGGAAGGTCAAGAACCGGTCAGGGTTCGGTGATCACCGTGACGGTATAGCGGAAGCAGCGCCGTCCCCCCGGCGGGATGACGAGGATCCCGGGTTTCCCGGCGAACTCCCCGTCGAAGTCGGGAGGACTGGGCAGTCCCCGCCAAGGCTCGATGCAGATGAAGCCCGCGCCCGGCTTGGTCCAGATCCCGAGCTGCTCGAACCCCTCCCAGCGGAATTCCAGCACGGGGGTCCCCGGGGCGTCGTACCGCGCCCGCCGGCTCCTGAGCTGGCCGAAGATCAGCACGTCGTCCTGGAACAGTTCGTCCCGGAGCCTCAGCGTGCGGTCCTCCACGGGCGTGGGCCTGGGATCGGGGTCCAGCAGCCCGGCGACCTGCCTGCGGATGGGGGCGGCCTCGGGCACCTCGAACTTGATCCGGTGGTCCTCCTTCGGAACTCCGGGCACGAGGGGCCAGCGGAAGGCAGGATGGGCGCCCAGGTCGGCCGGAAGGGGTTCCTTCCCCGGGTTGATGAGTTCGTAGACCACCCGGAGGGCCGGTCCCTCCACCGCGAGGTTGATCCGGAGCTCGAAGGGGAACGGATACATCGCGCGGGTGCGCTCGTCGTCCTTGAGCACCAGGGTGCAGTCCTCCCGGGTGAGGCGGACCATCCGGAAGGCCATCCCCCGGGCGAAGCCATGGGCGGACATGGGATAGGCGCGGCCCTGGTGGTGCAGGGTGTCGTCCTTGAGCCGCCCGATGACGGGGAACAGGTGGGGCGAATGCCGGGGCCAGACCGAGGGATTCCCGTCCCAGAGAAGGTCGAGGCCCCCCAGGGTCCGGAGACTGCAGAGCTCGGCTCCCTGGGCCTTGATGTCGGCCCTCAGGAACAAGTTCTGGATGACGAAGGAATCCATATCCGCTCCGGGCCCGGCCGGGACCGCTCAGGGGCGCTCGGTGAGCACCTTGTCGATGAGCCCGTACTCCATCGCCTCGTCGGCGCTCATGAAATAGTCGCGATCCATGTCCTTCATGACCTTCTTGAGGGACTGGTTGGTGTGCTTGGCGAGGGCCGCCGCCAGGTTGTCCTTCAGGCGCTGGATCTCCTTGAAGGTGATCTCGATGTCCGAGGCCTGGCCCTGGGCTCCCCCGGAAGGCTGATGGATCATGATGCGCGCGCTGGGAAGGGCGAACCGCTTGCCCCGGGTGCCCGCGGCGAGCAGGTGGGCGGCCATGCTGGCCGCCTGGCCGATGCAGTAGGTGACGATGTCGTTCTTCACGAACTGCATGGTGTCGTAGATCGCGAGTCCCGCCGTGACGCTGCCTCCAGGGCTGTTGATGTAGATCTGGATGTCCTTGTCCGGGTCCTCGCTCTCCAGGAACAGCATCTGGGCCACGACGGCATTGGCGACGCTGTCGTCGATGGCCGTGCCGAGGAAGATGATGTTGTCCTTCAGGAGGCGCGAGTAGATGTCGTAGCTGCGCTCGCCCCGGGGGGTTTCCTCGATGACGATCGGAGGATAGTAGGCACGTTCGAACATGGGACTCCTCAGTCGGTAACCAGGATAGCGGCAATCACGACCTCCGGGCTTCCTGCCGGATCGTCTCCAGCCAGGAATCCCACGCCTGCCTGTCGAAGCGGCCCGGGGCGGCGGGTCCCAGGCTCCGCCGCAGGGTCTCGAACCGCCGGGCGGCGGGAGCCGCCAGGGCCTCCGGCATCCGGGCCGCGGCTTCCGCGCAGGCCTGGATGCCCGCGGGCGTCTGGCAGACCACCAGGGCCTGGTGCCCCGCCTCCAGGCAGCCTCGCACCCGTTCCTCCCAGCTCCAGTCCGAACACCCCCCCATCTCCAGATCGTCCGTGATCCACCGTCCCCGGATCCCCCAGGGATTCGCGGCCACGGTGCCGGGATGGAGGCTCGCGGGGCGGTCGCCGGTGCCCGGCAGCCGCAGGTGGGCGACCATCACGAGCCGATCCGGATGGGCGAGCATGCGGAAGGGGAGCAGGTTCCTGGCGATCCGCTCCGGGTCCCGCAGCTCCGGAAGCGCCTTGTGGCTGTCCACCAGGGTTCCGCCCAGGCCGGGGAAATGCTTCAGGCAACCCCGGACGCCCGCCCCCTCGAGCCCGAAGAGGAAGGCCCCCGCGGCCAGGGCGGCCTCCTCCGGCCGGTCGCTGGCCATCCGGTCCCCGAGGCCGGTGCCCGCGTGGCCGTCGTGAAGATCCGCCACGGGAGCGAAGTCCACGTTGAAACCCAGGAGCCTCAGGCCCTGCCCCCACAGCCTCCCCCAGCGCTCGCAGGCCGCGGCGCCTCCCCCGAGCCAGAGGGTCCGCAGGCTCGGGGTCTCCCCGGTCCAGCAGCGGAGCCGCGACACGACGCCGCCTTCCTGATCCACGGCGACGGGCAGGGGCAGCGCGCTCCCCCAGCGCCGCTTCAGATCCGAGATCAGGGCATGGCAGCGTTCCGGGCCGGACCATGGATCCGCGTCCAGGTTGCGCGAGAAGAGCACGAGCCCGCCCGGAGTGAAGCCGAGATCGACCTCCGAGCTGTCCCTGCCCTCGAATCCGGCCCAGAGGAGTCCGCTGCCCTTGGTGTTCACCATGTCACTCCTTCTTCCTGCGCGTTCCCCCCGCCCTGGGGGCGGTCCGCGCCCGGGCGCAGCGCAGCCCGTGCAGGGCCGCCTGCATCTGGGCCTTGAGCAGCACGAAGGAAGGGTCCTCCGGATCGAAGGCGGATCTCTTCTCGAATCCCAGGAAGAGGGCTCCCAGGGGCAGCGTCCCCTTCCGGAGGGGGATCAGGTAGCCGTCCGGATAGCCCCCGCTCCAGCCCCAGTCCATGGGGACCAGGAGGTCTTCCGGCCTCGGCAGGCTGCCGAAGGCGGCCCAGGGACGCGCCCCTTTCCGGGCGAGGATGTCCCAGCCCCCGGCGCCGGGCAGCAGCGCGACGTAGGCGTCCGGCGAGAACCTTTCCTCGAGGAAACGAAGGAAGGGCATCAGGGCGTTCTTCTCGTCTATCTCCCCTTGGGCTTCCATCAGGAGATCGTTGAGGGTGAGCACCTCCTCGTGAAGGCTCTTGAGCCGCTTCGCCCTGGAGACGACGCGCTCCTCCAGGTCCTTCCGGTAGGCCTCCAGCTGGTCCAGCAGGCGGGCGTGCTCGAGGGCCCGGTCCAGGACGGCCTCGATCTCCGCGAGCTTGAACGGCTTCTGGACGAAGTCGTAGGCCCCTCCCTTGATGGCTTCCACCGCGACGTCGAGGCTGGCGAAACCCGTGATCACCACGCACAGCGTTCCCGGGTCGCGCCCCTTCACGGCGGCGATCAGCTCCAGGCCCGACAGGCCGCCGGGCATGTGGAGGTCCGTCACGATGACGGGGTAGTGCTTGCCCTCGAGGAGCGCCAGGGCCGCCTCGGCGTTCGCCGCGTCCTCGACGGTGTAGCCATCCGCCGCCAGGGCCTCCCGCAGCGGGATCCGCAGATCGGATTCGTCGTCCACGATCAGGATGGGGTCGGGGATCATGCTCCCTATCCTACGACCTGAACCGCGGGATGGTGAGTTCATAGATCCTCGCATCCACGAAGATCCTCAGGGCATCGCCGTCCAGGAGGCCGGACTTCACTTCGTCCTCCAGGATCTCCAGGCTGCGGGGAACCGTCACGGCCACCTTGTAGGGGCGGTCGGCCGCCACGAGGGCGTCGTAGACGTCCGCGATGGCCATGAGCCTGCTCTGGGGGGGGATCTGGTCCGACTTGAGACCGCGCGGGTAGCCCTTCCCGTTGAGCCGCTCGTGATGGGCGTAGGCGATCTCCGGGAGCCCGGCGAGGGGGCCCGTCCAGGGGATCTGGCTCAGGAAGCGGAACGTGTGGGTCACGTGGCTGTTGACTTCGCTGCGCTCTTCCGCGGAAAGGCTCCCCTTGGGGATGCGCAGGGCCGAGATGTCCTCGCCTTCCAGGATCCTCTGGCGCTCCCCCTCCCAGTGGGTGTACTCGAGGACTTCGAGGTCGTCCATGGCCTCGACCACCTCTTGCGGCAGGACCTGGGGCTCGTTGCACCGCAGGATCAGGTCCACCAGGCGGCGGCTTTCCCGCCGACGCTCCGCCAGGAGACTGCGGAACACCGACTTGTCCGCCCGCTCGCCCCGGTCCCAGGCCTGCTCCATGGCCGCCAGCGCGATCTCCATGTCCCGCTGGTAGAGTCGCTGGAGGATCCGTTCCAGGCGCTCCGGCTGCAGCTTCCGGGCCTTCACCAGCACCTGCTCCCTCACGCCGACTTTCCCGAAATCATGCAGCAGGCTCGCGTAGCGGATCTCCTTGACCTGCTGCTCCGAGAAGTGGATGGGTCCGTAGAAGCCCTGGGGGGTCCGGTTCACCGCCTCCGCCAGCCCGACGGTCAGTTCTGCCACGCGGGAGGAATGTCCGGAAGTGGAAGGATCCCGGGCCTCGATCGCCAGCACGCTGGCCTGCACGAATCCGTCGAAGAGCTTCTCGATGTCGTCCTTCAGGCCCAGGATCTCCTGGGTGCGCTCCATGACCATGTCCTCGAGACGGGACTGGTAGGCCTCGTTTTCCCTGAGGGAACGGTAGTGGCCGAGGGCGCGCACGAGGCTGGCTTCCAGCTCCGCGAGCTTGAAGGGCTTCTGGATGAAGTCGTAGGCCCCCCGCTTGAGGGCGATGATGGCGGCTTCCGTGGTCGCGTAGCCCGTCATGAGGATGCAGAACGTCTTCGGGTCGATGGTCTGGATCTCCTTCAGGAGCTCCAGGCCGGACAGGCCGCCGGGCATGTTGAGGTCCGTGAAGAGGATCGCGTAGTGCCTCTCCTTGACCATCTCCACCGCCGTCTCGGCGCTCTCGGCGCCCTCCACGGGATAGCCCATGCCTTCCAGGGCCTCCACCAGGAGGTTCCGGAAGTCGGCTTCATCATCGACGATCAGGACGCGGTGCTTTTCCACGGGTAGACCATTTCAAGCATCCTATCGTCATCACCTCCCGACGGGGCAACTTTCCGAGGGGGCGCCCTACTGCACCGCGCCGGCCTCCAGCTTCAGGTCGCCGTCCTGGACGCGGAGCGCGGCCATCTGGCCGGGCCGGAGCCTGCCCTCCAGGATCATCCGGGAGAGGGGATTGACCACCCTCTGCTGGATGAGCCGCTTCAAGGGGCGGGCCCCCATCTGGGGATCGAAGCCTTCCGCGGCGAGCCAGTCCAGGGCCTCGCCGGGGATCTCCAGCCCGATCCGCCGCTCGGCCAGCATGGCCTCCACCCTGGCGGTCTGGATCCTGGCCACGGAGACCATGTCCTCCTGGCTGAGGGAGCGGAAGGTGACGACCTCGTCCACGCGGTTCAGGAATTCCGGGCGGAAGTAGGCGCGCAGCGCCGCCTGGACCTCCTGCTGGGCCTTGTCCACCTGGCCTCCCGCCTCGAAGATGGCCGAACTCCCGACGTTGGACGTCATGAGCACCACGGTGTTCCGGAAGTTCACGGTGCGGCCCTTGCCGTCCGTGAGGCGGCCGTCCTCGAGCACCTGCAGGAAGAGGTCGAAGATCCGGGGGTGGGCCTTCTCCATCTCGTCCAGGAGGATCACCGAGTAGGGCCTGCGCCGCACCGCCTCCGTGAGCCGGCCCCCCTCCTCGTAGCCGATGTAGCCGGGCGCGGCGCCGATGAGCCTCGTGGCGTCGGCCTCGTGGGTGAACTCGCTCATGTCGATCCGGACCAGGGCGTTCTCGTCGTCGAAGAGGAATTCCGCCAGGGACCGCGCGACCTCCGTCTTGCCCACGCCCGTGGGCCCCAGGAACAGGAAGCTGCCGATGGGCCGCTTCGTGTCCGAAAGGCCCGCCCGGTTGCGCCGCAGGGCGTCGCTGATGGCCACGAGCGCGTTGTCCTGGCCCACGACCCGCTGATGCAGGCGGTCCTCCATGTGCAGGAGCTTCTGGATCTCCCCTTCCATCAACTTGGAGACGGGGATGCCCGTCCACTTGCTCACCACGGCGGCCACGTCCTCCTCCGCGACCTCCAGGCGCAGCATGGCGTCCGCGTTGCGGGAGGCGGCCTCGATCTGTTTCTCCAGGGCCGGGATCTCGCCGTATTCCAGGCGGGAGGCGCGCTCGTACTCGCCCCGGGTCTTGGCCTGCTCCAGCTCGATGCGCAGGTCGTCCAGGCGCTTCTGCATGGTCCTCGTCTGCTCGATCTGCTTCTTCTCGTTCTCCCACTGGGCCCGCAGCCGGCCCAGCTCCTCGCCCAGCTCCGCCAGCTCCTTGTCCAGTTCCCGGGTGCGCGCCTTGCTGGCGGCGTCCTTCTCCTTCGCCAGGGCGTGGCGCTCCAGCTGGAGCTGCATCTCCCGCCGCTCCCGCACGTCGATCTCCAGGGGACGGCTGTCGATCTGCATGCGCACGCTGGAGGCCGCCTCGTCCATCAGGTCCACGGCCTTGTCCGGCAGGAAACGGTCGGCGATGTAGCGGCTCGAAAGCTGCACGGCCTCGACCAGGGCCGCGTCGCGGATGCGGACGCCATGGTGCAGCTCGTAGCGCTCCTTCAGGCCGCGCAGGATGCTGATGGAATCCTCGACGCTGGGCTCGTCCACGAAGACCGGCTGGAACCGCCTGGCCAGGGCTGCGTCCTTCTCCACGTGCTTCTGGTACTCGTTGAGGGTGGTGGCGCCGATGCAGCGCAGGTCGCCCCGCGCCAGGGCCGGCTTCAGCAGGTTGGCCGCGTCCATGCTGCCCTCGGCGGAGCCCGCGCCCACCAGCAGGTGCAGTTCGTCGATGAAGAGGATGATCCGGCCCTCGCTGGCCTCGATCTCCTTGATGACGCCCTTCAGGCGCTCCTCGAACTGCCCCCGGTACTGGGTCCCGGCCACGAGCGATCCCATGTCCAGCCCCATCAGGCGGATGTTCTTGAGACTCTCCGGCACGTCGTTCCTGACGATCCGCTGCGCCAGCCCCTCGGCGATGGCCGTCTTGCCGACCCCGGCCTCCCCGATCAGGACCGGGTTGTTCTTGGTGCGGCGGGAAAGGACCTGCAGCACCCGGCGGATCTCCTCATCCCGCCCGATGACCGGATCCAGCTTCCCGGCTTCCGCCAGGGACGTGAAGTCCTTGGCGTACTTCTCCAGGGAGGCGAACTTCTCCTCGGCGCGCTCGTCCTCGACGCGGGCCCCCTTGCGGGACTCCCGGATGGCGCCCTCGAGCTTCTTGCGGTCCAGCCCGAAGCGTTCGAGCAGCTTCTTGACGTCCGTATGCGCGTTGGCGAAGGCCAGGAGCATCGCGTCCGTCGAGAGGAAGCGGTCCCCCAGGCCCCGGCCCGTGTCCGAGGCCAGTTCCAGGAAGTTGCGGAGCGCCGGCCCTGCCTGGGGCTCGGCCCCGCCGATGGCCTTGGAGAGGTGGTCGACCAGGGATTCCGCGCCGTCCGCCAGTCCCTTCTGGGCCTCGGCCTCCAGCCCGGCCCTCTCCAGGACGGGCCTCAGGCCGATCTCCGGCGCCAGGAGGGCCAGGAACACGTGCTGCGGCAGCAGCTCGGGATGCTGGCCCTGGATCGCCTTCTCGCGGGCGGAAACCAGGACATCGTTGGCCTTCTGGGTGAACGGCAGCTGGGACATGGGACCCCTCCGCTCACAAAGGTAGGAAGGAATATGATACGTGTCAACTAAGATTTTCTAAAAATCCAGATAAACAATTCTGGGCTCACAAAAAAAGCCCCGCCGAAGCGGGGCTCTCACCGGAAAAAACAGCTTCAACGCTCGGGGGCCAGTCCCGTGTCCTGGGGTGTGCGCCAGAGGTTCGAGAGCAGGAGCTGCCGCATGTGCAGGAATTCCTTGGGCATGCGGTCGAACAGCTTCTCGAAGAGTTCCTCGTGGAGCAGCAGTTCGCGGCGCCACTCGTCCCGGGACACCTTCATGGCCTCCCGGAGCTGGTCGAGGCCGAAGCCGCCGAGTCCCGTCAGGTCCAGGTCCTCCTCCTGGGGCGTCCAGCCCAGGGGGGTCTCCACGGCGTGGGCGCGGCCGCGGACCCGGTCCA
>Ga0209099_1003554_pt1 | contig 12540 bp, 9 predicted proteins | sample AD_JPNHW2_MetaG_FD_184430 | JGI IMG/M metagenome (GOLD analysis project Ga0209099, IMG submission 184430) | Active sludge microbial communities of municipal wastewater-treating anaerobic digesters from Japan - AD_JPNHW2_MetaG (SPAdes) (version 2) | ecosystem: Engineered > Bioreactor > Anaerobic >...
GGCTGAGGCGGGCGAGGATTTCGAACCGCCCCTCTTCATGTCGCGTGGCTGCTATGCGCGGCACGACCTCTTCGGGGGGACCTGCCCGCCTTCCTGTCCGAAACGCTATTCCTACCGCCTCTCCGACCGGGATCGGAGGTACCGCGTCGTCGTGGACGGCTGCGTCACCATGCTATTCCGCGAGGCCATGCTTCCGGAACGGCCTCGGCTTGGCTAGACTCGGAGGCACCATGTACCGTCTCGACCTTCCTTCCCTCCATGACCACCACAGCCATGTGAGCCTCTACGCCGCCCTCGGCGGGCTTCCGGATGTATCCGCCCTGCCTCCCGAGGAAGCCCTGGCCTGCCTCGCCGCCCAGCCCAGGGACAGGCTCAGCCTCGTCAAGGGCTGGAGGAGCGACCGTCTCTCCTTCAGCGACGAGGACATAGAGGGCCTTCCTCCCCTCATCGTCATCAACTTCAGCCTCCACGGCTTCGTGATGACGAAGGCCGCCATCCCCCATGTCGAAGCGGCCTGGCCCGAGCTCGCCCGCAACTACCGCGACGTGCAATGGACGGAAGGCCGCCTCCCCGAGCTCTTCGAATTCTACGGAGTTTCCGCCGGCCTCGACGCGGCCAAGCTCGATGCCTTCATGAGGGGCCTCGGGGATCTCGGCATAGGTTCCGTGGAGGACATGGCCTCGATCGGCGAGGTCGCCCTCGCCGTCATCGCCGCCTCGCCCTGGCGGGATCGCGTGACCTCCTGGGCAAGCCCTTCCTGTTACGCGAAGCTCCCTGCCGGCGCGAGGAAGCAGGTCGAGGGCTTCAAGCTCTTCCTCGATGGTTCCATCGGCGCACGGAGCGCGGCCATCGAGCCGGCCTTCCTCGACGGGGGAGAGGGCCGCCTCCTCTACGACGATGCGGGCCTCGAGGAGCTCGTGTCGGGCCTCGCCGCCGAAGGCAAGGCCCTGGCCGTCCATGCGATCGGCCAACGTGCCATCAGGCAGATCCTCGATGTCCTCGAGCGCTGCTCCGCCAATTCGCTCAGTTTCCCGGGGATCCGGCTTGAGCATGTGCAGTTTATTGGACAGGAGGAGGCCTTCCGTGCGCGGAATCTGGGAGCCTGCCTCTCCATGCAGCCCAACTTCAATTCCGATTCCGTCGATTACGCGGACAGGCTGCCCAGGCGGCTCCTCGCCGCCAACAATCCCTTCAGGATGCTCATCGACAAGGCCGGCTTCATGCCCGGCAGGGACCTCATCTTCGGTTCGGACGGCATGCCCCACGGCGCCGAGTATGCCCTCGCCTGGTCCCTCTTCCCCGCCTGCGATGGCCAGAAACTTTCGGTCGAGGAGTTCATCGCGGGCTATTCGCCAGGGGAAGGAAGGCCCGGGGCAGGAGCCTGCCTCGAGGTCGACGAGGAGAATCACAGGGTCAGGCAGCTTCGTTGCAGCAGGGCCTGACGAGGGCTTATACTGGAGATCATGAAGCTTCTCTGCATTTCGGACCTGCATGGAGACCTCGCCGCCCTCGAGAAGCTGTCGGGCGAGCTGGCCGACTCCGACCTCATACTCTGCGCCGGCGACTTCACGGACTTCGGCGGCAAGGCCGACATGCAGAGGATGCTCGGGCCCCTCGTGCCGCGGCGTTCCTCCCTGGCCGCGGTGGCCGGAAACTGCGACCGCGCCGAGGCCCGCAAGGCCCTCGAGGCGGAGGACCTCTCCGTAGACGGCAGGGCCAGGACCTTCGATTTCCCGGCGGGCGCAATGACGGTCATCGGGGCCGGAGGCGGCCTCTTCAGGACCGGCCTCACCCCCTATGAACGCAGGGAAGGGGAGCTCATCGGCGCCTTCGAGTCTGCGATGCACGAACTGGAGGGGCCAAGGCCTCCTTCGGCCTTCCTCATCGCGCTGAGTCACCAGCCGCCCCTCGACTGCGGCGCCGACCTCAGGCACGGCAGCCACGTCGGCTCGCGCGGCTTGCGGAACATCCTCGACTCTCTCAGGCCGGTGCTCTGGGTCTGCGGCCATATCCACGAGGGGCGATCGGTTTCCCGCGTCGACGAGACCCTCGTGGTGAATCCCGGCTCGCTCCGTGAAGGCTTCTATGCCCGCGGCCGCCTCGAGCCCGGCAATTCCGCCGCATCGATCCAGATGGAACTGAAAAACCTGTGAGGCACCCTGCGCTAAAACGCCTTGTCTGCCGATATTCGTAAAGGCGGTGCATGACCAGATGAACACGAGCGGCAACGAGGGCCTCCTCAGCAAGGCGAGCCATCTTCGGGATTCCGAAGGCTTCGTCCCGACGGCGGGCGCGGAGAGGGACTGGGGTTCGGGCATCGATGCCAAGGACAGGGCCGAGATCTCGGCCCGCCTCAACGAGCTCACGCGCAAGAGCCGGATCAACGCCGAGCCCTCGACCTTCGTCGTCAAGGCGAAGAAGAAGGGCGTCCTCATGCCCGTGGTCGTCAACCTCGCCACCATACTCGGCGTAGCCCTGGCCGTCTTCTTCCTCATCCGGGTCTTCGGGAGGGAGGAATCCGAAACGGCGGAAAACGGCGTGGCGCTCCAGTCCACCGAGGGCAAGCTCATCGCCGAGCTCAAGAAGGAGTCCGCTTCCCAGCTCGACGCCAAGGACAGGGAGATAGCCGAGATCCAGCAACGCATGGCCGAGCTGGACCGCCAGAAGAACGACCTCACGCTCTCCATGGAAAGCCGCATCAAGGCCAAGGAAACCGAGCTCAAGGCCACCATGGCCGCCGAGATAGAGGCCGAGAGGCAACGCCTCCTTGCCCTGGGCCTTTCGGAAGCCGCCGTCCAGGACAGGATACGGAAATTCGAGGCCGAGAAGAATGCCGAATTCTCCCGGCAGATCGCGGCCTTCCAGAAGCAGGCCGAGGCCGATCGTTCGGCCGAGGAAGCCAGGCTCGCGGCGGTCAGGGCCGAATATGAGGCGAACATGGCGAGCCTCGCCGAGGAGAGGAAGAAGATCCAGGCCGAATCGCAGAAACGCGAGGAAGCCCTCCGTGCCTCGCTCGATGCCAAGGCCGCTTCCATGGCGGCCGAGAACGCCCAGAACCTCGCGGGCCTCCAGGCCGCCCAGGCCGAGCTCGCCCGCCTCGAGGAACAGAAAAAGAAGGCCGCAGGCGCCGACGAGAAGGTCGCGTCCCTCTACGCGAGCGTCAAGAAGGCCCTCGACGAAAAGCGCTATGCGGACGCCGCCCTCCAGGCCGCCGCCTTGAGAAGCTACCTCGACGATCCTGAAGTCCTGTCCCTGTCCTCGATGGCGGCGCGCAGGCCTGCCGACGTCTTCGCCTCGGAGTCGCTCGGCGAGCTCGCTCGCATCCAGCTCGACCGGGCCAGCGTGGATTCAGGCAAGCTCCTCAGGCAGGCCGAACTCCTCCAGTCGATCCAGAACGCCGTGGCGGAAGGCAGGAAGCTCGCGGATTCGGGCGACCGGCGCGGGGCGGAGGCCAGGTACAACGAGGCCCTCGGCCTCGTGCCCGACATCATGGCGGCCCACTCCTACTTCCTCTCCCGTTCGGATGCCGACAACGCGAAGCGTACCGCGGCCCTCCTCGACTCGCTCTCCGCCGCGAACGACGCCTACCGGGCCAGGGACTATGCCGCGGTGGCGGCCCGCTACGAGGAAGCCCTGGCCTTCCTTCCCATCTCGGCCGAAGAGCGGCACGACCTCGTCTCGCGGGTCATGGAAGCCGGCAGCGACGCCTCCGACAAGGCCAGGCGCACGACGCAGACCAGGGCCGCCAAGTCCGTCCTGGACCAGTCGCAGCGCGACCTCAAGGCCGGGAACTGGGAAAAGGCCTATGCGGGCTTCCTGTCCATCCTGGAGGGCTTCCCGAGCTCCGACCAGGCGGCGGCGGCGGCCAGGGGAGCGCGCGGCGCCTTTGACGGCCTGATGAAGCAGGCCTCGGCCGGCGGGGATGAGGCCAGGAAACAGGCGGCCGAACTCGAGGCCAGGGTCGACGAGCTCACCAGGCAGGTCGAGGCGGCGTCGATAGCCAAGGACGAGGCCGTGAGGCTCGCGCGCACCGAGGACGCGGAAACGCTTCGCGGCCTCATGACGGAGAAGGACAAGGCGATAGCCGATCTCGAGGCAGCCCTCAGGAAGGCCCAGGAACAGACCCTGTCCTCGCAGGGCGGCGCAGGCGCGACAACGGCCGGCTCCGACACGGCGGCCACGATAGCCGCGCTCAAGGCCGAGAACGAGAGGTTCCAGGATGCTGCGTCGCGCTATGACGCCATCCTCTCGGCCTATCGCAGCTACTTTCCCGGCGGAGAGGGCCAGGCGGGCCGCGCCCAGGACGCGACGCAAGTCTATGGCAACCTCATGGCCTTCCTTGCGGATCCGGCCACCGACGCAGCCTTCCCGGGGCTGGCCACGACGGTCAAGGGCCTCTTCCTCGAGCTCAGGACCAGCACCGCGACAGCCTCGACCAGGGACGAGGCCGATATCTGCCTTCGCTTCGTGGACATCCTCAGGAACTACCCCGACCAGGCCGACCGCGAACGCGAGCTCAGGGCCCTCGAAAGCGAATACAGCCGCCAGCCCAGCCTCCTCTCCCTCATCAAGGAGATGGAACGGAAGCTCGGGATGGCATCGAAGCCCTGAACCTGGCTCGCTCCCCGGCCGGCAGGTCCAGGCTGACCTGCCGGACAGCGGCCCCCTCCATCACGGAGACGGAAAGAGTGTTACCGCTCAAGCGCGGCCGCGATCAGTTCCCGAGGGAATCCAGGGCCGTGGAGCGGCAACGGTACACGTCGACATAGACCTTCCAGCCGTCATTGTCCTTGACGCGGAAAGCCCGCGTGAAGTAGCAGTACCAGAGGCCATCCGTGCTGTCGTAGTACTCATAGGCGAAATGCATGCTGCCCGTGGTGAAGCTCGTCACGAGGCTTCCCTCGAGGCTGTAGACATACATGATGCCGTCGCCGATGGCCAGGAGACGGTTCGTGGAGAGGATGGCGGAGACGCGGGCCGCGATACCGGACAATGTCACGGGAGTGGATGAGAGGGAGACGGGCCAGTAGGCGGCATATAGCGCGGAATTATCCTTCCTGTAGCCTGACACGTAATACCGTGAGTTGCTCGAGCAGTAGCTAAAAAAGGCGCCGGGCCTGAAGGCGGGCAAGCCGCCGCTGCTGTCGCTGGTCGAGGTGATGGTTGCCGCAGACGCCCAATCCGCGGAGTTCGTAACAGCAACTGAACCGCCACCGAAATCGGGCGGCGACGAGGCCGACTGGTACAGGATGGAGACGCGATCGTTCGTGGAGTCCTCGATCCGGTAACTGGCTCCGATTATGTTTCCCGAAGGAACGGGCGAAAAATCGATGGCATCCCTGGGATTGTTGTCGAGGCCGAACGACGTGGATGTACCGAGGGCAAGAATTCCCGATGCCGCATCGTCTCCGAAAACAGTGATTAGTCCTCTTCCGGGCGTGGAGTCGCTCAATGTCGATATTTCCTGCTCGGTAAGCGGAAATGCCACAAAGCCTGCGCCCAGCATGTTGCTCGTCGTATGGCTGTTCGAGTAGATCGTGGAACCGGTCATGTAGGCCGCGACGAGGTCTGTTCCATCCTGTCGCACCCAGAAGCCATCGGGAGAAGCCGCGGCGTCGAATTCGCGGGAGGGCAGGAAGTATCCGCCCTCGTACATCCAGTCATCGATGTAGACCGGATGGAGGGTCGCGACGTGATCGAGTCCGGCGGCGAAATGCTCCGATTCGGAGAGCTTTTCGTCGAAGGGCGGAAGGTAGCAGGCAGCCATTGCCAGGACGGCGAGGGCCAGGAGGAATCGCGACGCGAGGGTGGAATGACGCGTTGTGCGGCAGCCAGTGGTCCGCGAGATCATAGCGACCACCTCAGGCCGAACCTGAAGGACAGAAATTCCATGTACCAGTCGCCACCCGATAAACGAGGCCAGCGGAAACCGTCCCCGTCTCCGTAGGAGGCTTTCATGAGCATGCCATCAGAGAAGGGGTACCAGTCCGCCCCGAGCTCGAAGAAGAGGAGGGACTTCCGGTAAAGGGTCCATTCGAGGCCGCAATACAGGCTCACCCTGATCGGCGCCACCGGATCGACGATGGTCGCCGCGTTGGCCGGCATCAGCCGCGGCCCCACCTCGGCGCCGAGCTCTGCCCTCAGGCTTCCTTCAGGCCTTCCGAGGAGGACGCCCGCGCCAAGCGTCGGAACGACGAGGTCGTAGGAGACGAAGACCGGAGGAGTCTCGTCTTCGGAGACTTCCGAGAGGTTGAGGCCTCCGATGTACTGCGAGAAGCCCGCCCTCACGAAGAGCCAGTCGGGCCCAGGGAGCCAGGTGAAGCGGAAATCCGGGAAGGCGGCCTTCTCGAAACCGGCCTCGAGCCGGAAACGGTCACGGCCCGGCAGGTCGAGCCTGAGGGCCGAGGGGCCAAGGAAGTTGAGGACGCCGGAGACGGCCTTCCTTTCCCTGGCGCTCGCGCTCCAGTGGTAGGTCGCGGGAGCCCTCAGTCGAAGGCTTGTCGATCCTGAGTCCGGAATCACGATCGGTTCCTTCGAAAGGCCTGACACGATGGCTCCGGGAGGCCCCTCGATGGCGAGGTCGGCACTGCCTGCGGGCGGCAGTCCCGCCAGGGCCGCATCCACGCGGCCCACGATCTCGAGCCAGAAAGAGGTTGCGCGGCGGCGCTCGTCGGGGAGGGGGGCGGAGAAGGCTCCCGAAAGCAGGTTTCCGTCATCATCGGCCCCGGCGAGGGCTGCCGCGATGGGCTTCTCGATCTTCCATTCGACTGCTACCGAAGGAGAAGCGGTATCCTCTCCTGCGTGTACGTCGACGAGGACAGCCACGTCGCAGCCATGGAGGGCCGCGAAGGCAAGGGCATCCTCGCCTCCGGGTATCCTCAACACGAGGCCGATACGTCCCGAGGCGGCGAGGGCCCCCTCGAGCGAGGACCGCCAGGCTTCTTCCCCGCTCCCGGGATAGGACAGCGAGAAGCAGACCCGGCGCTGTTCCTGGGCGCCGAGGGAAAAGGCCATGGCAAACAGGAGGGCGAGCAGTAGCGGGAAGCGGAACGCTTTCATGTCATATCCCATGTGAGCCCCTACCACCAGGTCCTGAGGACGCAGAGCTTCGAGACGCGGGTATCGTAATAGTACCAGCGTTCTCCCGTGGGCTCGAAGTAGATGGAATCCTTCCAGTTCGAGTCGATGAGGTGGCTGTCGATCTCGATGCCATCCTTGTAGCGCTGCCTTATTACGTACTTTTTATTGTTGTCGTTCTTGACATGGACAACGCAATCATTGAGGAGCCAGGCTTCTTGCGAATTTGCATAGAAGTGAAAAGCCGGTTTCACGCTGAAGAGCAAAGATGTCGAATACGTGCCTAAGTTAGAATATAGAGAGTCAGGAGACCCAGCATACTCGACACAGCTGATCGCGCCGGTGCTGTTGTTCCTGAGAAGCAACCGCGTAACAGAAGAACCGGGAGCCATATCCGTAAGGTCCCAATTGGTGGAATGACTGGAATCAATCCAGGCGGAAGCGGTTCCGGTACTCAACCATACGGACGAAGCGCTGGTTGCCTCTTCTATGTAGAGTTTGCCACCCTCTGTCTTTGAGAGCACATTTGTAGTTTTGGCTTTCCAAGGAAGGATGAAACGATAACTGGTGCTATCTACCGTGGAATCTATCGTCGAAGAAGCCGTCCATGTGCCATCATTCTGAATATCCCTGTTTCCAATGCAGAAATGATCTTCAATGCTTGCCCCTATCGGCGTGCTTGCGCCCGTGATACAGCCTAGACAGGCGAGGCTTTCAGGATCAAGTATGACAAGCACATTGGAAGAATCAGTGTCACAGATCACGAAGAGAGCTGTCAAGGAACCGGCAGTTATCTGCCGCATAGTCTGTACTTTTTTAAATGTCGCGCCCGTCTTTTCCATAACGAGGGCCGGCAGGTCGCAGCTCGTCGAGGCGCTCTGGAGCTCGGGCGGATACATGTCGAGGCCGAGGAACTGGCAGGAAGAGGAGAGACAGGCGATGAGGGCCATCAACAGCCATCCCCGCCGTCGCCGCGGCGCCTTGGTCCGTGGGTCGCTCATTTGAACATCACCCCGAGGTACACGTACATAGGCGCTCCGTCGCCGCCCAGGCTCAGCCAGCCCCTCGAGAGGAGGCCTCCGTCGAGGCCGACGGAATAGAGGGTCCTGATCGTGAGGATGAGGGCCCAATCGCGTTCGTTCCACTCGAAGGACATCCTCACGGGCTCGATGGCGAGGTCGAAGGCGAAGGGATCGGGATAGCCCTTGGCCGTGACGAGGGTGAAGAGGCCGGAAATCCCGATGCCGAGGTTCATCCTGAAGCGGGCCTTCGGGAGGAAGAAGGGATCGAAGGAAATGCCGAGCCTGAGCTCGTCATGGAGGACAGGCGAGGAACTGGTAAGGAAGTCATAGGCCACCCAGGCCGCCTCATCCGCCTCGACAAAGGCCTGGTCGGGCAGGAAGTAATAGCGGAAGAAGCCATTGGCGCCGAGGAGGCGTCCGAGGCCGTAATCCGCGCCTAAGGCCATGATCGTCTTCGGCATGAGGGCGGGCAGCTTGACCGGCGCGTCGTCCTTGATGTCGACGACCCTGGACAGAGGCCAGAAGCCCTTCTTGATGACCGTTATGAGGGCTTTCTGTCCGCGCCTGTAGGGCAGGTAGGTCGCGGTGACCGATCCGTCATGGATGGCCCCGACCTCGATCGCGCCTGCGGCGAGGACCGGCAGTCCGTCTTCTCCCTCGGTGGCGGGACCTATGCAGACTAAGGCGTCCTCGTCAGGCGATGTGAAGGTGAGGGACCACGCAATGGGCTCTTCCCTGCTCGCCGTCTTCATCGAGGCGACCATGGCCGTCACGACCTTGTTCGCGCTCTCCTCTATGAGGGGGAGGGCGCCGAGGCCTGGATAGCTCGAGTAGCTGTCGGCGCTGACCACGCCACCGCTCCTGCCGTCCCAGGCTGCCGCCCTCCAGACGAGTTTCTCGCCGACAAGCTCGCAGGTCGCCACGATGATCCATCGCGATCCCGAGGCCTCGGATCGGGAAACCACCTCCCGTGGCAGGGGCAAGGCCTCCGCCGCGACAGCCTCGCTCTCGAGGCCCGCGGCCGAGAGGGCCCGGCCCAGGGAGGCCGCGAATTCCGTCACGTAGCCGCCGCTCTCGGGCAGGGCCTGGCCGATCGCCATCACGAGGACCTTGCCGTCGTCCGCGGCCGCGCCGCCCGTCCGCCCCGCGGCTGCGGGAGCCTCCTCCGCGGAAACCGACGCGGCCCCCGCCGCGAGGAAGAATGAGAGCCAGGATACGAGCAGGATGTGCGATCTCACCTATTTCTCCGTCATGACCTCGACGCCGGACCAGTCCGCTGGAGGAGCCTTGGCCGCGTAACCCTCGGCGCGTTCGATGAAGAGCTTCGAGGCCTCGTCCTCCGGGTCGAGGGCGAGCACCTCCCTGAAGGCGGGAATCGAGGCCCTGAAATCCCGCGCGTAGTAAAGGTCTAGGGCCCGGCCCGAAAGCTCCCAGACCCGCTTTTCCTTGTCGGAGAGGCTCTCCCGCGTCGTGTAGATCCTGACGCCCTGGGTCTTGCCCTTGACCGCCACGATGTCGATGAGCCGGCAGGGCAGCCTGTCCTTGATCTTGTGGTGGACGCTCTCGGATACGAGGATGGGCTGGTGGTACTTCTTCGTGAGGCCCTCGAGCCGCGAGGCGAGGTTGACCATGTCGCCGATCACCGTGTAGTTCATCTTCCGCTCGCAGCCGATGTTGCCGACGGTGACCACCCCGTAGTTGATCCCGAGGCCAATGCGGAACTCCTGGGAGCCCTCCCTGCGCTGGCCCTCGTTGAAGGCCTCGAGGGCCTTGACCATGCCGAGGCCGGCCTCGACCGACTGCAGGGCGTCGTCCTCGTGCTTCACGGGGGCTCCGAAGATGGCCATGATGGCGTCGCCTATGTACTTGTCCACCACGCCGCCGTGGTCCATGATCACGTCGACCATCGCTGAGAAGTACCTGTTGAGGGAATTGACGAGGACGTCGGGCGCCATCTTCTCCGAGATCGAGGTGAAGCTCCTGATGTCGGAGAACAGTATCGAGACGACCCGGTTGTCGCCCACGAGCATGCTCTCCGGGTTGAGGAAGACCTGCTCGATGACGTCCTTGGGCACGTAGAGCTGGAAGACGTTCCGGATCTTCATCTCGCGCTTCTGGGCCACGACGGCGTCAAAGGCGAATTTCTTGATCTGGTCGTAGGCCCGGCTCAGCTCGGAGAGCATCACGTTGAAGGTGTGGGAGAGCTGGCCGACCTCGTCGTCATACTCGACCGGCACGCGTTCGGAGAGGTCGTTCGAGGCGATGATGCGTTTCATCGCGCCGACGACCTCCTCGATGGGGCGCGTGAGGATGCTCGTGACGATGAGGAGGAAGATGACGGCCACGGCGCAGGTCGCGATGAGGAGGATGAGGGTCGTCCTCGCTATCTGCTCGACCTTGCCGTAGAAGGAGGATCTCGCCTCGGTGACGTAGACCTGCCAGGCGAAGGGCTTGAAGGCGAAGGATTGCGCGACCCTCGAGGTCCCGCCGAAGCCGAGGGTCCTGAAGGAGCTCTCACGCGCCTGCGCCATCGCGACGACCTCCGCCTTCTCGGCGTCGGTGAGGACGGGGGCCTTGGTGCCCGATCCGAGGGCGCTCATCACGAGCCCTCCCTTGGCGTCGAAGGCGAAGATGGCCTCGGTGGGGCTCCTGATGATGGAGCGCGCGAAGGATTCCACGGCCGAGTGGGCCGCTCCCTCCATGTCGGCCCGGCCAATGAGGCCGTTCTCCGCGAGGAGGGTCCATTGCCCGTCGGCGTATTTCTCGAGCTCGGCGGCCTTGAAGGAGAGGAACTGCGTGGCGACGTTCGTGACCGCCGAGGCGGCGACGAAATAGGAGGAGAGTCCCACGAGGACGATGGCTGCCACGAGGAGCGGAAGCACTACCAGGATGATCTTGAGCCGTATGCTCATACAAGGGACTATAGACTGCGGATGCCCGCTTAGCAACCTGTTATCGCTCGGCTCCGCGTCCGATGGCCCGCCGACTGCGTCAGTCGCGTCCCAGGGCCCCGTCCAGGGCCACCTTCCCGAATTCCGCCTCGAGGATGGCGCGGGCCTCGGGCGGCAAGGGAGCCTCCACTCGCACGGGAAGGCCGGGCAGGAGGGATGGCGGAAGGTCGAGTCTCCAGGCATGGAGGATGTAGCCGCGAGGCAGCGGGCTGCCGCCGTATTTCGCGTCCCCCGAGAGGGGATGGCCATGGGCGGAGGCCTGGACGCGGACCTGGTGGGTCCTGCCTGTCTCGAGCGTCGCGACGACGAGGCTCCTCGTCCGGGACTGGAGGAGGGGGCCTATCCTGGTCAGGGCCCTCTCGCCCGCATCGCCGACGCCGCTCTTCAAGGTCTTCTCGTCCCTCTCCAGAAGGTCTTCCCAGGTTTCTTCGCGGTCGACAAGGCCGTCTACGAGGGCGAGGTAGGTCTTCCGGATCCTGCCCTCGCGCAGGGCCTCCGTGAAGGCATGGGCCCCCCTGATGGAGAGGGAGAAGGCGAGGGCGCCCGTCGTGTTGCGGTCCAGGCGATGGAGGGGGGCCGGCGTGAAGGCGAGGGAGCTCTCTCGCGCGGGGACAGTCTGGGCCCTGACGAGGGTATCGAGGCCGCCCTGGCCGTGGCTCGGGAGGCCCCGTGGCTTGTTGAGGATGAGGATGTCCTCGCTGCGGAAGAGGAGCATCCTCTCCACGAGGCCCGTGTCCCCGGCACCTGGATGCCGCCCGGGCGGCGCTGCCCGTCCTCCTGTCGCCTCCGCCCCGGGGACGAGGCCTTCTTCGATCGAAATGAGATCGCCTGTCGCGACCAGGCGGGATGGGTCGGCCCTGGCGCCGTTGACGAGGATCCGTTTCTTCCTCAAGGCCTTGTAGATGGCGGACAGCGGCAGTCCCCCGAGGAGTATGCGGAGCACGCGATCGAGCCGCCTTCCCTCGTCATCGGGCCCCGCGGTGAATTCCCTTTTTCCCGTCATTGCCTCTATTTACGCCCGAAAGGCGAGCCTTGACAAGCATGGGGGCTTCGAGAGACTATTTCACGATGATACAAGAGGCTAGGCCCGCAGCAGGGGACCTGTTCGGCAATCCGGTTTTCCTCTCCGCCATTTTCAGCCTCCTCGTGGCCCAGTTCATCAAGGCCATCATCAACCTCTTCCGCTACCGGTCGCGCTCACTTAAGGAGGTCCTCGTCACCTTCCTGTGGAAGACCGGCGGCATGCCTTCCAGCCACAGCGCGTTAGCCGTTTCTATCGCCACCGCCATCGCCTTCACCGAAGGCGTCAACACGAGCATCTTCATCCTCGCCTTCTTCTTCGCCCTCGTCGTCATCCGCGACGCGATGGGCGTCCGGCGTTCCTCGGGCATCCAGGCCAGGACCCTCAACCAGGTCGGGAAGGAACTCAACAGCCGCTTCGGCATCGCCTTCCGGCCGGTCAAGGAAGTCCATGGACACAGTCCGGCCCA
>Ga0209099_1003556_pt1 | contig 12539 bp, 12 predicted proteins | sample AD_JPNHW2_MetaG_FD_184430 | JGI IMG/M metagenome (GOLD analysis project Ga0209099, IMG submission 184430) | Active sludge microbial communities of municipal wastewater-treating anaerobic digesters from Japan - AD_JPNHW2_MetaG (SPAdes) (version 2) | ecosystem: Engineered > Bioreactor > Anaerobic...
CAATTTTTGAACAATCGACTTATATAGCTCATCATCTTTTGGACTTGGACATTTGAAGTTTTGGTGATTGGATTTGAAGTTTTCAGTGAGGGTTTATAACCCACCGCATATTTACATACAGTGGCAGTTTTTTGTTGACAAAAATGCCGGGTAAAATTGACGTGATCGAACATAGTGAAAAAGTGAATACTGGTCCAGTAACTCAGTGGTAGAGTATCTGCCTTTTAAGTAGAGAGTCGTCAGTTCGAGTCTGACCTGGATCACCAACGCGACCCCTTCGTCTATCGGTCAGGACTCAAGATTTTCATTCTTGCAAGAGGGGTTCGATTCCCCTAGGGGTCGCCAAACTATAAAATAGCTGTGTGATTTGTGTCCCGTTCGTCTAGTGGCCCAGGACTCGTGATTCTCAGTCACGCAACGGGGGTTCGATTCCCCCACGGGATGCCAAAATCTTCTGAATCTGCTTGAATATCTCAATTGATTGGCATGGAAATTGCACCTTCAGGAGCAAAGGACTAATAATAATAAGCTTATGGAAAAAGACTTCATCGCGCCTGACAAGTTTATGCTTACGATCCAGATGGGCATGGACGGTCGCCAGAGACAATTGAGCATCCCGAAATGGACGCTCGGAGTTTTTGTTTTGGTGCAAATAATCCTCCTGATCTGCACCCTCGTCATGATCTTCAGCTGGTCAGGAATCTCCGCCAGAGAACGCAAGATCGCCAGTCTGCTGACTGAGAACAGCACTCTGCGCAACAAGATGGAAACTTCTTTGGGAATGGTCGGTGCCCGGCTGGATTCCTTGAATAATAAGATCAATTCTACCGCAAACGACTCCCTCAAGCAAAGCTCGACCAATTATCCCTATTACAGCGGTAAGACCTCGACGGGCGATTCTCAGTATCTCGCAGGCGTGGTCAAGCGGCTTGAACTCATCAATGACCGCATAAGCGAGATCGATGGTCAGTTGGGTGGCGTCGCAATTTCCTCTGATACCGAACCGACAAAGAAGGTACCTGTCGTTCGTGCCGGTGCTCCTTCGATCTATCCCGCCTTTGGAAATATCGTCTCCGGGTTTGAAGTTCGGGTCAGTCCGATCACCAATGAGATAGAATTTCATACAGGGATCGACCTCGCCAATGAAGCCGGTACTCCGATCTATGCTACTGCTTCTGGAGTCATCGTTAAGGCAAAATACGAAAGCGGTTATGGCAAGTTCATCCGGATCGATCATCAGAACGGATATGAAACTCTTTACGGGCACATGTCCTCATTCAAGGTTCGCGAAGGTGATGTCGTCAAGAAAGGACAGATCATCGGCTTCATGGGTTCCACCGGACAGTCAACCGGTCCTCACGTTCACTATGAGGTCTGGGCTGGCGGCGTAAAAGCCGATCCCATGAACTACCTGAATCTTGTCGAAAACTATGCCTCCACGGAGTAAACCTATCCGCGCCTGGCTCATCACCTGTCACGCTCCCATCCTGCCGCAATACGGATCCATCGCCCCCGAAGACATGATCATTGCGGTTGATCAGGGACTGGAGATCATTCATCTTGTTCGCCTCAGACCGACTCTCATTATCGGCGATCTGGATTCTCTCTCGGAACTAAGCCTGCTAAATGAATATGGCGACGTTCCTCTGGTCAAGTTCAGCCCGGACAAGAACGAAACAGATTCTGAACTGGCGATGAATTGGGCGATCTCTCACGGCGCGACGGAGATCATCATCTGCAACGATATGGAAGGCAGGATCGACCACGCGATCGGACTCATCCCCCTGCTCGATTTTGCGAAACGTCAGGGAGTTGACTGCCGGATAGAAACAGGCACGCAGATCTTGCGGATGCTGGAGGACATAGACGATCTCGATTATCCTGAAGGCACACTGATATCGCTTTTACCTCTGAGCGAAGAGGCAGAATTCAGCAGCTCCGTGGGCCTGCAGTATTCTCTTGACGGATTGGTACTTAAGGGCAGGCAAACCAGAGGGATCAGCAATCGTTTGAGTGCTTCCCCGGCACGTATTCTCAAGAGCCGGGGCGACGTTTTAGCGGTCATCACCATTTTGTAATTGACAAAAACATTTCTATTCATATAATCGGCAAAAAATGCGCGGGAGTTGCCAATGATCACCCCAGAAAGTGTCAAAGACCTCAGCTTTGAGGCTTCCCTAAAGGCTTTGGAAGCAGTCATCGAGACGATCTCCTCGGACAAGCCTGACCTGAATGAGATCATCCAGCTCTATGAGGAGGGAGTGCTCTATCTGAATCATTGCAGAGCCAAGCTCCAACAAGCGGAAACGAAGATCTCCATCATTGGCAAACAGCAGGAAAACTTTGGCGTGGAGGCAGATAATGGATAATAAAGTTTGGCTCAAAAAAGACATGAAGGAAAAACAGGAACTGGTTAATATCATCCTGGATCGCTTCCTTCCCCGCAAGGACGAATATCCCAAGGAAGTGCACAAGGCATTGCGCTATAGCGTGTTTGCCGGTGGTAAACGTCTGCGCCCCTACCTCACCATGCTGGCGTATCAGCTTTATCAGGAGAATCCTGAGGCTATAACCCCCGTTGCAGCGGCGCTGGAGATGATCCACACCTTTTCCCTAATCCATGATGACCTTCCGGATATTGACAATGATGAATACCGTAGAGGCAAGAAATCCTGTCATGCCGTATTCGGAGAAGGTGATGCCCTCCTTGCCGGAGACGCGCTTCTGGTCAGTGCTTTCGACCTTGTCACCCACGCTGAGATCGACGACGCGCTGAAGGTTCAATTCGTCAAAGAGATATCTCAGGAATGCGGGATCATGGGTCTGATCGCCGGACAAATGGTCGATATCGAGAGCGAGGGCAAGAAGATCGATAAGAAAACTTTGAATTATATCCACGAGAATAAAACCGGACGCCTGATCAATCTGAGCCTCAGGCTTGGCGCTATGGCAGGCGGAGCACCCGAAAAAGAATTAAAGATCATCGAAGAATACGGTAAGAACATCGGTCTTGCCTTCCAGATCGTCGATGATCTGCTGGATATCGAAGGCACTCAGGAAGAGATGGGAAAGACCATCGGTAAGGATGCGTCAGTCGAAAAAGCCACCTTCCCCGCTGTCTGGGGTGTCGAAGAATCCCGCCGTCAGGCTGAGATCCTGATCAACAAAGCAAAGGATGTAATCCACGGATTGGGTGACCGTGCCAAGCTTCTGGAGATCCTGGCGGATTATCTGCTCACCCGCAAGTCATGATCATACCCTATATCAAGCTTGACCCCCTGGCGCAACAGCCGCAGAGAATGAGCCAGCACGCCGCGGGTTTTGATCTGTCCGCCTGCCTGGAGACTCCTCTGAGCCTGGCACCGGGTAGCTGGGAAGCCATCCCCACCGGGTTGGCTCTGGAGATCCCTGTCGGATATGAGGCTCAGATCCGTCCCAGAAGCGGTTTGGCCCTGAAGTTTGGCGTCACAGTGCTGAACAGCCCGGGAACCATCGATGCGGATTATCGTGGCGAAGTGAAGGTCATACTGATCAACCATGGGAAGGATAAGTTCATCGTGGAGCCGAACATGCGGATAGCGCAGATCGTCTTCACAGTAGCAATCGCCATCGAGCCCACCGAAGTAACGGAACTCCAGCCCACAATTCGCGATACAGGAGGATTCGGGCATTCCGGACATTAACACATTAACGAGGTTCACATGAATCAGATAATTGAAGATATAAACCGTCTACGCAAAGAAAAGAATGCAATCATCCTGGCACATAACTATCAAGCTTTAGAGATCCAGGAGATCGCTGACCACCGTGGAGATTCGCTGCAACTATCAGTTCTCGCGAAAAGCCTGAAAGCTGAGATCATCGTCTTTTGCGGAGTTCGCTTCATGGCAGAAACCGCTGCCATGCTCAATCCCGAAGCAAGAGTACTCCTGCCCAGAGCCGATGCCGGATGTCCCATGGCGGACATGATCACCGCAGATCAGCTTCGTGAGTTCAAAGCAAAGTATCCCGGCGCCGTCGTCGTTTGCTACGTGAATTCCACAGCGGAAGTCAAGGCAGAGAGCGACGTCTGCTGCACCTCTTCCAATGCCGTGAAGATCATCAAAGCTATCCCCCGGGACAAGGAGATCCTCTTCGTGCCGGACCAGAATCTGGGTTCCTGGGCGGCTCGTCAGGCAGGCAGAGAAGTCATTACCTGGAACGGATACTGCCCCGTGCATCATTGGCAGTTTACTGCTGAAAAGGTCAGGCAAATGCGGAAATCTCACCCCGGCTACACACTCCTTGCGCATCCTGAATGCCCCGCGGAAGTGACAGATCTGGCTGATCTGGTCATGTCCACGAGTGGGATGATGGACTATGCTGAAAAGCATGACAAGCTCATCATCGCGACCGAGACAGCCATGATCCGCTATCTCAATCATAAGTATCCTGAAAAAGATATTCTCCCTCTCGCGGCAACGGCGATCTGCCAAAACATGCTCAAGACGAGTCTTCACGATCTGCATAATTCTCTCCTGAACGAGGTGCATCATATCACTGTCCCGCAAGAGACGGCAATGCGAGCCATAGGCTGTCTGGACAAGATGCTGGAGCTTTCCCGCTGAGCGAAGCAAGACTTCGGCAAGTGATCCTGCCATTCCCGGATAGATACATCTTTCAGGATCCACGTTTTCAGCCTGTGACCGACGCTTCTGCGTTGCTCGTGGAATATATCCTCAATCATGAAGATAATGATCCACGTATCCTGCTTGAACTGGGCAGTGGTTGCGGAATCGTCAGCATCATGCTGGCTCTTTCTCGTCCTGACTGGCAGATCACGGCTTTGGAGATACAACCGGAACAGGTGGAACTTTCCCGGCGCAACGCAGTACTCTGCGGCTGTCTGATCAGCTTCCATGAGGCGGATCTCAGAAAGTGGACGACACCCGGATGGGATCTCATCATTGCAAATCCACCCTGGCTCCCTGTTGGCAAGGGGCTATCCAGTCCCATTCCGGAAAGGCGCATCGGCAGAGAAGAGGTTCACTGCGCCATGACGGACATCCTGAATGCTGTTTCACGTCTGCTGAATCCTGCGGGTGAAGCCGTTCTCATCTATCCCCGTGCTAGGCTCGCCGAACTGCAATCTCTGACTGACAAGACTTCACTTGACATAATTGACTTGGTTTTTACCAATGGCACAAAACAGTATTTAATCTGTCGTCTAAAACAGCGAGGAAACAATGACTGCTAAGTTCTATGCCATGCTGGCTTTTTTTGTGGTGATCCTGGTCGCCTGGACCTACACCCACTACCAATATGAATTGATCGAGGAAGCTCAGATCAAGGACCTTACCAGCTATCCGATCTATGCCTATGTATCAGATCCCACCGATCTGCAACCTCTACTCAAGGAACTGAAGTCTTATACCGCTACTTCGGGTATCACCCACGATACCGGCGCACAGGCAGCAACGGAGCTTGTCTCCTCCTACAATCTTCCTGTTTCGGAAACTATGCTTTCCGGCTTTCAGTTCCCGGACGTGATCACAATAAACCTCAAGCCCACGGCGGAGGCGATCGCCGCCAAGCCCAGGATCATGGACACGCTGCGCCGCTTTCTCCCCGAGATCGATATCGACAGTCAGTCCACAGCTTGGACCAAAGCGGAGAAACAGCTAAAATCTCTGCACGGACGCAAGATCTCCGTCAATATCCTTACAGGGATACTCGTACTCTTTTGCTTCATCTATCTGCGCATGAACTACGAGCTTCGTCTTCTCCTTCTGCAGAAGCGAAAGCTGATCTCCGTAGTCGATGCGATGCATTACAAGTCCCAGATCAGGACTCACTCGCTCATCCTCTTTTTCGTTCCCCTGATCATCAACGTGGGAGCCTACTACGGCCTTCTTCAGCTCAAATGGGGCTATTTCGGCTATCCGAACGATCTGATCCCCTACTGGATGTTCCTCATCCAGGCGGGTGTCATCCTGATAGGGACTCTGATCGTGATGATCGACCTATATCTGTTGGAACATGACAACCGCTATCACCGTGACGAGATCACCGTTGAAGCCCCGAAGCCACCGGTACTGGCAGCCACAGCCCAGACTGAAGAACATGAATCGTAACGTTCCCAACGCTCTGACTCTGGCACGGATACTGGTCATTCCCGTCTTTGCCTGGTTTCTCTTTGCCGGTCACGCTGATTCCCGCATTCTGATCAGTCTGATCATCTTTGTCCTGGCCTCATTCACGGATTATCTTGACGGTGCTCTGGCTCGGAAATACAACATCATCAGCAACTTTGGCAAGATCATGGATCCTCTGGCGGATAAGCTTCTGGTTCTCACCGCTCTGGCAGGATTGACCTGGCTGGAACCTTATCGCCTTCCCTGGCTGATCTTTGTCCTGATATTCCTGCGTGAGGCTGTGATCACTATCCTGCGTGAAGTATACAAGAAAAAAGGCATCATCGTCGCCGCGGATAAACTCGGCAAGTTCAAGACCGTCACCCAGATGTGCGGGATAATCATTGCCTTCTCCGTCTGGGCGTCAGGCGACCCAACTCAACTTTTCCGTCTGATCGTCATTCTCTGGTTCTGGGGAGTGACAGTACTGACCCTGATCAGCGGTATGAACTACCTCAAACCCCAAAAGAAAGGGTAAGACCATGAAGAACTATTATCACCTGCTCAAATCACTCCTGCTGTGTCTGATCCCGCTGCTACTACTGCTGGTTCTCGCAGCCTGTGGCAAGACCTCCGTTCCCGCTGACCGCTATACCAAGTATGACAAGATGCTGGATTACAGCAAACCTCTGGCATTCGGCGAGGACGAAGACGTCTATGTTCTCTGCGGTAAAGAGAACTGGACGGCTCTGGAGGCAACGCTGCGTGCAACGATCGAACGCACCGTCAGCCTCGTCTATCCTGAGAAGTATTTCAACCTTATCCCAGTAGAAATAAAGGATGTTGCCTCCTATCTCCCCTACAAGAATCTGATCTTTGTGGGCGATCTAGCTTCTGCCGATGAGGTTTCTGCCTACATGCGCTCTTCTTTGGCAAAGGACTACATCGTCCGCGTGCGTCAGACAGGAGGCGATCTTTTCATCGCCAAGAACCACAATTCCCGCGATCAGATCGTGCTCTATCTGCTGGGAAAGGATTCTCAGTCGCTGATCGACATCACCCGTCTTCAGGAGAACTCGATCTTTTCGCTCCTGCTCAAACGACTGACCGAACGAAAAGCATACCAGGCATTCCGGGGTAAAATCATTCCCCCGAAGTTCTGGAAACCCTATCCCTTCAGTATGAAGGTCCCCGACACCTTCAGGCTCTATTCGAACGATGTCAAGGGACGCTTCCTTTCACTCCTCTACCGTGCCAGGATCCCGGATCGCTCGATCCCGGACAAGTATATATCAGTTTATTATGAAGATATGCCGGTCAACAAAGTTGATGCAGACTGGGCATTCAATAAACGCCTCGAGATTTGGAAGACGCACTTCGACGGCGACCTCATCCGCAAGGACAAGCTTCGTTCAGAGAAGTTCAAATTCGCCGGATTTGAAGGTTATCGGCTAATAGGCTCCTGGGAAAACCAAAAGATGCTGATCGGTGGAGCCTTCCAGACCATGGTTTTCTGGCATGAAAAGACCAAACGTGCCTATCTCGTGGACAACATGGTCTTCTTCCCTGCCGGTGAAAAGCTCCCCTTACTACTGGAACTTCATGCGATATCCTCGACTTTGGAGATCAACTAACACAATGACGATCAAACAGGGACGAACCTTTATCAGGGTGCTGATCACGGCATCCCTTGCGCTTCTTGTCCTGGCTGCCTGCTCGACGGTCAACAACAACCAAACCCTCAACACGGGAAGTCCGACGCATCAGTCCCTGTACTATTTTACAGTGGGGAGTTATTCCCAGCATCAGGGCAATTTCCAGCTTGCCGGCAACCTTTTAGAAAAAGCCAAAGTCTTCGACAACGGCAGTGCCGTTATCCGCAAATATATCCTGCTCAACAACGTATATCTATATTACAACGACCTGATCAGTAAACATGAATTCGAGCAACGCCTCAAGGCTGCAGAGAGCAACCTTATGCACGACGAGCAAGTCCTCCTGGCGCTCTATTCCGTCTCTGCAGTAAAGAAAGACACCCTGCAGATCGATCGTTATCTTTCCGCTCTGGAACACGAACATCCCAGCAGTTCCGTTTATCTCTGGCGATTCTATTACAATCACACCTACCGTCAGCAGATCGATAAAGCCGCTCTGCTCAAGGCTGAAGAGCTTGCCACGACCGAACCCGAGAACCTGCTTCAGCTCGCCAGGATCTACAGCCTGCTCGATCCACGGAAAGCCCTTGTACTTCTTGACCGGGTCAACGAGCTCCAACCTTCACCTGAAGCAAGCTCCCTCATTACAGCGCTGAGGATGTCTCTCCAGGATGAGGCGCCTGTAAACGAGATCTTTGACGGCTATGTCTATCCTCATGACAGAGAACAGATGATAGACTTTCTCAATACTGCCCTGGAACAAGGCGACAGTAAGGCGATCCTTCGTAATGCCGATGCTATCCTTAAAACCGGGGATTCTGCCTTGTTGACTCCTCTTACTACTCTTGCCTTCAGTAATGACGATACAGAACTCATTAGCAGGATCAGTTCAGTCATGGATACCAGAACCGACAATACCAGGGAAGACAGTCGTGTTTACGCGATCCTTATCGCTTACGCAGTCGTTCACAACGATTCGCGGGATCTGACCTCATTCACTTCCCGTCTCTGGTCGCTGGACGATGTGCAGACAGTTCTTGGCTTAAGCGTTTCTTTTTTCGGCAACAAAGAGGGTATCAAGTTTGAAGAGATCACCCCTCCAATCTATGAGAAGTGCGTGGCAGGATTCTCAGCTATAACTTCTGACAGCCTGATGGTGAGTTTTATGCAACTCTATGCCATGATGCAATATGCCACTATAAATAGTGACGATTTCGTGAAGATCAGCGCGAAACTCAGCCGTGAGATCATTGAGCGTGGATATGGCGATGAGAAGGACTATCTGATCGTTACTCAGGACCTTCAGATCCAAGGACATAAACAGGAGCTGTACCACTTTTTGGAGAAGGCGATCGACCTGTTCCCCGCCAATTCCGCTTTCCTGAATTCTCTGGGCTATTCCCTGCTTTCCGAACCAAACCGCCTGGAAGAAGGTGGCGCTTTGATCAGGCGCGCTCTGGATATCTCTCCCAATGAGCCTTTTTATCTCGATAGTCTCGCCTGGTACCACTATCTGAAAGGAGAGTACAGGCAAGCGCTTGACTATATGTCCATCCCGATCCAAATGGAAGAACTCCCCGCGGAGATATCATACCATATTGCCATGATTTACAGATCCCTGGGCGATTTCCCCAACGCCAGGATCTTCTTCCAAAAAACAATCGACTCTCAGGAAAACAACGAGTACATCCCCATGTCACGGACAGAATTGGAGAGGCTGCCCTGAGTATTACTGGCTAGACAGTCGTTGGGTTTTCGTCCCGTATCTATCTTACCCTGAGCAGTTTGATCGTCCTTGTCGTCTTACCTGATTCCAGCCTGAGGAAATAGATGCCATTCGCGCAAGCTGATCCGGACGAATCGCATCCATCCCAGCTTAACTCCTGTGTCGCAACAGGATTATCACCGGAGAGGAGTTGCTTAACAATCTGGCCACGTTGATTGTAGATTGAGATTTTTGTGGTGACGGATTCTTGCATGGTAAGTCTGAGTTTGAGGGATTCCCTGAAGGGATTGGGGTAAACAATCAGGCCAGCCTCTGCTTCAGGTACTGTCGGATCATCCGTTTGAACTCCAAAGTGGGCAGAATTCATAGATCCTGTCACTTTGACAGCGTTACCAGTGCAGTACGAATTATCCAGAAGTGAGTACCAATCTGAACTTGTGGGGATGGAGAATTCCAACGCACCTGCGGAAGCGGGTGTCGGGTCGTTGAAGATCGAAGCCATCAGATCGAATTGCAGAAAGATCAGATCGTCGTCGTTGACGCTGAAAGCAGACACGCTACCCGGGCTTGCGACGTTCTTGTAGAAGATGGAATTAACTCCCAGAGAATGTATATCATCCCAGGTCACCTTGCCGCTGAGATAGTATTCAGGGCAGTCGTAGATGATGGTAAACTGCCAGTCCTGAACCGGATCCGCGGGTGGATCAATGGTTGTGAAGGCTGGTTGAGGCTTCTCCGCAGCGATCTGGAACTCGTAATTGTAGGTCTCTCCCGCGACGGAATTGTCTGTCAAGGCTGCGTAAGTTCCTGCTATTGCAGGATAGATGCCCCAGCTTGTCTCGGCTCTGGCACGAAAATCACGATTATCGCCGACGATGAATTCGACATATCCCTGGTTGTCGGTGAAGCCGACGTTATCCGTTCTCGGCGCGGTTTCAAAGATGGCAAGGATGACTCTGGCTCCCTCAGCCGGCAGACCGTTCTGATCTACGACATGGATTCGAATCGTCGCGCTGCCTTCGGAATACCTATCTGTAACAGGAGTAAAATACCCGTCAGAACGGGTTTCAAAGACTGAGCCGAAGACCTTGCCCCAGCCATTCTCATAGACAAGAGGAACGTTAATGTAGCCATTGACCGGCTCCCATTGAACCCAGGACTGATCCCAGAACTCGTTCCAGACGTGATCAGTCGAGACTGAAGTGATCCCTGTGCAAGGGATTAGTGCCAGACGAGCGGCAGCGGCAGTGTAGTCCTGATATTCGCCACAGCGTCCGATATGCTTTCGATAGATACGCACCGGTTGATGTGGACGTTCGTTATTCGAGGTGAAGCCCATGGTTTGATTGATCCACCACTGCACTGTGCGGATGGCGTCTCCGCCGGTGCCGTCACGATTGTAGAGCGTCTCACACTCATTCAGAGTGTCCGCCAATACGGGACGATCAGGATCAGCGGCTGTATAAAGGAAGCTCCTCCAGAACTTGCCGGTCGGCGGAGCAACGATATTATTGTTGTGGGTGGAATTGCTTTCCACGATATCGGGATCGATGAAGCCGGCTATTTCGTCCGTGATACGGGGATGCACGATGTACCAGTAATAGATGTCTCGCGGGACTTCGGTCGTGACGATATTGCCGTTTTCGTCCTTACTGCGATAGCGGGTCGTTGACCAGTAATTATCGTCCGATGAACTCGTGCCATGATCAATGATCTCCACATAGGGCAGATCGACGGCAATAGAATATATGTAGGCGGCATTTTCGGTGAAAAGATCTGGCACGGCAAAGTCAGAGATCAGGTAGGCGACCGAGCTGTTGGCAATGGCAAACGCCACTTCATCCACATAAGGATCCTGAGTATCGAGGATCAATTGGGCAAAGATAGTGCGCTTATCGTTGGGAAGCTGAAGCAGAACGTTGGTTAGTTCTGCCTCCATCCAGTCCGGGACTCGCTGTATCGCGTTCAGAGCTGTTTGATCCAGAGTTCCCTGACTGCTGTAGAGACTCATGGTATTGGTGGCGTGCTCATACTTCATCCCAAACTGCTGCCTTGCGGGCATGATGGTACGAAAGTTTATCGTGGAGGCAGGATACCAATCATCTCGGGTTAGAGTTGTAGTATGAGGCAATTCTGGGGGGAATATCCGTTCCTGAATGACGCTCGTTGCTCCACCATCATCGAGAGGCGCAGTGGTCATACCCCGCGGGATCGCGGAGAGGAACAACCAGACAAGAGAAATAAGACAAACTGTCAGCTTCTTCATGGTTCACTCCTTGCTGCGGACTTGATCCAAGTCCCACGGAAAACCTTGGTCACACAGGGGATATTGTGTCAATGTTTTTAAGCCGATGTCGTCCTCACCCAGGGGTTATCTTCTCCTGATATGAAGCTGTCCCGCTCCTGTTCACTTACCTGTGATCACATAGTTTGCGGAAGCGACATACCCCGGATTCCAACCGGTTCTGTAGCCCCTGGCTCTGATCATTGTATTGGTCGTGATTGTAAGAGGAGTGACGTATTGAGGAGAGGTCTCATTGGGAACTGAGCCATCCAGAGTATAGCAGATGACCTCATTCTGACCTGCTGGAACAATAGTCACACTTTGGGATGAGCTATATATCCCTCCCGGAGGATCAAAGCCCGGGTAGCCCGGTACCAGAGAATAGAGAGTAGATGACGTAGCGCCTGGCAGATATGGGTCCATGAAAGCCTTGGCTCGTACTGTCATGGTTGAAGTGACGCTTAGGGGACTCATGTATTGGGGAGAAGAAAGAGTTGGCTCCGGTCCAGTGGTAGTATAACGGATCACCGCGCCGGGAGTGTCACAGCTAAGCTGCAGGAGGAAAGGATTGGTATAGATCCCTTCACTATGGTCAAATTCCACGGGCAGAACCGTCAAGTCATATCTCTGAGAACTGAAGACACTGGGCAGATAGTTCGAGCGGAAAGCTCTGGCTCTGACTGTCATAGGGGAGGTGACACTCAGGGGACTTGTATATTTCGGAGAAGACATCGAGGGTTCACCACCGGTAGTCGTATAGT
>Ga0209099_1003557_pt1 | contig 12537 bp, 7 predicted proteins | sample AD_JPNHW2_MetaG_FD_184430 | JGI IMG/M metagenome (GOLD analysis project Ga0209099, IMG submission 184430) | Active sludge microbial communities of municipal wastewater-treating anaerobic digesters from Japan - AD_JPNHW2_MetaG (SPAdes) (version 2) | ecosystem: Engineered > Bioreactor > Anaerobic >...
ACCAGAGGCTCAAATTATTGATTTGTTGTTCGGACACTTTTTACTAAATTGCTCTTAGGGTTTTGGACAATGAGGAAGTGTCCGAATCTTTATTGAAATGACTGTCCGAAAGTTTTGAAATCACCAATGGAGGGATAATTTGCCTAATGAATTAAAATGTTTTCCTCAATGGGATAACTCCAAAAAGCGTGCTGACCTCTTTAAAAAATCATCAAAAAACTTACTGGTTGTTCAGTTAATGTTTTTTGCCTTGCCAAGTATATTATCTTTTATAGCAGTTACAGTGTATTCTGAACCATTTTATCCAAAGAAGCTGTTTTTTTGGTTTTGGGTAGCTACACTATTCCCAGTTATTGCTAATCTAATAAATTGCTTCAAAACTAACGCTCAACGGGGAAAAATCGAGACCCAAATATAGATGTTATCTCCCTTCAGTGCTAATGGGCACTTGAAAATGCACCGGCTGTGGAAAGTTTAAAATGCAGCCCCATTGGGCACTTGTGGTGGATTTTGGGGGTGGCCACTAAAGTAAAATCCTTCAAATGATCCAGATTTATAGCTTATTTTCGGGGAGGTGTCGAGGATATGCTTGATCGATGAGTCTATCTCATTTATGGCAGGTCCACAGAAATAGGTTTGCTTGCGAATTTACTGCAAAGTTAATATAATTCGATAATAGTAGTCTGCGGTGAAAATCAATAGCTGGGGTTGTCATAAGAAAGAGCAAAACATTCTTTCATCGCTGATTCAAGAGTGTTGCGTTTTTTTATTATTCATTCTATCCTTAGCTTTCTATATGGCTGAGTATGTGTTGTAGTTTGTGCAGCTACTGAGTACGATAGCCTTGTTTGGTCAAGCCCAGCAATTAGGGCGGACAATTTTATCCTATGCCGGAAGTAATCAATGAGAAATATCAGGCTAGCAAAAAAGACTGTGCGGGAAGAAGGCCTTGTTACGTTGCTGAAAAAAACTGCCCGTGTGATTATTAGGGATGGTATAAGGATTATTCTATTGCCTTTCTATCAAAAGAAGATAGACAAGTTAAAAAACGAAAAGGATTGGTCCAAGACACTGGCATTCGCTCTCGATGAACATAATCAAATCATCAAACCTATGCAAATTGCCAGTGAGATTAAGAGGTTGCTGGAATTACTCGCGGGCAGCAAGCCGAGATATGTATTGGAGATAGGAACCGCCAACGGCGGGACGCTCCTTCTATTCGCCAGAGCGGCAGCAAAAGATGCAACGATTATCAGCATTGATCTTCCGGGTGGAGATTACGGCGGTGGATACTCCGGATGGAGGGTCCCTTTATATAAAAAATTCGCATCAGAAGGGCAAAAATTACATCTTCTTCGAAGAGATTCGCATACAACGGCCACAAAAGAACTCGTCCAAACTTTACTTGAAACCAACATGCTTGATTTTCTATTTATTGATGGAGACCATTCCTACGAAGGTGTTAAGCGAGATTTCCAACTTTATCAGGATCTTGTCAGAGAGGGAGGAATAATCGCCTTACATGATATCGCCATTCACCCACCACAATCGCAATGTGACGTAAATAAATTCTGGAATGAGATCAAGGATCAATACCAGGGTGTCGAACTAATTGAAGATGTAAAACAGGGGAGCTGCGGGATCGGCTACATTATTAAAAAGTGATTGGTGGATCTTTCATACTCGGATGATGTATGAAAGGGCATTTGAAAATGCAACCCCGGTGGGCACTTGGTAGTGGGTTTTGAGTGCACCCTGACAGCAGATTTAGGATGATTATAGGCATCATCTATCTGACGAGAAGATCATTGAAAGAAATGATGTAATGCACTTGAACTAATCAATTTATTGAATGCAGGTATAGGGGATAAACATCATGCGACCGCGATATGTTTTATTGGTCATCTGTTTTATCGTCCTTGCAGTTTTAAATAGTGCCTATTACCTCGCAAATGCTGCTGACCAGTCTTCTTTGCTTCGTCTTAAAAGCGATGCTAACGACGCTGCCCTGCAAGGCCTTCCTGTTAAAGTCAAAGTTAAGATTTATCTTCAAGGCTGTTATGATATCAATACAGGTCAAATGACAACGCTGCTTAGTGCTGGCGGCTATCTTCCCCTTACCTCCCCTTATTGTGAAGACCAACGTACCGTTTCCGCTATTCCCATTAATGTCACTGATTGGGTGCTTGTGCAATTGCATAACACCGCTGATGGCGCCCCAGTAGCTTCCCATAGTTCTTTTTTACGACAAGATGGATACATCGTCGCCGATGACGGGACGACTAGTATTTTAGTTGTGGCTCCGCCAGGTAATTATTTTATAACTATTGTTCATCGGAATCATTTAACACTCATGTCAGCCTCCACGATTTCGTTAAATTCGAATACAGCTAGCGTGTATGACTTTACTACTGGACCCAATAAAGGTTATGGCATCAATGGTATGACTGAACTGGAACCGGGAATTTGGGGAATGTGGGCTGGTGATATTAATCATGATGGATTAGTAACGACCCGGGATTATAAAATCTGGTTTGAATCTGAAAGAGCGGGCTCTGCGGGCTACCTGCATAGTGATGTAAACCTGGATGGTCTTATCGATGAGCATGATTATTCAATCGTACTTGATAATGCAAAAAGAGGCGCATCGTCTCCGATTCGCACGATTGGGGATGATGCTGAGATATGTCTATCAGTGAATCCCCTCGAATTTGGCGCAGTGGCTGTTGATGGTACTGTAGAAAGGATCATTTCCATCACTAATACTGGTACTGCGGAATTAATTGTGAGCAATATGAGTACCTCAGATGCTGATTTCATGATAGTAGGTATTACAAGTTTTAACATTGTACCTGGCGGTTATCAAGATGTAAAGATCCGATTTTCACCGACAATGGCAACTATTTATAATGCCTCGTTGTGGATCAGCAATAATTCAGTAGAGAGTGTTAAAGAGGTTTCTTTAAATGGTGAGGGTTTTTCAGCCATCACAGACATAGATGGCAACATCTACAGAATTGTAAAAATATGCGATCAATGGTGGATGGCAGAAAATCTAAAAGTAAAACATTATCGCAATGAAGATATAATCAATAACACATTAGTCCGTAATAATGACGAAGCTAATGCTGCAATTTATGGTCGACTGTATGACTTAAATGCTGCCCTTGATAATCGCAACCTCGCACCTCTTGGCTGGCATGTGCCAAATGACGCAGAGTGGCAAAACTTGGCCGATTGCCTTGGCGGGAATGACATTGCGGGGGGAAAAATGAAAGCAACTGGAACAAATATTGAGGGAACCGGTTTATGGCCTTCACCAAACACTGGCGCTACAAACGAATCTGGCTTCAACGCGATAGGAGGCTATTACCACGTTTTTTATGACACGCGAAGAGCTATGTATCATTCATCTTCAAGTAGCGTTGAGGGTGACAATTTAATAGGCTGGGTACTGAATTATGAAAATACAAGTTTTATTCGAATTGATTACCCAAATTCAACTATGCTTCAGGTTCGATGTGTTAAAGGTGAGAATCCGTTTGTAAATACTATGCCTATACCGTCACTAACAATAACACCGGTTTCGGGTCCTACTTCCACTGAATTTGTTTTTGATGCTTCCGCTTGTTCTGACAGCTATACTCCTACATCAGATTTACAGGTACGGTGGGATTGGGATTGCGATGATATATGGGATACTGGATATTCCACAATTAAAATTGTAACACATCAATACGTTACCGAAGGGCTTAAAACCATTAGAATGGAAGTAAAAGATTCGGGAAACCTTATAAACTCAATATGCAATAATGTTTACGTTGGAACTGGAGTCGGTGAGATTGGGTCAGTCACTGATATTGAAGGAAACACATACAAGACAATTAAAATAGGAAGCCAGTGGTGGATGACAGAGAATCTAAAAGTGACACAATATCGCAATGGGGATGTTATTGATAATGAACCTGATAATGATTTGTGGGCTAGCCTTACGACAGGTGCTTATTGCAATTATAATAACGATGAATCAATTGCTCTTACTTATGGCCGACTGTACAACTGGTATGCTGTGAATGATCCTCGTGGACTTGCTCCGGCCGGTTGGCATGTACCAACAGATTCTGAATGGCAGACTCTAATCGATTTTCTTGGTGGTGATAATGTTGCTGGTGGAAAAATGAATGAAGGTGGTTACGAGCACTGGAGCTATCCCAATACTAGCAGTAATAAAAGCGGTTTTACAGCACTACCTGGAGGTGCACGTGGTGCATATGTTAATTACTACAATATTGGCTCTTTGGCCCAGTTTTGGTCGTCCACGGAGATCTCAAGTGACCGTGCCTGGAGCCGCTACATTCTCAATGGTGGCGTGACTTTTTCCCACGACGAGTACGCCGCCAGAGATAAGCTAAGCGGGTTTTCGGTTCGTTGTGTCATGGATAATTGAGTCAATGTTTTTCAAGATAATCCGCAAAGTTGGATCGATTTATTGAGAATGCGTAGAAAGTCACGATTCGGATGCCGGAAGACTCTTCTTCTGGTATCGACCATTTTGGGGGATGGAAATTGTCGATTCCCTTTACACTACCCCAAACCCATGTTCCGTCTTGACGACTTCATCCTGAAGTCTTTATGAATTCATCGCAGAATGTCGAATTTCTTCGAGATTCGGTTCAATTTCACGGATTGGTGTGCCCGCTACTCCAGGGCTCGTTGGAGACTGCGACTTCGACTCGATGTCCTTTGCTTTTCTTTTCAACTTGGTGAATATCTGCAGGACCTTGTCATTTGGAAATGCCATATTGCTGGGCAGATTGAAAATACCACGCTGAGTTTTGATTTGTTCTTTTTCGTTCATATTCTTCCTCCAATTTGGCCTTATAGCCCGATTAAAATTTACAAAATAAAATATTAGAATCGGATTTCTACCAGAAAACCGATTGATCTGGCTGTCTGGATTAGCCAGGGGGTGCTGTATGGAACCTAAATCTTTAAGATATTAAAAAACATATATAAATTTAAAAATAAATTTTACCTTGTGCGCGCACGACCAGGTGTCAAGCTGATGGCACAATAATACAAAACAAATTAAGTTAAAATCGACCTCGTCGATTATTTTGCAAAAATGGTTAATTCCTATAATATTATAAAGGAATTAACCAAAAATGCATTTTTTATTTTAGATATCTGGCAGCATGAGCTTTATCGATACCCAGCACATCCACTACGTCCTCCGATGTCAGACTATACCCCTCTGCGCGAAAAGCTCTAACCAACTTTTTATTTGTTTTGTATTGATCTCCCTTCTCCGATACCCACTTTCTAAACAAAGCCCGGTTATCAAGCAGGGCCGATGGTTCCCAATCCCTTATTATTTTGCATCCAGGAAAAAAGTCCCCGATGGCATTTATTACATTGGCATCCCTGGTGCATAGATACACGTCGATTCTCTCCTCGCTACCGTAGATTCTCAGCCCGGTCCGATATATCTCCTGTATCAGCTCAGTCACCATTTCATAGACTTTAACGGCTTCGGCTCTTGGATTTTCAAAACGGCGTACTTTATCAGCCGTTCGTACCAGGAATGATGTATCCCCAAATAGAGTTAAGTTTTTACTAAAATAATAGGTTTCTCCTTTGTGCAAAATACCGATGAGAATGATGTTCTTATTCTCTACGAGATGATTGGCGCCTTTGGTGTTGCCGTAGTGCTCAAAATTGACATTCGCGATGCCGTCTAGAGATCTGCGAAGATCCTCTTCATAAGCTTTATAGCATACCACGTAGGTCTTGCCGGCATCGGCGATTAATTTGATATCATCCGCGATGCGAGTTATAAATTTGGGATTCTTTTCAAAAAAATCCTTGGACAGGTTCCGTTCCATCGAAACATGGACGTAGAGGTTTTTATATTGCCTCTCAACAGGCATTCTCACAAACTGGAACATCGTTTCCTTATAATCAGGATCAATGGCAGCGGTGCCGTCATAGATGAAGGTGTGGTAATCCTGCCAGTAAATATTGCTGTAATGAATCGTCGTAATGGTACGTTTTTCGTTGTTATTATAAAGCCCGCCATCGCGAATGATGTTCTGCAGATAGATCGGATATTCTGGATTGTCGCCGAAATATAATTCGTTGAAAGCATCGACAAAATCAGAGCTCCATTTAAAGTCCGGATCAGCGGCTTCAACTTTACCATATTCTTCGGCTTTGTTATACATATCAGCTACTTTCGATACGGCAGCTTGTACTTCGTCGATGTATTGAGGCAGATACTGCATCGTTTCCGCTATCAATGTGCCCCACATCGACATGTCCGTAGGTACATTCTCGATGAGCTTTGGTTTTTCATCGATGATCAGCAGCTCCCTGGCATGCTTTTCATGGTTTTGTTTACACTCTTTCAAATTCCAGCTTGACAGCATTTTCTTCCAGTATCGCATCGCTCCTAATAGATCCTCGGAGTCTGACATATCAAATAACCGTTTCTGAGAAATTACTACGACGCGGTATTTCTGCTGTATTTTGAAATTCGTTTTCACCCGGCATTCAAAATTATCGCAGGTCTTGCACTGGCTGTGTTTATAGGTAGGATACTCTTTTACGCAATAGGACTTTTCATATCCTTTCATGCCAAAAGCCCAATTATATTCTCTGCCGTCGATGATAGGATCTCCATTGATTCTATTAACGATGTCATCAATTGTCTCCTGCCGTTCGACGACTAATATGGCACCGAAATTGGGATCACGATGCAGCCGGCTGACCAGATACTCTACGATGAAGGTGGTTTTGCCGATGCCCGGAACAGCAGGTATCACGATTGGCGCTACGCGATCCCTGGCCGCCAACGGAGTATCCATGACTTTGGCGATATCGAGCAATTGTTTTCGATGCGAACCGTTGACAATCTGACCATGCTTCTCAAGCTGTATAATGATTGAATCGGTCAGCTCTATGTGCTCCTCGCGCATCGGCAAATCATCCGGATTGAGCATTATTCTATTTTCAAAGGGCATCGATAGTTTCCGCTGTGGATGATAGTAGAAGGATATCGGGAATTTGTGGCTGCCAATATTAGCGCATCGGCCATCGCACATACCCTTCTCAATCATCCAACTGCAAGGCGTAGGAAAATATCCATTTTCAACAGCATTCTCGATCATATACTCTGTTATATCGGGATTATAATCGTTCCAGCCTTTTGCGATGGCTCGCAGATGATCCAATCCCTGATTTCCGAGATTTATGTACGTATAAGTCAGAGCCAGACGTTCATTATGATTTGGAGCTTTGCTTTGTTCGATCCTGGAGAAAGCAGCGCATCCCATCGAGATGTCTCGTACATCTCCAGGTTTATTAAAATTGCCGATACTGATAGTCTTACCGCTATACTTCTTGCCAATTGATTTTTTCCTCAGCTCTTTCAGTTTCCGCTGACCGCCGAATTTGTGCATCAATTCCTGTATCGCGTAGCGTCTATTATAGTCTGAATAAACGATGCGGCACAGAAAAGGATCATTGGGATCTTTCCAGTGATAAAATCCAGGCATCCTCCATAGGCGTTCGCCGCCGATGGCTTGTGGATCAGATCCCAGCTTTAGCTGCATCATGCTCTGAAGAGAATTGTGGGTGTCGTTATCGGTTATTTCAAAGGGGATAAGGAACCAGTAGGGCTGTAGACCGTTTTTCGTTTCAACGATTACAGTGGGAGGTAGCTGGAGATCCAGCAGCATCGCAAGATTATCTTTTTTGCTTTTTTCGATGTATTCTCTTTCTGCACCTTCTTTTCCAGAATCCAGATCCAGCACAATTGCGTTAAATGACTCGATAAATTCAATCTTCCGTTTGCCGAATTTCATCGAATTAGGAGTGAAAAAAATGCATCTGCCTGTAGCATTGATTGTTTCAAGATGCGTTAAAAATGGCGCATAGTACTCAAATAAATTTTCATGGTCTTCCGCGCTGTGGACAGGGGAATAAAGAACTGGATCTGAATTCTCCTTAATTTCAAAGTCAGTGAAAATTTCGTATAATCGTTCTTGATGTAGTTCGTTTAACAGACGTGCTGTTTCGCCAAAGTCAACATGACCTTTCATAATTTAACATGGTTTAATACTATGCAGCAGGCAAGCGCAATGACGTGCCGATGCCTGCTGCACATAGTTATTGCAAATTAATTAGAGTAACAGTTTTCGGTTTTCAGTTTTCGGGGAAATCGACGGAGCGTCGAAATCGGCAAGTTTCCTGGAGGGGGTGCCTCTCTAATATTAATATAAGACAATTTTGTCTGAAATGCAAGAAAAATATCTATAAGTTATTAATAATTTGCACCTTCTCTCGCGTGTCACGTGACAAATACGTGACAAAATAAAGATAAGCGGGGCTAAAATACAGAAGAGAGCATCGAATTTGACTGAATACTTGTCTTTACTTAACAATACTTAACTTGTCAATTAACAACAAGAAAAGCCCCTCACTCGATTTGAATGAAGGGCTTTCATGTGTGGGCCTGGTAGGTTTCGAACCTACAACCTGCGGATTATGAGTCCGTTGCTCTGCCGTTGAGCTACAGGCCCGATCAAATACTTGTAGAAGGTACAAAATAGCAGCATCAATTTCAAGCAGAATTCTCTCCGGGGACCTGCACTTCTGATGTGGTATTTCGATGCCTACATCGATCTCCGTTTCTGTCCTGGCCCGAACGATCACCACTAGCGGTGCCGGCAAAAACCACTGTACATCCTCCATCCTCTCAACTCCCGGCCCATTCCAGAGCATGGACGATTCATCCAGCCTCTTCAGCAAAGGTAACGATCAGCACCGGCACCAGGCGGATCCTGTTATCTCGGCGTCTGGCAGCAGGCGGGCAGCTTGGCATGCGCCGCTTCGTTGCGCTTGACATCGTTGGCATCATAGCCCGCATCGGCAATCGCCATTTCTATTTTGCGCTGATCCGTCTTCGCAGCATCGTACTGGACGTGCGCCATTTTACCCTTGAGATCGATCGAAATCGCGGTGACGCCAGCAACCTTTTTCACCGCAGCCTCGATGGTCGCCACGCAGGTCTCGCACTGGATCGTCGGCAGGGAGATCATGGCATGACCGGGCTTCATAGACCCGTCATGCTCGTGCTGCTTGCTGCAAGCTATGAATGCAGCCATGATGAACAGGAACAGGGTGAGTTTTTTCATACATCCTCCCGAAATGATATAGTCAACTGCTTCAGGAACAATGAGACTGTTAGATGAGCTGTGGAGCTTGACGGATCTCCCGTGATTTCCAGAGCAAATAGATCGCCGGATAGACCAGGAGTTCCATGATAAAGGAAGTGAAAAGCCCCCCCACCATGGGAGCGGCGATCCGCTTCATCACATCCGCACCGGTGCCCATACTCCACATGATCGGCATGAGTCCCATGGAGGCAGCCAGCACGGTCATTATTTTGGGCCGGATGCGCTTGACCGCGCCATGAACAATGGCCTCCTTGAGATCGGCCAGGGTGTTGAGAAGGCCTTTCCGCTTATACTCGTCGTGGGAGAGGTCCAGGAAGAGCAGCATGAAAACGCCGGTCTCCGCATCGAGTCCCATGAGGGCGATCATCCCCACCCACCCGGCGATGGAGATGTGATACCCCAGCGCCCACATCAGCCAGACCGCCCCGACCACCGAAAATGGCACCGCAAGCATCACCACGACCGCCTTGAAAACAGAGTTGGTATTCATGTAGAGAAGAATAAAAATGAGCAAGATGGTGATCGGCAGGACAATTTTCAGGCGTGCGGTGACACGCTGCATATTTTCAAACTGGCCACTCCAGACCAGGGAATATCCAGTGGGCAGTTTGACCATGGCCGCGACCATTTTTTTGGCCTCCGCCACGTAACTGCCCACATCGCGATCCGCGATATCGACATAGACATACCCCGCCAGCATGCCGTTTTCATCACGAATCATCGAGGGCCCATAGTTCAACGAGATCTCCGCCACCTCTTTCACCGGTACCTGCACGCCATCCATGGTCGTCAACAGCACGCGCTCGAGCTGCGGCAGCTCCTGGCGCAGATCGCGAGGATAGCGCACGTTGATGGTATAGCGTTCGCGCCCCTCGATGGTTGTGGCGATGTTTTCACCCCCGACCGCGCTCATGATGACCATCTGCAGATCCTCGACCGAGAGGCCAAAGCGGGCCAGTTTCTCCCGATTCGGGGTGAAATCGACATAATAGCCGCCGCCCACCCGTTCTGAAAAAATGCTGCGCGTGCCCCGGACGCCCTTCAGGGCTCCCTCGATTTCCGCGCCGATCCGCTGGATTTCGTCGAGGTTGGCGCCGAAGACCTTGATGCCGACGGGCGTGCGCACGCCGGTGGTCAGCATGTCGATGCGGCCTTTGATCGGCATGGTCCAGGCATTGGTGTTGCCGGGTATCTGGAGCGCATCGTCCATCAGAGCGATCAGTTCTTCATAGGAAATCCGGTCCGGCCAAAAGCGGCGCAGCACGCTCTGCAGCGGTCGCGGCGCCCAGGAGGAATACCACCGCTCATGCGCACGCCACTCCTCCTCCGGCTTGAGTTGAATGGTGGTCTCCATCATCGAAAACGGGGCGGGATCAGTGGAGGTCTCCGCTCTACCCGCCTTGCCGAACACGGTGTGGACCTCGGGGAAGGATTTGAGGATGCGGTCTTGCGTCAACAGCAACTTGCGCGCCTCCGTCACCGAGATGCCCGGCAGGGTGGTCGGCATGTACAAAACCGTGCCCTCGTTGAGCGGTGGCATGAACTCGCTGCCCAGCCGGAAGTAGACCGGGAGGCTGGCCGCGACGATGATCACCGCCGCGAGAATGGTCTTCCGGGGATTGTCCAGCACCCAGCGGCAGGGCCGGTCATAGAGCTTGAAGAGAATCTTGCTGACGGGATGTTTTTCTTCCGGATAATAAGTGCCGACCGTGATCGTGTTGACGGTTTTGTTGAGCCACTTGTTGCGGATGTGGAAGGGATCGACACGGGCGAAAAGCATGCGCACCGCGGGGTCGAGCGTGACCGCCAGAATGGAGGCCAGGGCGATGGTGAGCGTCTTGGTCCAGGCCAGCGGGGTGAACAACCGGCCCTCCTGATCCACCAGGGTGAAGATGGGCAGGAAGGAGACCGCAATGACCAGCAAAGAGAAGAAGACCGAGGGCCCCACTTCCGTCAAGGCCTCCAGACGCACCGCATGAAAATCCCCTTTGCGGCCCTCCTCGATCCACACCTCGATCTTTTTATAGGCATTTTCCACCTCGACGATGGCGCCGTCAACCAGCACGCCGATGGAGATGGCAATGCCGGCCAGGCTCATGATGTTGGAGGAGATCCTGAATCCATACATCGGGATGAAGGCCAGCAAGACCGCGATCGGAATCGTGGCGATCGGCACGATGGCCGACGGCATATGCCACAGGAATAGAAGAATCACCAGGGAGACGATCAGCATCTCGAGCAGCAGTTCTTCTTTCAGATTATCGATGGAGCGCCGGATCAGATCGGCGCGATCATAGGTCGTCACCAGCTCCACGCCTTCGGGCATGGAGACCTTGAGCTCCGCAATCTTGGCCTTGACCCTGTCGATGACCGTATAGGCGTTCTCTCCATGCCGCATCACGACGATCCCGCCGACCACATCGCCAAGTCCATTGAAATCCGCAAGCCCGCGCCGGATCTGCGGGCCGAGAGTGATGGTTGCGACATTCCCGAGGAGAACGGGCGTGCCCTGATCGGCCTTGATGACCACCTGGCGCAGATCCGCCTCGTTCTGGATGTAGCCCCGGCCGCGGACCATGTATTCTTTTCCCGACCACTCGATCAGCCGGCCGCCGACCTCGTTGTTGTTGCGCTCGATGGCTTTTACCACATCCATGACCGAAAGACGCAAGGAGGCGAGACGGTTCGGATCGACGATCACCTGGTACTGTTTTTCGAAACCTCCGATCGAGGCTACTTCCGCCACGCCCGGGACGCTCTGCAGCGCCAGCTTCAGGTACCAGTCCTGATAGGTGCGCAGCTGGGCGAGGTCGTGCTTCCCTTCCTTGTCGATCAGGGCATATTGAAAGACCCAGCCGACGCCGGTGGCATCGGGCCCCAGTTCGGTTTTGACGCCCTGGGGCAGATTCCCCTGGATTTTCGAGAGGTATTCGAGAACCCGGCTGCGGGCCCAGTACATGTCCGTGCCGTCCTTGAAGATGACATAGACATAGGAGAAACCAAAATCACTGTATCCCCGGATCGCTTTGACCTGCGGAGCACCCAGCAGTGCAGTGATGATGGGATAGGTGACCTGGTCCTCGATGATATCCGGACTGCGGTCCCATTTGCTGTAGACGATCACCTGGGTGTCGCTGAGATCCGGAATGGCATCCAGCGGAATATGATTCAGCGCATAGATTGCGTACGACAACGCCGCAAGCGTGAGCATGATCACCAGCAAGCGGTTGCTGGCGGAAAAGTGGATGATTCTTTTGATCACGGCCTACTCCTTGTGCTGGTGCGCTGCGGCAGAGTT
>Ga0209099_1003559_pt1 | contig 12532 bp, 14 predicted proteins | sample AD_JPNHW2_MetaG_FD_184430 | JGI IMG/M metagenome (GOLD analysis project Ga0209099, IMG submission 184430) | Active sludge microbial communities of municipal wastewater-treating anaerobic digesters from Japan - AD_JPNHW2_MetaG (SPAdes) (version 2) | ecosystem: Engineered > Bioreactor > Anaerobic...
GACTACGACCCTCGCCATCTTCCTCCTAGTGGTCGGCATCATGACCTTTACCGGCAACTTCCGCTGGACCATGCCTCCGCTCACGCAAGGCCATACCGTAGAAGGCAAGCCGACGATCGATTTCGAGGCCATCAAGGGCTCGGACACATGGCAGAGCGTGATCGACGCCTCCGGCATCCCAAAGGAGGCCTTCCTGGAGCGATTCAAGCTCACCGAGGCCGACCTGAGCCAGCCGATCAAGACCAAGGCTCATGCCCCAGGCTCCACCTACGACACGGAAGCCGTCCGCGAATGGGTCAAGGAAAAGCTGCAGTAGCCGTCTCCGTTCAATCATCCGTTTCTGAAGGTGCCCCATGAAAAAAGTCTGGTGGACTTTCCTTACCCTGATCGCTCTGGTGGTTGCCTCCTCCTGGTTCGTCTCGGGCCTCTGGGGTGGCAAGACCGAGAAGATCGTCATTCCGCAGCAGCTGGTCTTCACGCCGGGGGAGACCATCGGCGCATTCATGGAGCACAACAAGATTCCAGACGCGGTGATGGCAAAGTCACTGGGCAAGACTGCGCCCAGTGATAAGACGGCCCTGCTTGGGAGCCTCTCCCTTTCCAACGACCAACTCCAGACGCAGATCCAGAAAGCTGCGGCCCTGTCATCAGAGCAAGCAGGGAAAGACTGGCAGAAGATTCTCCCCAAGTTCGCCCTCTGGGCCATCTTCCTCTATGTAGCCATCCGCGCTCTCCAGAAAGGGCAGTTCAATCGCAAGACCCGAAAGTGGTACTACCTGGGCGCCGTTGTGCTCTTTGGCGTCGCCTTCGGTTCCGACCCCAGCCCCATGGGGACCGTAAAGGACGCCGTTGTGCTGCTGGCCAAGGAGGGTGTGGTCTTCCCTCCGCGCCTCATCGCCCTCACGGTGTTCCTGTTGAGCGTCGTTCTCGCCAACAAGGCAATCTGTTCCTGGGGCTGCCAGTTCGGCGTGCTCCAGGACTTGGTCTTCCGCCTGAATCGAAACAAGGCTGACACGACTGGGATCCTCAAGCAGTACAAGGTCCCCTTCGTCGTTTCCAACGGCGTGCGCGTGACCTTCTTCCTGGTGTTCACTGTCATCGCCATCGTCGTCGGGATGGACATCGTCGAATACGTGGACCCTTTCAAGACCTTCAATCCGGCCCACCTGGGCATCACCGGCGCCGTGGCCGCCGGAATCCTGCTCATAGCTTCGCTGTTCATCTACCGGCCCTGGTGCCACTTTTTCTGCCCCTTCGGACTGGTCAGCTGGCTGCTGGAGCGCTTCAGCCTCAACAAGATCCGGGTGGACGAAAGCACCTGCACGATGTGTGGCTCCTGCGAGCGGGCCTGCCCCTCGGATGTCATGGGCGCCATCCTGCATAAGAAGACGGTGATTCCGGACTGTTTCTCCTGCGGCACCTGCACGGAGGTCTGTCCCACCAAGGCTATCTCCTTTGGGCGAGGCAAGAAGGAGGCTCACTGAAGGTCATTGAAACGCCCGGACTCCATGCGCCTGGGTCGCCTAGCTGTCGTTGCCAACGAGGTTGTTCAGCCTTGTGACCGGAGGTTGACCCCCCAGGGCTGAGTGTGGCCTGTGGTGATTGTAGTAGTGGAGCCAGACCTCAAGGGCCTGGTTCCGCTCTTCGGAGTTCTGCCAAGTGGGACCGTAGGCCCATTCACGGAGGGCGGTCTGGATCAGGCGCTCGGCCTTCCCGTTGGTCCTCGGTCGGTAGGGTCGGGTGCGGCTGTGCTTGAGGCCGTAGGCTTCCCGCATGGCCTTGAACTCCTTGGAACGGTAGGCCGAACCGTTGTCTGTCAGCAGCTTTTGGACATGCATGCCCTGGGCTTGGAAATGCAAAAGCGCCCTCTGAAGGAAAGAGGCTGTGGTGCCCTTCTTCTCATCCGGCAGCATTTCCATGTAGCAGGCTCTGGAGTAGTCATCGCTGCAGACGTGGAGCACCTGGTAGCCCGCCCCGTCGTTCCGGCTGTGGCGGACGCCGTTGGCCCGATGGCCCACCTGGCGGAAATTGGCCAGCTTTTTGGTGTCCAGATGCAGGAGATCACCCGGAGCCGCGTGCTCGTATCGGTTTGGAGGTTCCTTCTCCTGAAGAGACGAGGCCCTGGAGATCCCGGCCTTCCGCAGCCAGAAACCCACGGTGGAACGTGGGACGCCCAGCTCGGAGGCGATTCGGACCGCCGCTTGGCCCTGCCGTCTTCGACCTACGGCCTCGACGACAAAGCCAAGCTCGTGGCTCCGTGACAGTCGATGTGGGCGGCTCGAGCGGTCCTGAAGCCCAGCGCTTCCCTCGGTCCTGAATCTATGGATCCACTTGTGACCGGTCCGTTCGCTGAACCCGACCATGGCCGAAGCCTGGATAACAGACATTCCCGAAAGGACTCTTTTGACGAAAAGGGCTCGACTTGCGGGGCAGGACTTTGCTCGACTATGTAGGTTCATCCGGGCCTCCGATCAGAAAGCTGGTTGGTCGCACACTCAGCTTCCCAGATCTGCCCGGATGAACAACCTGATTGGCAGGTACACCTAGCTAGCGCTCAAGGGCGATTCTGGCAGTCTGGGCACAAACCGAACAACTGGAGCTGATGGCGCGTGATCTGATACCCGGAGCGGGACGCCATGGTCTCGAGGGCCTTCCGGATGGCACAGCCCTCCACTTCCACCATTCGGCCGCATTGCTCACACTGCAGGTGGTGGTGGTGCTTTGGTGAGCGGCAGCGGACGTATCGCAGGATCTGGTCGGATCCAATGATGGGCTCGATCCAGCCCTGTTCGGCGAACTGTTGCAGATTCCGGTAGATGGTGGGCACGCCGGATCGGTAGCCCTCCATCCGTGCCAGGATCTCCTCCACGTTAAGTGGTCGGTCGGATCCATCCAACACTTGGAGGATTGCCTGGCGCTGGGGTGTGACGCGGTATCCGGCGGCGCGGAGGGATGCGGCAGGCAAGGGAGAAGACGTTTTGGGAGTCACGGTCTGTCAGCTCTGGGGGTGAGTGTGTTCATGCGCATGGCGGTGGGGTGGGTCGGTGGAAGGGCTTTCCTGGTGTTCTCCGCATCCCTCATGCCCATGCTCCCGTTCAACAATGATCACGCGACCCTCCTTGTACTTGCCAGCGATGCCGAACGTGGCCAGGAGTGTTTCGGGGGTGAGTATTTCATCCACATGCCCGCAGGCCACGACACGGTGGGCGAGCAGCATGGTCCAGTCGTAGTCGGCAGCCTCATCGATGTCGTGGGTGGCGACGATGACCGACCGTCCCGCGTTGGCAAGCTCCCGCACCAGGCGGCGATAGGTGTCACGAGCCGGGGCATCGAGATTGGCCGCAGGTTCATCGAGGAGAATCAGGTCAGCCTCCCTGGCGAAGGCTTGAGCCAGGAACACTCTCTGGCGCTGTCCTCCGGAAAGGGTGTTGAGGGGCTCTTTGGCGAGATCGGAGATGCCCATCCGGGCCATGGCTTCGCTGACGGCATGTCCGTCCTTGTCCGTCATGCGGCCCAGCAAACCATGGGATGCAAAACGGGCCATGCGAACCACATCGATGGCGCGCAGGGGAAGCATGAAGCTGGAAGGGTGGAATTGACCCATGTAAGCAACATGGCTCGGCTTGGCCAGGGGTGCGCCCCCCAGGACTTCGATGGATCCCGAGATGGGCGGAAGAAGCCCTGCGATGGTCTTGAGCAAGGTCGTTTTGCCGGAGCCATTGGAACCGACAAGGGCGAGTACCTTTCCCCCCTCCAGATTGAAATCGATGTCAGACATCACTGCTTCGCCGCCGTAGCCTACGGCGAGATGTTTGGCCGCCACTGCCAGACCACCGTGGGGGGGCATATGAATGCTGACCATCTGCTTCATTGTGCTCTCCTGCCGAACAGGTGTTTCACGATGAGCAGGAGGAAGAAGATGGTCGAAGCCATGAGGGTAATGGAAGCCCCTGCGGCTAGGTTGAGGTGGTAGCTAGCCAGCAGACCCGTGTACACCGAAATCGCCCCGATGCAGGACGCTGTGAGGATCATGGTCGTGATCTTGCGGGAGAAGAGGGCTGCTGAAGCCGCAGGCGCCAGAAGCATTCCAAAAACGAGGAGGGTTCCCACGGTCCTGAAGGAGACCACCACGGTCATGGCGATCATGCCCAGCATGATCGCGTGGTAGCGCCTTGGCGGGAATCCGGAGACCTCCGCCTGTTCGGGGCTGAAACAGAGGAGGAGGAAGGGCCGGTAGCATATGCTTGCGACCACACCGATCAGGATGGTCGTGATCAACTGGCCGATGATCTCACCGGTTCGGATGCCCAGAATCTCGCCGAACAGGATCCGAACCAGATCGCCAGAGAAGGCATGGGAGCGGGAGACGATCGCGACACCGAGGGCGAGCATGCCCACAAAGAGAAGCCCGATGGCAGTATCCGACGAAAGATTCGATCTCCGAATGATGAAGCCGATTCCGAAGATCATGGCGAGCGCGCCCGCAGCCGCACCGAGCATGCCGGGCAGCCCGAAGAGGATGGCGATCGCCACGCCGGGCAGGACCCCGTGGGCCAGGGCGTCTCCGATGAAGGCGAGGCCGCGCAGGACGACAAAGGTGCCGACGATACCACAGGCGATGGAGACCAGGATGCCCGCCATCAGCGCGTTGACCATGAAGCCGTTCGCGGCAAAGGGGGTGATGAGCAGATCCAGGATCACTTCAGGCCTTTGAGAATGTCTTCCGCAAGCGTGCGTTCAAAGGTGAAATATGAATGATCGGCCGTCAGACTATGGGTCGAAATTGGAACGGCGGCCACCTTGGCTTCCTTCGCCAGTGTCTCCACGGTCCTGGGGGGCGTACCAATTTCGGTGAACACAACCTTCACATGATTCCCCGCGATGAGCTTCTTGAGTGCCACGAGATTGGTTGCGGAACTCTCTGCCTCAGTTGTGAGGCTGGGGATGACCGCGCCCACGAGCTTGAAGCCATAGCGCTGGGCGAAGTAGCCAAGGGATTCGTGGCCGGTGACGAGCTTTCGCCGTTCTGCAGGCAGCGTATTGACCTTGCCACGGATCTCCACGTCGAGTGCGGTGAGACGCTCATCCAGAGCCGCTGCACGTGTGGAGAGGTCCACTCTGAAGTCTTGCTTGATCTTGACGGTGAGCGCATCAATCACCGCTTTGACTGCCATGGGATCCGTCCAGAGATGAGGATCCTTGGCGCCCATCGCCTGATCCGGGTCTCCAGATGGAATCCCTTCGCCGGCCCCGACGATCCGAACCGTGATGTGCTCGGACGCCGTGAAGAATGGGACTCCGGCTTTCCTGGCCTGATCCAGCGCCTTTCCCATGCCCCCTTCCAGCCCGAGCCCGTTCTCGACGACCAAGTCAGCCTTCGACAACGTTTCGATATCCTTGGCGGAGGGCTCCCACTCGTGGATATCGAGACCGTTGGGGATGGCTGTCTTGACTTCGAATTCATCCCCTGCGAGGTCGCTCACGATCGCGCCGAGGACGGCGTAAGTTGTGACGATGGTCTTCTTGCCGGTCTTGGCCGTAGGTTGGCTGCGCGAGCACGCGCCAAGAAGAGCCGCAAGGGCGGTGACCATGATGAACTGGAACGCTGAACCATGTTTCAACATCCGATCTCCTCCTCGCGGCCTTCAGCCGCACAACTCCGTTCGAATATGAAATCATATTCTAAAAGAAAATAGTTTTCTTTAACAAGATGGCCTGATCCTCTCGAATCCGACTGGAATGAGTGGGCGATGCCGATATCAGCCACCTCCAGGACAAGCTCCGCAAGAAGGAGCTTGCCCTGGAGGAGATTCACTCCTGATCAGAGGCGGTATTCTCGGAGCCCGCCGCCACCGGGCGCTTTTTCAGAAACCGTAGCTCGGGGCTCAGCCCTTTCCCAGGGCTTCCAGCTCTCTGGCCAGGAGATCACCGCAGGTGGCAAGGCCTGTGACCTTCGCCGCTAGGTTGGTCAAGGGGATGAGGTCGCTCCGGTCGATGTGTTCCAGGGTGAACTTCCTGTTGAGGGCCATCAGCTGCTGCAGGCCGACGGAGACCCTGTTCAGGTAGGAGAACACGCCGATGGCCCCGGGGGAGATCCGGCTGGCCTCGCTTCCGTAGGCGGTCCTCAGGAGTCGGAGGTCCGTGAACAATTCCTCCAAGGTCGAACCGAAGCGGGTGTATTCCTTGGGCAGGTTGCTGGCCTTGATGGCTTCTCCGACGCGCTTCCCGACCATCGCCGCCGTCATGGCGGCTCGCCCGATCCCCACCAGGTTGATGAAGGGGGCTCCAAGGGCCAGTCCCTTGAACACGTGGTCCTCCATGGCGAAGCCGCCAGCGATGGCGATCTGGGGCAGTGGCTTTCCCAGGGCCTGGAACTTCTTGGCCAGTTCGTAGACGATGGTTTCCAACTGGACCGTGGGGATGCCCCACTCGTTCATCATCTTGACGGGGCTGTGGCCCGTGCCGCCTCCGGCGCCGTCGAAGGTCACCAGATCAACCTTCGCAATGGAGGCGATCTCCAGGATGGTCACGAGGTCCTTCGGCGCGAAAGGCCCGGTCTTGAAGCAGACATGCTCCGCACCGAGCCGCCTGAGTTCCGCGACTCGCCGGATCAGGTGTTCGGCGTTCCACATCGGCAGCTTGCCGATCTTTTCGAAGATGGGACCTTCGCCCTTCGCATGGCGCTCGGCCACGGCGGGATCCGAGGGATCCGGGTGGATCAGATAGCCCAGCCGCTGGAAACGCAGCGCAGTCTCGAGATCCGGCACCCGTCCGAAGCCCTGGATGCCCTTGGCGGCCTGCCCGAACTTCAACTCGACGGATTTGACCCCGAGTCTGGTGATGGCGTAATCCAGGACGCCCTTGGCCTCGTCGTCATAGTTGCCCTGGAGGATGATCCCCCCGCGGCCCCTATGGTATTTCCTGAAAGCCTTGAGCATGTCCTCGATCAGCGGCGACGCGGCCACCCGGCCGTTCTCCATGAGCAGGCCCTTGTCCTTGGCGACCACATCCTCGCCGATCACGGTGAGGACCCCGGCCAGGGCTGCTCCGCCGAAATAGTCCGGCCAGTTCAGTTTCGCCATTGCCGGCAGGATGAAGGGTGCGCTCAAGGCGATCTTGTGCTCCAGGCCGAAGGAGGTCTGGAGCTTCACCTTCGGGAAGGTGGCCTGGTAAGGGTCCTCGGCGCAACCCTGGGCGCCGAACACCCTCCCGTTGATGGTGAGGTGCGAGAAATCGAGGGGATAATGCTTTTCCGAAGCGAACTGGTTGATGTCCGCTGCATAGGGATTGATGGCCTCCGCACCGCGGACGGCCGAGAGCCCGATCTCGCAGGGGCCATCGCAGTCCGCGGTGCAGGCCGCACACATGCCTGAAAAGTCGGAAACATGCGCGGGTGCCCTCAGATGCGTGTGGGTGACGGGCGTTCCTAGGGATGGGCTGTAGGACATGAGGGTGCTCCAGGGCTGATCGTTCTGTTCATATGACCAGAATGATCCTCGCTGTCCCAGGGACAACAACAGATACAGTTGGTAAATCTATTTTCATAACAGATTGTCTACAACCGCCTGGTATCAGTCCGGTTTGCTTGTTTTGTTGAAAATCGTGACCAGTTTCATCTGCGCCAGTGTGCTTGGGTTGTCGGATCAAGGATTGCAACGCATGACTTCGATCCGCCGGGGCGGAATAGCCAGGCGGACCCGGTGACCGGGACGCAAGTCCATGCGCTGCATGGAGGACCAGGGGTGCCCCACTTGCCAGAGTCTTCCTCTGGCAGCCACCCCCAGGGGGAATCAAAATAGTCACTTCAGACCTGTGGTTCTCCAAGAGAGTGCTACATAACACCTGGGGTCCGCTAATGCCGACCGGCCATGATGGTGCCTACCTCCTTCTCCGTTCCGATCGTCCCATCTGCGCTTTGTTGCAAGCGGTCCCGTGTCGGAGTTGAGTCGAGGGTGGTTTGGATGCACATAGGATGGCAACCACGTGTAACCTTCCACCCGTAGCCGCGTTATAGGCAAGCGATGGATCCTTTCGAAGACGTGTTCGAGACCAACAAGGGTAAGCTGTTCGCCTATCTCCTGCGCATGACCAGGAACGGCGACACAGCCAGCGATATCCTGCAGGAAAGCGCCACGCGTTGTCTGGAGCACTACAGGGGCAAGGTGATCACGCCCGCTCTCCTGTTCACCATTGCCAGGAACGTGTTCATGGACCACGTAAGAAGGACCGCGCGGCTCACTGCCCTCGATGAGCAGCAGCCTGATACGCGGCCTGATCCCGAGCACGATGCCATCGTGAGAGATCGGTTCCAGAGGGTCCTGGCAGGCCTGCAGGCTCTGACCCCGGAAGAGAGGGACATCCTCTCGATGGTGGCCAGCAGCGAACTACCATATGAACAGATCGCACGGATTCAAGGGACCACCGTTTCCAACATCAAGGTCAAGGTGCATCGAGCCCGCATTAAGCTCCGACGGTACCTGGAGGTCAGCCCCCATGCGTGAGAGCGATTTCATCATCAGTATGTTCATCGACAACGAACTGTCCCTGGACGAGAAAATCGAATTCGTTCAGCGATGCCACGGGGAGGAGGCGTTCCAAGAAGATGCCCTGGTTTTGCTCGAGCAGGAAAAGCTGCTGCGGGCAGATTCTCCATGCGTTCCTGCGCCCACCGATATGACGCCACGGGAGCCCCGCACCTTGAGATTGCCCAGGCTCATCACCTTGGTTGCAGCGGCACTGGTTTTGGCAGTCCTGGGCCTCTCGGGCCTGCTGCTGCGACCCCAAGCCAGACCCGCGCCAGTCTCAGAACAGATTGCGCACACGACCCACCGTTTCGTCCTGTACGATCCGTCCGCTGTACAGGTGGAGATTGCCGGGAGTTTTACGGATTGGCAGAAAGTGGAACTGGAACCCCTCCAGAAAAGCGGCTACTGGGAGATCACCCTGGCCATACCACCCGGAGACCACAGCTACACCTATATTCTGGACGGCTCCCGGAAGGTCGCGGATCCTACGGTGCCCGTGAGCGAATCCGACGATTTTGGCGGTCAGAATTCCATCCTGGTGGGTAGGCAGGACATATGAAAACCCTCTTGCTCCTCCTAGCTCTACTGGCCCCTGCCGCTGGCGCGGAGCACCTTGTGATCCGGGATGGCAGGCATGTGCGCCTGATCCTGCTGTCCTCCGAAGCAAGTCATGTCCAGTTCGCCTCCTCCCTGGACGGCTTCGTGGTTCATGATGTTGTCCCCAAGGATCGGAAGACCTGGGAAGTCCGCTTACCCTCTCAGAAATCTTTCAAATACTTCTATCGCATTGATGGCAAGCCATGGATACCCGACTGTGTGTGCCGTGAATCCGATGATTTCGGTTCTGAAAACTGCGTCTATGAGCCCGGGATGTAACCCCGCAATAGATTCCGCGTTTGTATTCATGACGGACAACCCAAGGGGGCAGAAATGAACAAACTCGGCGCCATTCTTTTCATGTCTCTACTCTCGGGATCTATGCTATTGGGTGATCCGGTGGATGAGGGCCTCAGCCTCCAGGCCACCGAGCAGCTCAAGGTCCATACGAGAGCGATGATCCAGGCCGGGGTCGCCAGTCCGGATGCGGTGAAGATGACTCGGGCCATGGAAGATCGACAGTTCCCCGTCGCAGAGATTCTGCGTGCCCAGGAGACCGTCATGAAGGCCTTGCGCGAAGGACTGCCTGCTGGGCCCTTGCTCAGCAAGGTGCAGGAGGGCGTGGCCAAGGGCGTCCCAGCCCAGGACCTCACGCGGGCCATGGAAAGAACAAGATCGCGCTATGAGCATGCCTATCGGAACGCCGCCGCGCTCGCGGGCAGTGGATCAGAAGCCAACAGGACCGGGGAGGTCATTGCGGAAGCCACGGCCGCAGGCTTGGCAGAGCCGGATGCAGACCGGATTCTTGATCGACTTCGAACCAGGACGAAGGATCGCATCCATCTACTGGCCCGGGAGTGCTACCTCACGGCCAAGGTAATGGCCGGTCATCGTGTTCCCTCAGAAGCTGTCGCCAGCACGGTCTGTTCGGCCCTGCAATCGGGCTATCGCGCGCAGGACCTGGAAACCCTCAGGATGATGTTCATGAAGCGCGCCAAGCTGGAGAATCCCACGCAAGTTGCGATGCAGTATATGAAACGCATCCAGAATGGGGCACCCTTATCGGGGCTGGATGGCAATGGTTCCCAAGGGCCAGCTGGTGGCGCTTCTAAGCCTGGAGGTTCAAACGGCAATGGGCCTGGGGGGAATGGCCCTGGCGGAAATGGCTCCAGCGGGAAGGGCGCTGCGGGTAACGGAAAAGGTTGATCTTGTTTATAGGTTTGCGTGCTGGCCCTGGAGTTGCTGCGCTCATCACTTCAGGGCCAGTATCCATGTGTAATAATAAACAATATTCTTCTATGGTTATTTGAATTCGACCATTCTGTTGTTGGGTGAGTCTATAGGGCGTGGGCAGGATCCAACCCCTTGCCCGCGAGAACCAAGGGGTTGGCATTGTCCCTGGAAACCGCCATGAAAACCATTTCGCACTTTGCTTCCATTCTCTTGATCGCAGCGGTCATTTCTACCGCTACGCCTGCCCAGGCAGGCTCGACCTTATGGGGCGCTGTGGCGGCCAGGAGCGACTCGAATCCCAGCCTCCAATCCATGCTGACGTATGCTATCCAGGACGAATACTCCGCTCGAGCCGAGTATGAAAAAATCATGGCCAAGTTTGGCAGCATGAATCCCTTCTCCAACATCATCCAGTCAGAGCAGAGCCACATTGCCTGGCTGAAGGATGCCTATGCTGCTCGCAAGCTGTCCGTTCCTTCGGATGAAGCCAGCAAACATACGGTCATACCGGTCACGCTCAAGAGTGCCTTTGAAATTGGCGTTCAGGCAGAAATCGCAAACATTGCCATGTACGACCAGTTCCTGGCGACGGAGGTCGTGAAGAAACCTGAGAATGCGACATTGAAGACTCTCTTCACCCACCTTCGTGATGCCTCGAAGAACCATCTCAGAGCGTTTCAGCGCGGTTTGTCCAAATACTAACCTGCTGAACGATGCTGCCCAGATCGGCGCAGACACCACTTCCTGAGAAGGTTGTTCTGGATGGAGAGCAGCTGCTTGTTGATCACGACGGATAGATAGAAGGTGGAGTAGCCCACGAAGACGAGAAGATGGTACTTCAGCCGCAGATGGTATCGATCATAGAGGGCGGAGACGAAGGACACGAGGAAGACCAGCAGCCCGTTCCCCAGCGTGTTCTTGCCGTGGTTCACGAGGGTTCCGACAAGGTAGAAGAGGAAGAGGATTCGTGTTTATGAGAGTCCATCAAACAGATCGCATGATCGCACCTAATGGCCTCCCCTCAAGGACTCCTGATGCATCTTGGCTTGCAGTGGTCGTAGCCTTGCATGGACACTGTGTTAGGAGGAGCCCTTGCCCCGTCGTCCGTGCTGCAAGCGAGTCGAGGAAATGCCCGGAGTGAACTATTTCAAGCCCCGGGCGGTTTCCCTGTCGGCCATGGAGGAGGTCATCCTCTCCGTGGAGGAACTGGAGGCGCTCCGACTGGCCCACAAGGAAGGGCTTTACCAGCAGGACGCAGCAGAGCGCATGGGGGTTTCCCGGGCCACCTTCGGACGCGTCCTGGATGCCGCCCACCGCAAGGTCACCAAGGCTCTGGTGGAGGGCTGCGCCCTGCGCATCGAAGGCGGGTCCTTTTGCATGATCGGTCCAGAGCGCTGCGAGCGTTGCCCTGCCAAGGCCGCCCAGTTGGAAGGCCAGCCCTCCCCTTGCGAGGAGTGCCCGGTAAGGGGTTTGCGGCGTTAACTAGGCTCGCCGAAGCTTGTCCTGCATGATCCGCAGAATCTCCGCGTCCACTCCGGCCATCCCGAATTGGGCCAGGCGTCCTAGGTTGGCCAGCGAGGTCTCGCCGTCCTCACCCACGATACCGTCGGTGGCCGGGATCCCGATATTTGCCAGGGCCAGATTGGCGGAACGGAAGGCGGCGTCGACTCCTGTCATGGTCTTCATGGCGCAGCCGATCTTCGCGCCATCGCAGATCATTCCGGCGACATTGCCCACCATGTTGGCAACGGCTAGCCCCACCTGGTCGACGTTTCCGCCTTCCAGGAAGACCAGGGCGGAGGCAACGCCGATGCCCGCGGCATTGGCCGCGCCACAGATGGCGGAGAGGGTCCCCAGGTGCCAGGTGGCAGCCGTGGTCATGAGGCAGGCGAAGGCCAGGGCCTCCTCGACGCGGGCTTCCGGGTGCCCTGATTCCCGACCCCAGAGGCTCACTGGTACGGACACCGTGATGCCCTTGTTACCCGAACCCGCCAAGGTCATCACCGTCAGGGATTCCCCAGACATGCGGGCAAAGACTCCGGCACTCACCAGACGGGAGAGTCGCGTCTGGGAGTCCTGGCCCACGGGGGCGACGAACCCAGCCGGAAGGAGGGATAGGCCATGACGAGCGATAGCTAGGTTCAGGGCTACACCTTCCCGAAGACGTTCTCGGTCCT